>FSVG01000245.1_pt1 | contig 29453 bp, 27 predicted proteins | sample 1637511 | NCBI WGS metagenome assembly FSVG01 (sample SAMEA3914816, study PRJEB12502) | metagenome | biome: forest; material: soil | place: USA | collected 2011-09-16 | depth 0.3 m
GGCGACGGCTCGCGCCAGCCGAGCGAGATCGACCTCGCCGGCGCGCGTCACCAGGGCGAGCTCGTCGCGAAGACCGCGGCCAAGCTGTTCGGCTGACGCACTCGGCGTCCGACCGCCACCCGCGGCGGACGTCTCCCACACGAAACGCGAGCTCGGCAGGTTGCCGAGCCGGGTGAACTCATCTCCAAACAATCTCGATTTCCAGACAGGACGACATGATGACCAACGCTAGCGAAGCGGCCAAGGCCGTGATCCGCCGCAACACCGACGAGGTTCAAGGTGGCGGCAATTGGGCGCTCTTCGACGAGCTGTTCGACGACAAGTTCCTGGACCACACGCCGCAGCCCAACTGCACGCCCGACAAGCCCGGCGCGCTGGGCCTGTACAAGAAACTGCGCGCGGCCTTCCCCGATTTCCGGGCGGAGATCCACTGGCAACGTGCCGACGGCGACGTCATCACGACCTACAAGACCTACCACGGCACGCACCAGGGAGACTTCCTCGGGGTCGCCGCGACGGGCAGGAAGATCCACTTCGAGACCGTCGACGCGATGCGGGTGCGCAACGGCAGGATCACCGAGCACTGGGGCGTCGCCAATCTCTTCTCGGTGCTGCAGCAGCTGGGCGCGTGGCCCGCGGGCACCAAGGCCTGAACCGCCAGGAGAATCATCATGAGCAATGTTCTTGAAGGCAAGGTCGTCGTCGTCACGGGGGCGGCCAGCGGCATCGGCCGCGCGGTCGCGATCGCGGCGGCGCAGCACGGCGCCAGGGCCGTCATCGTCTCCGACATCGACGACGCGCCGCGCGAAGGCGGCACCAAGGCGACCAGCGAGATCGAGGCCCTGGGCATCCCCACGCGTTTCGTCCGCGCGGACGTGAGCAAGCGCCAGGACAACGACGCCCTCGTCGAGGCCGCGGCCGAATTCGGCGGCGTCGACGTGATGGTCTGCAACGCAGGCATCACGGCCAAGGCCGACGGCTTCGACGTCACCGAAGAGGACTTCCATCGACTCATGTCGGTGAACCTGGACGGGACGCTGTACGGCGCGCAAGCCGCCGCGCGCCAGATGAAGAGCAACGGCAAGGCCGGCAGCATCGTGTTGATGGCCAGCATGGGGGGCATCGTCGGTGCGGGCATGACCGTCGCGTACTCCACCAGCAAGGGCGGGGTCGTCCTCATGGCGAAGGCGATGGCGGACGCGCTCGGCCCGGACGGCATCCGCGTCAATGCGGTGTGCCCCGGCACGATCGACACCCACCTGCTGCGCACCAACCCCGGCATCGCCGCGGCGACCGAGGGCTTCCGCCAGCGCACGCCGCTTCGTCGCCTGGGCAAGCCGTCCGAGATCGGCGACGCGGTCGCCTGGCTGGGCTCGGACATGTCCAGCTACGTCACCGGCATCGCCTTGCTGGTCGATGGCGGGCTGCTGTCGGTCATCTGAGCGTCGGCACATCGCCGGCGGTCCGCCGCGGCGCGGCGGACCTCGCCACGACCATCAGCCGAACAGCAGCAGCGTCACGCCGTACGCCGCCCCGGCGACGACCACCCCGACCAGCATCACGGGGAGGACGAACAGCGCGGTGCCGAAGTCTTCATGACGCGATTCGATATAGGACCAGATCTTCATGATGAATCTCCGCGGCCTTCGATGCCGGCCCTGCGCCGGCAACCGTCAAGCTCGATGATTCCAATGTAGGCAGGGGCGGCGGCCGCATCAATCGGACCCGGCGCAATGCACTTTTCGCGCGCCAGCAAGAAGATGTCGCGCGGCGGTGGCGCTGCGTCCTGCATTCGGCATGGCTGAGTTAGGCTGGCACCAGGCGGCAGCATGCCGGCCGCCGCGACACCGCTGGAAACTTCGCAGGGGCTGCCATGGACCGCATCGAGGACATCAACGACATGTACTACTTCGCCAAGGTCGTCGACCATGGCGGCTTCACCTCGGCGGCCAAGGCGCTCGGGGTGCCGATCTCCTCGCTCAGCCGTCGCGTGACCGGGCTCGAGTCCCAGCTGGGCGTGCGGCTGCTCAACCGCACGACGCGCAGCATCTCGGTCTCGGAGGCCGGCCAAACCTTCTACCGTCACTGCGTGGCGGTCGCGGCCGAGGCGTTCGCCGCCAAGGAGGCCATGGAGCAGACGCGCGCCGAGCCGCACGGCCTGGTGCGCCTCAGCTGTCCGATCCAGCTGCTGCAGGTCGACGTCGCCGTCGTCATCGCACGCTACATGCGCGACCACCCGTTGGTGCGCGTCTCGATCGACGCGACGAACCGCAGCGTGAACGTCGTCGACGAAGGCTTCGACATCGCGTTGCGGGTGCGCGTGCCGCCTCTGGCCGACTCGGACCTCGTCGTCCGCGTGCTGGTCGAGGCCGAGCTCATCCTGGTCGGCAGCCCGTGGCTCTTCGCGCAACACGAGCGGCTCACGAGCCTCGACTGCGTGACGCGACTGCCCACGCTCAGCTGGGCGCATGGCGGGGATCGCCAGATCTGGCAGTTCTTCCAGCCGGATGGTCACGTGGTGCGCCTGTCGCACCTGCCGCGCATGCTCACCGACGACATGCAGACGCTGCACCACGCGGCGCTCGAAGGCCTCGGGCTCGCGTACCTGCCGCGTTCCATGGTCGCCGCCGACCTGGCGGCGGGACGGCTCGAACAGGTGCTTGCGGACCTGACGCTGCCGCAGGTCGTGCACGCGGTCTATCCGTCGCGGCGCGGACTGGTGCCCGCGGTTCGCGGGCTGCTCGACGCCCTCGCGGCGTACTTCGAGGCCGATCCGGGCGGGCACCGGCGACCGGCCCGCCGCAGCGAGGCGTAGCCGCGCGCCGCCCCGATCAGGGGATGAGCACGATCGTGCCCGACTTGCGCCGCTCGGCGATGTCCTTGTGCGCCTGCATCGCCTGCACGAGCGGGTAGCGCCTGACCTCGATGTGGCCGAAGACGCCGCTGCGATAGGCGTCGAAGACCGCCGCCGAGGCCGCCGCGATCGCCGGCTGCACGTATTGGGCCATCGGCCCGCCGACGACGCGCACGCCGCGTACGGCCAGGCCGGCCTGGTCGATGACCGGCGCGCCGGAGGCCGCCCCGATGGTGACGATCTTGCCGCCGTCTCGCACGGCGGCCGCCGTGGCGGCGAAGGTCGCCTTGCCGATGAATTCATAGGCGACGTCGACGCCGGCGGGGGCCAGGCAACGCAGCTGCTCGGCCAGGTCGCCATCGCCGGACAGCAAGGCGTGATCGATACCCGCGGCGAGCGCAGAACGCTTCGCCTCCGTTCCGGCCGTGCCGATGACGGTCGCCCCCAGCGCCTTGGCCCAGCGTGCGATCAAGGTGCCGACGCTGCTGGAAGCGCCTTGCACCAGCACCGTCTCGCCGGCCTTCAGCTGGTGGAATCCGTTGAGGCCGGCCCAGGCGGTGAGCCCCTTGGTCAGCACGGTCACGACCTGCTCGGAAGACAGGTCGGCCGGCACCTTCAGCAACGCGTCGGCGTCGATCAGCCGCACGGCGGCGTAGCTGCCCGGCGCCAGAAAGTACGCCACGCGATCGCCGACGCGCAAGCCCGTGACGCCGCTGCCGACGGCGTCGACGACGCCGGCGCCTTCGACGCCGGCCACCGACGGCAGCGGCGCCGGGAAGATGCCTTGGCGGAATGCCGTGTCGATGAAGTTGACGCCGACGGCCTCCTGGCGCAGCCGAACCTGGCCGGGGCCGGGATCGCCGACCTGGTCGTCCTCGACCTGGAGGACTTCCGGGCCGCCGTACTTGTGAAAACGAATCGTGGTGCTCATGGCTTGGTTTCTTTCCAGTTGAAATCGATGTTCAGAGCTCGAAGCCGCCGATCGTCATGCCGCCGTCGACGACCAGCATCTGGCCCATCACATAGCTGGCGGCATCGGAGCCGAGCCAGACGGCCGCGGCGGCGATCTCGCCGGGTTGGCCGCCGCGCTTGGCCGGAATGGCGGTGGTGGCCAACCTGGCGAAGGCCGGGTTCTGTGCGCTGGCGGCCTGCACCATCGGCGTCTCCGTCCAGCCGGGGGCCAGCGCGTTGACGCGGACGTTGTGGGCGGCGTTCTCCATCGCCGCCACGCGGGTCAGGCCGTGCACGCCGTGCTTGGACGCGGCGTACGCGCTCATGCCGCCGGGGCCGGTCAGCGCGGCCACCGAAGCGGTGTTGACGATCGCGCCGCCGCCGCCTTGCTTCATCAGCGGCAATTGGTACTTCATGCCCAGGAAGACGCTGCGCAGGTTGATCGCGATGACCTTGTCGAAGTCGGCCGTCGGGTAGTCTTCCAGGCGGTGCGCCTCGCCCGTGATGCCGGCGTTGTTGAACGCCACGTCCAGGCGCCCGGACTTCGCGGCGATACGCGCGATCAACGCGGCGACTTCGGCTTCGGCCGATACGTCGACCCGTATCGCCCCGCCCTTGCCGCCTCGTTGCGCGATCAGGCCTTGCGTCTCGGCGGCGGCGCGTTCGTTCAGGTCGACGCCGTAGACGAATGCGCCGCGCGCGGCGAACGCCAATGCCGCCTCGCGGCCGATGCCGGAACCGGCGCCGGTGACCAGTACGACCTTGTCCTTGAAATCATCGTTGCTCATGCTGTCGCCTCTGTGGATTGGATGAGCCAAGAGTAGGGATCGCTCAGGTATCGAACAAGCCTCTATTTCTCGATGGAGTCCATCGGGCAAGCAGATGGACGAGGACGGCGACGTATCGTTCCGGCGACTACCTCGAGCACGTAGCCTCGAGCAGGCTCGCGCGCGCGGCAGCCATGTCCGTTGATGGCAGCAAAGGCTCGGCCATGCCCGCCACGCGATGCACGATGCCGCGCCGGCTCGCGACGACGACCGCCTCCGTGCGACTGCTGACATCGAGCTTGGACAGGATCGCCTTGACGTGCGTCTTGACCGTCCCGACGGCGATGCTCAACTCGTTGGCGATGCTCTTGTTGCATCGACCTTCCGAGAGGAACTCGAGGATCTGCTGCTCGCGCGAGGTCAAGGCCTCTGCGTAGAGCTGCGCGGCAATCCTGGCCGCGACCGGGCCCGTGACGTGATGCCCGCCCAGGAAGACACGCCGGGCGGCCATGGCCAGTTCATCGGGCTCGACCGTCAGCAGAAGCAGTCCCAGGGCGCCGTGACGCAGTGCCTCCCGGGCATCCAGGTCACCGAATCCCGGGGCGACGATGATGAGACGCAGCCCGCCAGTTTCCCTGGTCCCCGATTCGCGGGCGCTCGGCCCCAACTCCAGCGCGGCTCTCGGACTGACGAGCGCGACCGACGCCCGCGCCTCGGGCTGGAGACGCCTGTAGTCGTTCGCGCCCGAGGCCTCTTGCGACAGGCAGATTCCCGGCAAGCGGCCGAGCATGCCGGCCAGGCCTGTTCGAATGACGGCGCACTCGTGGACGACGTCGACGCCTATCGAGAATTGCGTGCTTCTCATGGTTCTTCGCTTCATGGAGAGAGACAGCCTCAGTCTCTTGCGCGAGCACGTCGGTTGCGTGTCCAGGGGCGGCAGGTGTGTGTCAACGGTAGTCGAAGAGTGACTTTCGTCGTCCTCCGATTGCTAGGCCTGGCCAGGCCAGGCGCCAGCCCGCGACTCGACGATTCGCGCAAGAATGGCGCTTGCACACGACGACAGGTCAGTCGGCACGGACGTGCAGTCGTCGTGCAGTCTCCATACCCCGCAAGGCACAGCCCCATGCCCCGTTCAAGATCCGCAGCCGCCGCAGCAGGCCAAGGCACGGCAGCACCTGCCGACGCCGGCGTGGAGGCGACGCGAAACAAGGCCGCGCTGGCCGTGGACGAGTTGTGCGCGTCCGAAGAGCGCTACGCGTTGGCCATCGCCGGGTCCACCGACGGCATCTGGGACTGGAACATCCGCACGAACGAGTTGTTCCTGTCGGAACGCACCCAGCGTCTCTACGGATTGGAGGAGCCGGGCCCCACGCTGCGGCCGATGGCGGCCTGGCTCGAGGTCGTGAAGATCCATCCGGACGACATCCAGAACCAGATCGCACTCGTCACGCGATTCCTGGAAGGCCACCCGCCCTACGAGGCGCAATGGCGCATCCTGCATCCGGATGGCATCCATCGATGGGTACGGGTGCGCGGCTTGTGCGTCCATGACGCGGCCGGCAACCCCATTCGAGGTGCCGGGTCGGTCAGCGACATCGATCAACTGGTGCGCGCGGAAGCGGCGCTCATGCAATCGAAGCGACTGGAGGCCACCGGCAAGCTGGCCGGCGGCATCGCGCACGACTTCAACAACCTGCTGGCCGCCATCCTCGGGTACGGAGAAATGGCGCTGGCCGATTCGCGACGCGGCAGCCGGCTGCACCGCAATCTCGAGAACATCGTCGTCGCCGGACATCGTGGCCGGGCCCTCGTCGACCAGATCCTGGCCTTCAGCCGCAACAGCAGCGCGCACCGGGCGCCGGTCCTGCTCGCCGCCGTGGTGGGCGAAGTCGTCGACCTGATCTCCTCGACGCTTCCCGCGGGCGTGCGCGTCGAGACCCGGTTGAATGCGGAATCCGCGACGGCGCAAGGCAACGTGACCCAGTTCCACCAGGTCCTGATGAACCTCGCGACCAACGCCATCCAGGCGATGCCGGCGGGCGGCGTGCTGCGCATCGCCCTCGACGTCGCGGCCTTCGACGAGCCGAAGGCCATGTCCAGCGCCACGCTGCCGTGCGGCGCCTACGTCTGCCTGTCCGTGGCCGACGACGGCATCGGCATCGCGCCGGGGATCCTGGACAGGATCTTCGACCCCTATTTCACGACCAAGGACGCCGGAAGCGGCACGGGACTCGGGCTGTCCCTGGTCCACGGCATCGTCACCGATGCCCATGGCGCCATCGACGTCGCGTCCCGTCCCGACGGCGGAAGCGTGCTCTCGATCTACCTGCCTTGCGCCGGCACCGCGGCGGCCGACGACGCCTTGGAGCAGGCTCCCATTCCGCGCGGCCGCCATCAGCAGATCCTCGTGGTCGACGACGAGCCGTCGCTCGTCGCGCTGATATCCGACACCTTGATCGGCCTCGGCTACGTCCCGGTCGGATTCACGGCGAGCACGGAGGCCCTGGCCGCGTTTCGCGCCCACCCGGAACGGTTCGACGCCGTGATCACGGATGCCCGCATGCCCGGCCTGTCCGGCAGCTCGCTCATTCGCGAACTGCGTGCGGCGCGCGCCGGCATTCCCGTCCTGATGATGAGCGGCTTCGTCGAGGATCCCGCGATCGGGCAGGCCGCGGAGGAGGCGCCCGCCGCGCTCCTCAGGAAGCCGGTCTCGACGCGCGATCTCGCGACCAGCCTCGCGCGCGTGCTGCCCGCGCCCAGGCCGGCGAGCGCCCCCCGGCGGCGCAGCACCGTGGCCCGCGCGCGTTAGGAGTCTGCGCGGCAGAAGGCGACGTCGCGAAACACGCGAGAAGCCCGGCCATTTTGGTGGCGGCGACAAGTTCATAGCCCGAGCTATGGACGCGAAGCCGACGTCGAAATGGACGCGCTTATCGCGGGTTGCAGCAGGCGCCTTCTGCCGCGCAGACTCCTCTAGCCCGGAATCTGGCTCTCAAGCCTGGCCAGCAGGAACGCGGCGGCAGGGCCCAGCGGCGTGTCGGCGCGATAGATGCCGAAGAAGCGGTAGGCGCCGCCCTTGACATCCGGGAGCTTGAGGCGCACCAGCCGGCCTTTCTTGAGATCCTGCGCCACGAGCGGAAGCGGCATGTGTCCCCAGCCGATGCCGTCCAGGAGAAGCGCGTGCTTCGTCCCGAGGTCGGCGACACGCCAGGTGTGCGTGCCGAAGACGCCCAGGTCGGGGCCTTGCACGTTCATCGAGCGGTCCGTCAGGACGAGTTGCACATGGCCTCTGCCCGCGCCGGGTGCATGCGAGTCCGACAGCGCCAGCGGATGCTCCGGGGCCGCGACCGGAACCAGTTGGACGGATCCGAGGTCGACGCGCTCGATGCCGTCCACGGCGACGTCGGGCGGGCCGCAGACCGCGAGTGTCGTGGTCCGGTCCAGCACGAGCTGCATGACGGCCCCGAGCGCCTCGCTGCGCAAGTGCAAGGCCACCGTCGGGAATTTCTGGTGGAACGCGCGGATCGCGTCGCTGATTCGCTCTTGCGGCAGCATCATGTCGAGCGCGACGCGAAGTTCGGCCTCCACGCCTTGCTGGAGGCTTCGCACCTTGGCCCGCAGTCCGTCGATCCCGTGCGCGACCACGCGGACCTCCGCGAGCACGCTGCGCCCGGCCTGGGTCAGCTGCGGCTTTCGCGTCGTCTCCCGATCGAACAGCAGGACGCCGAGCTCGGCCTCGAGATTGGCGATGGTGTAGCTCACCACCGAGGTCGATCGTCCCAATCGGCGCGCCGCGCCCGCAAAGCTGCTCGAGTCGACGACCGCGAGGAAGACTTTCAATTGATCGAGGGTCGGCGTCCCGAGTTGGGTCATCTGTTGCTCTCAGGGAAACGACGAAGGCGTGCTGCCCGCGCCCGCTGCCAGGCTCTGATCGAACCGCCCAGCTTATCAATTTTGTCGAACAAGACAGCCCATTGTTTCAGTCCATCTGGAAATATGATGAGGCCAACCGACGACGAATGGAACCGCGCCATTGTCCGGCGAACGATCGAACGAATGGGACTCATGCCTCGTCAACCAGCGCAGATCAAGGACGTTCCCGTGGCGGCGCCACACGTGCTCGTGGTCGACGACGACGCCACGATCCGCCGGATGGTCGCCGACTTCCTCACCGGCTACGACATGTGCGTGACCGCCGTGTCGAGCGGGCGCGAAATGCCCGAGGTGCTCGAGCGCGATGCGGTCGACCTGATCGTCCTGGACCTGCGCCTGCCGGGCGAGGACGGCTTGGCCATCGCCCAGGATCTGCGAGCGCGATCGACCATTCCGATCATCATCCTCACCGGCCGCACGGACGAGTCGGACCGGATCATGAGCCTCGAGCTCGGCGCGGACGACTACCTGACCAAGCCCTTCTCGCCGCGCGAGCTCCTCGCCCGCATCCGGGCCCTGCTGCGCCGGGCGCGCATGCGGCAGTCGCCGGCCGACGCGGTCGAGCGGATTCGCAGCTATCGCTTCGCCGGCTGGCAGATGAACGTGCGCCTGCGTCGGCTGACCAGCCCGGGCGGCGAATCGATCGCGCTGTCGATCGGCGAGTACAACCTGCTCGTCGCGTTCCTGGTCGCCCCGCAGCGGGTCTTGTGCAGGGAGCAACTGCTCGACCTTTCACGCGTGCACAACGCCGAGGTCTTCGAACGCTCCGTCGATGTGCAGGTCGGCCGCCTGCGCAAGAAGATCGAGCGCGATGCCGCCAACCCGAGACTGATCGTCACGGAACGCGGCGTCGGCTACAGGTTTGCCGCGCCCGTCGAGGTGATGCGCGTCTAGTGTCGCGGGCACGAGAAGGGACTCAACCACCCAGCACGAAGCGGTCCGCCCGGGCGGCCGCGCGGACGATTCCCGGGTTCTCGTCGAGGACCGCCACCGGCGCACGACCGTCCAGCCATCCGTTGGGCTGCACGAACCAGCGGCACAGGTCCAGGCCGTCGCAGACACAGCGCAGCTCCATCGACAGGGCCTGCACGTCGGCGCGCGGCACGAGCTCGCCGCCCATTCCGGCGCGCAGCTGGAACATCGGCACCCAGACCTCGTCGCGCCAATCCAGCCACAACACGTCGCCGTTCCTGGTCCAGTTCGCCAGCACTTCTCCGCACCCGGGCGCGCGTCGCCGCAGGAGGGCCTCGACGCGCGCAAGGGATGCGAGTCCGCCGTGGGCGCGGTAGCGTCCGAGGAGGTCGAAGAAGAGTTCGTCGGAGGCGGCCGATGCGGATGCGGCAGGCGCCGGCGCGTCCGCCCCGGGCGCGCGCCGGCCCGGCGTGAAGGTGCTCCGCTGCATCATCGCCCGCTTCCCCGTGTGCAAGTTGCCATGCGTCATGCTGATGCGCGCACGCCCGGCCTCACAGCCTCCAAAGGATGACGACGGGACACCCCCAAAGGACTAGCGATCTGGCGCCGCGGATCAGGGCGCGCCTGTCGCGGGCTCGATAGCCCCGGCAAGAATTCCCGCGCCGATCACGGCCCGGTCGCCTCGCCATCGCAGGGCCGCTTGAGACGATCGATGAACCAGCGCCCCGCGGGGCCCGGCGGCGTGTCCTTGCGGTAGACCGCGAACATCGCCAGCGACGGCATGCTGGGCTGGTAGGTCTCCGGGTGAATGCACACGAGGTCGCCGGCGTCGATGTCGGCCTGCACCATGGCGACCGGCATGTGGCCCCAGCCGAATCCGGCGCGCAGGAATGCGTGCTTCGCACCCAGGTCCGCCAGGCGCCACGTCTGCGGCGAGAACACGCCGTAGCTGCGGCCGTCCGTGAGCGAGGTTCGATCCGTGAGCACCAGCTGGACGTGCAGCGCGAGTTCGCGCAGCGCGATCACGCCATCGTGGGCGGCCAGCGGATGCGCCGGCGCGGCGACCGTGACCATCGGGACGTCGAGCAGCTTCTCGGCGTCCATGCCGTCGGGCACCACGGGCATGGATCCGATGACACCGATGCGGCAGACGCCATCGAGCACGGGTGGCACGACCGCGCCCAGCGCCTCCACGTACAGGCGCAGCGGCGTGTGCTCGAACGCCTCCCGGAACGCACCGACCGCCAGCGTCAGCGACGCCATCGGATACATCACGTCGATGGCCACGGAGAGTTCGGGCTCCAGCCCCTCGGCGAGCGTGCGCGCCCTGGCCTTGAAGTCGTCCATGCCGTTGACGACCGTCCGCGCCTCGGCGAGCAGGGCGCGCCCCGCCTCCGTCAACTGCGGATAGCGGCCCGAGCGATCGAACAGCACCACATCGATCTGGCCCTCGAGATTGGCCAATGTCTGGCTGACGACGGACTGCGCTCGTCGCAGCCGCCTGCCCGCGGCGGAGAAGCTGCCTTCGTCAGCGGCGGCAATGAAGGTTCGCAGTTGATCGGTGGAGACGCCGTCCAGCACCTATCGCTCCCGCAGATGGATTCCATCGAAACATATAGGCTTCCGCGAGGGATGTCCAGCTTTTAAGCTTCGGCACATCGCATCCAGAAGGACGTCCCGTGACCCCAGCCAACCCCTCCACGCAAGACGAATTGCCGCGTCGGCGAACCACCGTCGCAGCGGCGGTCAAGCCGGAGCCGGCGTCGCAGATCGAGCCCGCTCGACGCATCGTCATGCGGTCGCGCGGCCGAGCCCACGGCCCCGTGACGCGGCTCGTCAGCCCCGACGACATCGGCGAGCTGATCAAGCCCTTCGTCTTCCTCGATCACTTCGATTTCACGCCCTCGGGCCAGCCGATGTTCCCGATGCATCCGCACTCCGGCATCGCGACGCTCACGGTGCTGCTTTCCGGGAACATGCACTACGAAGACACGACCGGCGCGTCCGGCGAACTGGCCGCGGGCAGCCTCGAATGGATGCAGGCCGGCGGCGGCGTCTGGCACGACGCGAGCCCCGTGGGCAGCACCCGGTTCCACGGCTACCAGGTGTGGGTCGCCCTGCCGCCGGAGCTCGAGAACGCCGCGCCGCGCAGCCAGTACCTGCCGCCCGAGACGGTGCCCCGATCAGGGCCGGCCCGAGTCGTCCTCGGTCGCCACGGCGGGGTCGAGAGCCCCGTGATGGCACCGGACGGTATCGATCTCCTGCACGTGCAGCTCGCCGACGGCCAGCGCTGGAAGTACGTGCCGCCAGCGGGTCACCTCGTCGCCTGGGCCCACGTCAATCGCGGCTCGCTGTCGACGGCGGGCACGCGGCTTCGCGACGAGCTCGCGATCTTCAGCGAATCGAACGCCCCGCTCGAATTCGAGGCGGAGGGCGACACGGACTTCATCGTCGCATCGGCAGTCAAGCACCCGCACGAGCTCGTGCTGGGCCACTACTCGGTGCACACGGGCGTCGAGGCTCTCCAGCGTGGAGAGGCCGGGATCGCCCGCATCGGACAGACGCTGCGACCCGCTCGCCGCGGTCGCTAGCAACCCGCACCACGCTTTCATTTCCGTCAACCACCACGTTCATCTCAAAGGAGTTCCATCATGACCACGACCAACACCACCAACAACACCAACTCGGCCCTTCCTCTCGTCGGGCGGCTGCTGATCGCAGCGATCTTCCTCGTCAGCGCGTTCGGCAAGCTGAGCGCACCGGGCGCCACGCAGGGCTACATCGCCTCCGTCGGACTGCCGGCGCCGATGCTGTCGTATCTGGCCGCACTGGCCATCGAGCTCGGCGGCGGCCTGATGCTGGTGCTCGGCTATCGCACCCGCCTGGCGGCGCTGGGGCTCGCCGCGTTCTCCGTCATCTCGGCCATCGTCTTCCATCACGCGCTGGGTGACCAGAACCAGATGTTCCACTTCCTCAAGAACCTCGCGATGGCCGGCGGCCTGTTGCAGGTCGCGGCCTTCGGCGCCGGCGCCTTCAGCCTGGATGCGCGCCGCCAGGCGTTCCCGGCCGTAGGCTTCGCGGTCTGACGCCACTCCGCAGCCTCCGCTGCAAGCGTCGAGACTCGCGAACGCGGCGCTGCATCTGGCGTCGCGTTTGCGTTCGTGTCGCCGGATTGGCGGGCCAAGGATAGTACCGGCGACACGCCGCGCGCATTGCGTACCGCGCAAAGGAGTCACCATGACAGCCAATCCATCAGCACGGGAAATCGGGCGCATCCGAAGCTCGGAGCGGTCTGCGGATCCGACATCACGCCCCCGCCATCGACGCATCCGTACCTTCACCGGCGAGCAGATTTCCGCCAAGCTGTACAGCGTCGGATTCCAGGCGGCCATCTCGATCGTGTTGTCCGTCATCGGCCTGGGGTCCGCGATGGGCCAGTCGATGGCACCGGACACGGCGCCCGGCGCAACGACTCAGGTTCGCGTCGTCTCCGGGATTCGGCCAGCGCGCGTAGGCGGAACCGCCATGTATCCCCAAAGAGAGAGCCGCGATCCGTCGCGCGTCACGAGAATGACCCCGGAGGCACGCTGCGCGGTCGACACCTGCCGGTCGCCGTAGCGCATTCAGATGGAACTGCGTCGACTTCGATACTTCTGCGCCGTCGCGGAGGAACTGCACTTCGGTCGCGCCGCCGAACGCATGCACGTCGTGCAGTCGGCCGTCAGCCAGCAATTGAAGTTGCTCGAAGAGGAGCTCGGCTTCGCGTTGCTCGAGCGATCCCGGCAAGGCGTCAAGCTGACATTGCAAGGCGCCGTCTTCCTGCCCGAAGCGCGCGCCATTCTTTCGCGGGTCGAGGCCGGCATGCAGCGCGTTCGCGCTTCGGCGGACGGCCTGGTCGGCAGGCTGGCGATCGGCTTCGTGGACAACGTCCTGTGGTCGACGTTGCCGCCGCTGCTGCGCGAGTTCCGGACGCAGCGCCCGATGATCGAGCTCATCCTGAAGCCCATGGATCGCATCGCGCAGGCAGAGGCGTTGCGGGCGTCGACCATCGACGTCGGCATCCTGCCGTCGCCGCCGCCAAGCCAGGGCATCGAGACCGCGCTGCTCGTCGGCGCACCGCTGTTCGCCGCCGTGCCCGAAGGCCACGTGCTGGCCGGCCGGCCCCACTTTCCCCTGGCGGCGCTCGCCGAGGAACCCTTCGTGCTGTTTCCGCCGACGATGCGCAGCCGGATCCTGGAACTCATCGTCGCCGCATGTACGCAGGCGGGGTTCACGCCGCGCATCGCGCAAGAGGCCGAACAGCTCCATACGCTGCTGGCCCTGGTCAGCGCGGGCCTGGGCGTGACGCTGGTGCCCGACTGGGTCGCCGGTGCGCACCCGTCGGGCATCAGCTACGCGAGGATCGAGGATCCCATGCCGCCCTACGAATTGCTGCTCGCGTGGAGATCCGACGCGAGCAATCCCGCCGTCGCGGCCTTCAGGGAAATGGCCGGGACCCAGGCATCGCGTGGCCGCCGAACGTCGGCGGCGAGTGCCGGTCAGGCGTGAGCGAACGCGATCCGCGGCGACCCCACGTCCTCAATAGCTGGCGATCATCAACGCCACGTAGCTGCACGTCGTCGCCAGGAAGACGAACGCCGCGATCGGAAAGACGACGAAGGCGATCGGCGACTCGTCCCGCGTCAGCCTGATGGATTTCAAGATGCTGGCCATGTGAGCTCCTGTTGCTGCCGCGGCAACTCGCTCGCGACAACACAACTCTAGGCAACAGGTGCCCCCTGAAAAAGCGGGCTGGCTCGAAGGCAGCTTTGCTCCCGCGGCAACGAGCTTTCATGGGCGGTCGCGTCCGGCGACGCCGATGAACTGCTGGGCGAGCCTCCGCGCTGTGGCGGACACACCCTTGCTCGGCTACTCGTCGTCCGTCGGCTCGCGCAAGACATCGAGAAGGTGGCCCATTCGATGCGCCTTGGTGTCGAGATAGGCTTCATTGCGGCGATTGCGCCCGACCTGCAGGGGCACGCGTTCGGTCACCGTGATGCCATTGGCGCTCAGGCCGTCGACCTTGCCCGGGTTGTTCGTCATCAGGCGGATCGATGCGATCTGGAGCTCCGTCAACATCGCGGCCGCGACGCCGTAGTCCCGGGCGTCCACCGGCAGGCCGAGCAGGCGGTTCGCATCGAGCGTGTCCGCACCTTGTTCCTGCAGTGCGTAGGCGCGGATCTTGTTCAACAGGCCGATCCCCCGGCCTTCCTGGCGCAGGTAGAGCACGACGCCGCGGCCTTCGGCCTTGATCGCCTGCAGCGCGCCGCGCAATTGAGGCCCGCAGTCGCAATGACAGCTGCCGAAGGCGTCGCCGGTCAGGCATTCCGAGTGCAGCCGCACGAGCGCCGGCTTGCCGTTGGTCAGGTCGCCGTGGATCAGCGCGACGTGCTCGAGACCCGTCGCCCGATCCTTGAACCCGACCATCCGAAAGTCGCCGTACGCCGTCGTCAGCCGGCAGGCAGCACTCTCCAGATCGTATTTCATCGCATCGCCTTTTCAGACACAGACGGGCTGGTCGTTGCACGGTCGGTCGTTCATTGCGCGCCCGGGCAGAGCCGGGCCGCAGCCGCAACGCCCAGCCGCTGCGACGAACGACACCTGTCGCAGTCTACGACTTGGGGAGCCCGTTGGTCGACCGCATGCCACGCGGCAAGGCGCGCTCGCCCGAGTCGACACGCTGCCGCTGCCTCATGCCGCTCGATCCAGGCCTGTAGCGCCTCGTAGTCGTCGCTCGCCGGCGGCACGCGTCGCCCGCAGCGCACGAAACTACCCCCGCGGTCCGTCGAGGTCATCCGGAACGACGAGCGTCTCCCATGGCGCCATCTGGCTGACTCACGTTCCCGGCCAGCGCTGCAGCCACCAGGCAGGCCACCGCCCATTCAATTCACGAGGACGCCGCGGTCAACCTCTCGGATATCACGCCGTCCGCAGAATGCCATCGTGAGATCGAGCTCCTTGCGGATGATCTCGAGACAACGCGTCACGCCCGCCTCGCCCATCGCACCGAGGCCGTACAGAAAGGGTCGACCGATCATCGTCCCGCGCGCACCCAGCGCGATCGCTTTGAGGACGTCCTGGCCGGATCGGATGCCGCCATCCATCCAGACCTCGATGTGCTGGCCAACGGCGTCAACGATCTCGGGCAGGACGCTGATGCTGCTCCGTGCGCCGTCCAGTTGCCGACCGCCGTGGTTGCTGACGACCAGGGCATCGGCGCCGGACTCGGCCGCCAGGCGGGCATCACGCTCGTCGAGAATGCCCTTGAGGATGAGCGGACCGCCCCACAGGCGCTTGATCCAGGCGACATCGTCCCAGGACAGCGCCGGATCGAACTGGCTCGCGATCCATTGCCCGAGCTGAGCCATATCGTCGACACCCTCGACGTGCCCTACCAGGTTGCCGAAGGTTCGGCGCGGCGTGCGCAGCATCGGCCACCACCAACCCGGCTTGCTCGCGATATTGAAGACGTTGCAAGGCGACAGCCGGGGCGGCGCGGACAGGCCGTTGCGAACGTCCTTGTGACGCTGACCAAGGATCTGCAGGTCGAGCGTCAGCACGAGTGCGCTGCAGCCGACCGTCTTGGCGCGATCTATCAAGCGCGCCGTGAATGCGCGATCGCGCATCACGTACAGCTGGAACCAGAAAGGTTTGACCGTGTGTGCGGCGACGTCCTCGATCGAGCAGATGCTCATGGTCGACAGCGTGAACGGCACACCGAAACGCTCGGCCGCGCGTGCGGCCAGGATTTCGCCGTCCGCGTGCTGCATGCCGGTCAGGCCGGTGGGCGCCAGTGCCACGGGCATGGCCACAGGCTGGCCAAGCATCGTCGTCGCCACGCTGCGGTCCGACATGTTCACCGCCACCCGCTGCCGCAGCAAGATCGACGCGAAGTCGCTCTCGTTCGCGCGGTATGTCGATTCGGTCCACGAACCCGAGTCGGCATAGTCGTAGAACATGCGCGGTACGCGTTTCTTCGCAAGTACTCGCAGATCCTCGATGCAAGTGATCACGCTCATTCCGACAGCACCCCTTCGAAGTCTACGTGGCCGCAGACCCTGCCCGCAGCTGCGTCGCGACGGGTGCCGACGTCAATGACGAGGGCATCGAGCCCTCAGCTTGGGAAAGTCATTCCAAACCGAGGCCAATGACTTCCGGCTCAGGCCCTCATGTGCCTGAACGATTGCGCGCTCAGAAGTCCGCCCTCGCGCTGACACCAATGCTGCGCGGCGCCGTGACCGAGACGCTGGCCGGCGTGATCCCTCCAGTCGCGAGATCCGGAACAACCAAGGCGCCGTCATAGCCCATCAAACCACGGGCATTGGCCGCGTTCTTCACAAAGAGGCTGACGGTCCATCGATCCCAGGCATACGATCCCCGAAGATCGAGAATCTTGTAGCTGGGCAAAATCGGCGAGCCAAGCGTGGGGACGAATGGTGAGGCAGGCTGGTTGGTGAAGGCGCTCCGCCGTGCGCCGTTATAGCGGTAGCTCGCTCCGATTGAGGCTTGGCCGTTGCCAACCTCCCAGGAATAGTCCCCCGTCAGGGCCGCCGAGACTTTGGGCGTGTAGGGAATTTCATCGCCGGCGCGGCCACTGACCGCCGGTACATCCTCATCCAGCACCGCATCGGTTGTCGCCAGGTTCGCGCCCAGGCGCAAGCCCGACAGGGGTCTCCAGCCAGCCTCGAGTTCGATGCCCTGGCTGTGCGCCTTGCCGCCATTGGCGTAGTAGGCAAATCCCGACGTGGCATCCACCGCCGTGACTTGGATATCTTTCCAGTCGATACGGTAAAGCGTCGCCGAGAAATCCAGCTTGGCGGCCGGGTTCGCCCCTTTGTAGCCCACTTCGTAGTTCACGATGGAGTCCGAGTGGAACGGTGGCTTGACCTGACCCGACGGGTCCGGGAAGTTTGGCCCGCCGGGGCGGTAGCCGGATGCCGCGCGCGCATAGATCATGTTGTCCGCGTCGAGAGTCCAGCGCGGTGAAATCAGCCAAGTCGACTTGTTCTCTGACGCCCCTCCTTCCTTGGGGGCCGAAGACAGTGGACTGTCGGTCAGCAGGTTGTAGGTCTGCAGCAGCGGTATGCCATAGTCCAACTTCAGCTTGGCGTAACGAGCCCCGGCCTGAACGTCAAACGCGTCCGTGAAGTGCCACGTGGCATTCGCATAGGCCGCAGTTTCCTTCAAGTCGGACCTGGCGACGGCCCTCAGCCAGCCGGGCACGGCAGGCTTCGTGAAGTCCGTTCCTGTATAAGCGTCGTAGCGCTGGTCGAGATCTCCGCCCTCGTCTTGATAGAACAGACCCGCAAGCCATTCCAGGCGCTGCTTGCTCGGTGAGGTGAGGCGGAACTCCTGCACTTTCTTCTTCTGGTCCGAGGCGGCATGTGACAGCGCTCCCGTCACGCCAAGAGGGGCCGTTGCAAGGCCCGCGGCGGTGAGACCCGCCGCGGTTGCAAAGTCGAGGTACGACACATAGCCGCTCACATCCTGGCTAGCCTTGGTCTGCAGTCTGACGTAGCTGCTGACCGAGAGCAAATTGGCGAACCCGAGGTCGTAGTTCAGCGTCAGCGCCCCGCGATCGTATTTGTTGTCCATTGGTTGCGAGAACGCGTGGCGACCGACGTAGGCGCCGAACAGCGGGCGCAACGTCGCTGCGTCGTAGCTCGGCGTCTCGGCATCGTCGCTCTTGATCTGCTGCGTATCCAACATCAGCTTCGCATCGAATTGGGAAGTCGGCTTGAACAACGTCGTGAGTCGTGCGCCCTCGTTCCTGAAGCTGTTCACGTTGCTCACACCCCGAAGCGTGTCGTTGACGTAACCCGGATCCTTGTGCGTGTAGACCGTCAGGCGAGTCGCAAGCAGGTCTTTCACGAATGGAATGCTGACAGCTCCACGGGCCACCATTCCACCGCCACCGCCGCTGGCCTGGCTGTAGCCGAGTTCAACACGACCTTCAAGTTCCTTGAGGTTCGGCGACACAGTGACGTATTTGATGAGCCCGCCCAGAGCACTCGCGCCATAGAGCGAACCTTGGGGGCCCTTCAACACTTCGATCCGTTCGACGTCCAAGGGATCGACATCCGGGCTCCACTGCGCGCCAGGCATCGAACTTGAACTCAAGCTGATGGGGGTATCGTCGAGGTAGGTGGCAACCGAAGCACCCAGCTGAAGGTAGCCTGTGGTGATGCCGCGGATCGATTCGCGTTGCGTTCCAGGGCTGTCGCCGGACACTTGCAGGCCCGGCACGAAGCCCGCCCATTCCTGAAGCGATGCCAGGCCCTGTTGCTCGAGTTGGTAGCCGCCGAGCACATTGACGCTGCCGGCCACGTCCTGAGCGCGCTCACGACGTCGGTTCGCGGTCACATAGACGACCTGCGGCTGTGCGGCGCTGTCCGCCTGGCCAGCTTGCGGCGACGATGCGGAGCTTGAAGCGGCCCGCGCGGGCGCAGGCGCAGACGCAGCTGCAACCGGCGCCGACGCGGTCTGTCCAAACGTTGTGCCGCAGAGCGCCATGAGTGCTGCCGCCGCAAACGGATGCAGAGCCAGGCGAAAGTCGATATTGCTGGTGACCATGATCAACGCATTCTTTTGATGAGACGTCCACAGTGTCTGCATGAGCTGGCGTCAGCAATTTGGCGCAGGTACCGCCGACTTTGGCATATGAGGGTAAGCCCAGGGTGGAGGCGCCTGCCGATGAGGAGCGGAGGCCGGGCCCCGGCGCCCCTTCATGCACACCGGAGAACTACCCATACAGTTCTGTCTTTTTTGGATGAGACTTCGGTCAAGGACGTTTCGCAAAGGTGGAATCATGAGCGCGTGTGTCTCAAATCAACGTTTCAACTCTTCGCTGGCCGACATCGAATCGGCGCTGTCCGCACCTCCCGGAGAAGTCGGTTCTCTGGAGCAGGTCTTTCACGATATGTCCCACGAAAGCCGGAATGCGGGCTTCCAGGAATCAGATGGCGATCGCGACACCTGTCTTGTCAGCGCTCAGGAGCCGGGCCGCCACATCGCGATGGAATATGTTCGCCTTGGCCATGGCGTGTGGCTCGTCTTTGGCGAGTTCCAGTTCGATGTGTCGGTCGTGCAATGGCATCGACAACATAGTGAGCTGACCTTCGCCGTGGTGCTCCGCGGCGCATCCATGATCACCTCGGCGTCCGCTCCACAACAGCGAAGCTTCTGCGCCGAAGGTCACGTCATCGGCACGGCCTCGATGGGTGACACCTTGATCTGTCGGCACATTCCTCCCGGTGTTCGTTGCCAAGCCGTTTCGCTGATCTTCGATGGCGACGAGAGCCTGATGCGCTTCGGTCTGGACCCCGTGGAAGTACGTCGTTGGTTGCGCCCTCAGGACAGTGCCGTCGCTTCCGGCCGAGCGAAATTTCAAGCCGCCGTCGGCACGCCGAATTCGCTTGTCCTCAAAGTAGCCCAGGCAATTCTTTGGACCAGGTTTTCTGGTTCACGAAGACGCTTGTACCTCAGGAGCAAGGCGGGCGAGCTGATGTGCCATCTGCTTTGCACGCCAGCCAGTGCGCACGGTGGCATAGACGCCTCGAACATTGGTATGAACAGCGATGACAGTTTGGCCGCCATCGCCCATGCCGCGCTGTCCGAACCCGAGGATTGCCCGGAGATTGGCGCCCTCGCCACGCGTCTCAACATCAGCGTCGGCCGTCTCGTGGCCGCATTCAAATCGAAGTACGGCGTTTCGCCGCGCGATCACATGACGACGACGCGCATGGTTCGGGCCAAACGGCTCATCGAGCAAACCAATACGCCGCTGATCGATGTCGCGCTCGCGTGCGGCTACGAGCACCACTCGAGCTTCAGTACCGCGTATCGCCGCACATTTGGCGCGACCCCGATCGAGACCCGGCGGTCCGTAGCCAATGTGGCCTGACACGCCGCTGAAGGGGTCGACCAGCAGTCCCTGGGTCGGATGGCCTCTGGCCGTCAGCGCCTGAGAGCGCGATAGACCAGATCCTGCGACACGATACTGAGGGGCGCGATCTCGGGGTGCGGCATCGCTCGATTGGTCATGCCGACGAACACGATGTCGTTCTCCGGATCAGCCCAGAACCAAGGGCCATGGGCGCCAGCCCACTCATAGGTTCCCTTCCCGACCGGTCGTCCCGCCGCGACTGGATCGATGCACAACATGCCGTTCATGCTGAAGCCGTTGCCGCCACCGATCCGATAGTGCAGCGCGTTGAAGCTTTCCGAGAGGAGACTTTCCGGCAACAGGTTCGTGAACATCAACTGGACAGTCTCTGCCTTCAGGATGCGCGTGTCTCCAAGGCTACCCTTGTTGAGCAACATCCGGGCGAAGCGCGCATAGTCGCTTGCGGTGGAGCGGAAGGAACTGCCGCCAATAGGGAAGATCGTATCCTGCATTTCAAGAGCGTTTGCAGTTCGGAGCCGGTGAGTCTCGGCATCCATTGCATAGCCTGGCACCACGCGCGCCGTTTGCGCAGGGCTCAATGCGAACCCACTGTCGCGCATGCCGAGCGGCCCGAAAACCCGCTCCTCCAGGAACCGATCGAAACGCAGGCCAGTGATCCTCTCGACGATCAGCGCCTGGAAGTCCATAGCGACGGAATACTCCCAGCGCGTTCCAGGCTCGTATCGCAGCGGCAATCGGCTGTACCGACCGACGAGATCCTCGAGCGACTTCGCGCCGAAGACGTCGATCTTGGCGACGCAATCCAATATCTCCTCCATCGTGCTACCGAAGCCATGCCCGCTGCTATGGGTGAAAAGATCGCGCAACACCGGCTCACGCGAGGCGCAATTGCCAGGCGTCTTGCTGAAATCCCGCACCTCGGGGACGTAGGTCGAGAGCGGGTCGTCGAAGCTCCACTTGCCTTCTTCGTGGAGCACAAGCATGGCAACCGCCGTGAGCGGCTTCGTCATCGAGTGCAGACGGTACACGGCGTCGGCGCTCAACTGGATCGTGCTGTTCATGTCGCCATGGCCGATCGCCTCGTGCAGCACGACCTTGTCGCCGCGAGCGAGGAAAATCACTGCACCCGGTAGGATGCCGCTGCTCACGGCCGTTCTCAGAAAGAGTCTCAGTTCCTGCAGCGGTTCGAGGGAAAATCCCGCCTCCGAACAGATGCTGGGCGTGAATTCGAAACTGTTCATCTGATTTCTCCTTGGGTCTGCTCGAGGCGGTTCTTGACGCCTCCGAGATAGTTGGTAAGGTAAATGTCCGAATGGTTCTTCATCTCGTTGATAGCGGCCGCGATGTCTGCCGACGACCCGGTGCGGGGCGGCTTGATGCCCATCTGCGTGTGGCAATCTATCGTGTAGCGAGCGCCGGTGGCCATCGCCTGGGCGTGGTAGGTCGCATAGACGATCAGGCCATCCGGGGCTGACAAGAAGTCCACGAAGAGGCTGAGGCGGCGCTCGACATCGTCCCGCTCGGTGACACGGACCACCCGCTCGTCTGTCGCTGCGTCATCTCGCTCGAGCCGCATTCGATAGCCGCCGAGCACCGCGGCGCGGTCATGGATCGGCTCGATCGCATATCCCGTTTCGCGCCATCTTCGAGCCTCCACGAAGCTGTCCGCGATCTCGCGCCAAATGACATCGGCTTCAACGGCGATGTCGACGCTGAGGTGATTGACGACCGTGATGGAAACTGACGATTCGATCATGTTGGTGACCTGCGTGAACGACGCATGAATGGGGCAACGGGCCGATCGGACCGTCCGCCAGGCCTGACCCTGGCTGGCTCACGGGGTGGCAGCTCAACGCGCGGGTTGCTTCATGTAGAAGCTGCGCAAAAAGCTGTGCAACGCCGCCGGCTTGACTGTGATGTGCGTCTCTTGTTCGATCAGCTTGCTCGAGAAGCTCAGCCCCTTCAATGGGCTGCTTCCCACCAGGCGCATGAATTCGATCGAGCCCCCGCCGACCATGGGCTGGTACATCCCAGGATCGGTGAGTTCTCGCGCGGCCAATGTCATGTGCAGATTGCGTTCCGAAAGGCCTCCGGTGGCGTTCGCATTGGCGTAGATCTCAAAGAGTACCGACTTGTCGACCAGAATTCCGGGGCTGCTCGCGCAGAAGTTCCTGAACACCGTGGACGATTGAAGAGCGGCGTAGGTTGCAAACAGGCCCCCATAAGAATGGCCAAACAAGCCGAGGCTGTCGGGTTCAACGCGGTAGTTCCGGGCGACGAAAGGGTGAAGCTCTTCGGTCAAGAAGGCCAGGAATCGATCGCCGGCCGGGTTCTCCAGATTGTGGATGTAGAGGTCGATGCCGGCGCGATCGAGCACCGCGCTTTCTGCGTTCTGCCTCATCTTCTCGATCATCGCAGTCGGCAACGCTTCATTCGGTGGCAACAGGTCGCGCGCCCGAACGGCCAGGGCGCGGCCCGCGTCGTCATCGGTATACCCGACACAAACCTGGATGGTCGGCTCGAATGGATCCATGAGATCCCACTCGCTCAGATCGCACAGTCCAGCGGTGTAGCCGACGTTCCGATTGGCATCCGGGGAAAAAATCGCCGGGAAGCTGCGGGCCGTATCATTTTCATAGGAAATCGGTGTGGTGATCCAGACTGCATAGCGGGCACCTGCCTGTATCGAGTCGATCTCGAAATAGCGGGTTCGCGGGAACATCGATCCGCTCGGCAGCGCTTTGGGCTCAAACCGCTCCTTGAAAGGGGGCTTCGCATCGGAAATGCCGGCGTTGCCAAATTGCTGCTGATCAAGGGGGTTGTCCAACTCATGTCTCCTATGTATTTGGCTGGCTGAATTTCTTTTTCAGGCATTCACTAGCTGTCGAGAGCGGCTTCATCGGTCTCGCATTTGGGCATGTCGATCCTCTGCGAATGGAAATGTCGCCAAGCATCGACTCATCGTGAGCCTGCCGGCGTGGTTTGGGGATAACGGACCTGTTCGGTCGGGCCTTCCTGACGTCGCTCAGGGACTTTATGGGCGCTCACATGCGTTCGCTTTGGTGAACTGCGTTCGCGCTTAGGCGTCGAGGAACGAAGCGTTCCATCGGCTCGCCGCGTCGGCTTTCGTTTCACCCAGATCGAAGAACGCCAAAGCGAATGCGCAATCGGCGATAGCGCGTGACAGGTCGCCCCACTAAGGTCAATCCCATCCCACAACCTAGTCATGAGTCACTCGATATGCACCAGCTCCTCTTCCGCAATGCACGCGTTTTCGACGGTTATTCCGACGACTGCGCGGATGGCGTCAGCATCCTCGTGGCGGAAGGCGTCATCCAGCAGATATCCGAAGGTGAAATCAAGGCGCCGCAAGCACAGGTCGTCGACGTGGGCGGCCGCACTTTGATGCCGGGCATGTTCGACTGCCATGTGCATGCCTTTGCAAGCGATATAGCGGTCAGAGACATCGAGTCTGCGGGAGAGGCCTATCGCACCGCGCACGCGATGCGAATGCTCCGGCACGCGCTCTATTCCGGGTTTACGACGGTGCGCGATGTCGGTGGCGGGAACTACAGCTTGTATCGGGCGCTGGCCGATGAGCTGTCCCTCGGGCCGCGTTACTTCTACGCCGGAAAGGCGCTGTCGATGACGGGGGGGCATGGCGACTTCAGGCAGCTCGAGGAGGCGCCGCGGTACGAGTCGGTGTGCAGTTGTGCAGGCAGCTCGATCTTCAACAGTCTCTGCGTCGTCGCCGACGGGATCGACGAATGCATCAAGGCCGCACGGGAGCAGCTTCGTCAAGGCGCCCATTGCGTCAAGATCATGGGATCGGGCGGCATTGCCAGCCCGACTGACCCCATTTGGATGAATCAGTACCGAGAAGACGAGATCCGCGCGATCGTGAATGAATGCAAGGAGCGAAATACGTACGTCACGGCACACTGTCACCCGACTGCCGCAATTCGACGCTGCGTGGAATTCGGCGTCAGATGCATTGAGCACGGCACATTGATCGATCGAGAAACCGCTGAATTCGTTGCGTCCAATGGCACGTACATCGTCCCCACTTTGGTCGTTCTTGAGCAACTTGCCGAAATGGGACGCAAGATGCACTTTCCGCCCCGGAGCCAGGAGAAGGCCGAGTTTGCATGGAGATCGGCGCTCTCCGGCATGGACGTCATGCGAAGCACCGGCGTGCGAATGTGCTTTGGAACAGACCTGCTTGGTTCCCTATACGATCGCCAATGCCGTGAATTCACCCTGCGGAAAGAGATTTTCAAACCCGTTGAGATTCTTCGCCAGGCAACCAGCGTGTCGGCCGAGATGATGATGCAGGATGGCAAGCTCGGCTGTGTGCGCGAAGGCGCACATGCCGACTTGCTGGTGGTCGATGGCGATCCGCTGGCTGACATCTCGCTGTTGGAGGCCAATGGCGACAAGCTCAGCGTCATCTGCAAGGCCGGCCATCTCGTGAAGAACTTGCTGAGCTGAGGACGCAAAGGGCTGGTCATTGATGCCAGCCAGTCCGCGGCCGTCGATCGTCGGCAGCCGCGTTGGCTCGCTGCCGTGAACATCGATTCAGACGACTTCAGCCGCCCCCGCTCTGCGGGGATCGGCGCACGCCTCCGCGCTGCCGCCATCACCCAAGTGAATCCCTTCGTAGCTTCCCAGCATGAAGTTCCACGGGCTCACCGTCTCGAGCTGCATGCCCCTGGCCTTGACTTCGGCGCGAAGAGCGTCATTGCCGCAATCGACCTCCACGGTCGTGGAGATGTTCCCAGGTGTCAACATGGAGGAGAGCGAGGGTCCGCCAACACGCGGTTGATGCACGCTCGCCTCGATGTCGAGCCCGAATTCGACGATGTTGAGAATGTTGCTCACGCAGGTCGGGATGAGGCCGACGCTGGGTGAGCCGCCGGCGAGGAGTGGCTTGCCGTTTGTGCCGAACACGAGATGCGGCGCCACGTACAGCGAGCCGCGCCCGCCCGGCCGCGGCATCTGGCGCATGAAATGAACGCCTCCGGCCCAGACGTTGACGCCATCGACGATCAAGCCGTTGCTCCAGGGCATCGACATCACCGAATGCAGCACCGTGGCGATATTGCCTTGCTCGTCCACAACGGTGAGGTGGTTCGATCCGGGGTACTGGGTGCCTTGAGCGCTAAAAGTGTTGGGCAGGCTCATCTTCATCAACTCGAGCCGTTGCTGCGCGTACGACTTGCTTGTGATCAGATCAAGTGGCAGGTGAAAGCTTTCGGGATCCCGCTGACGCGCACCGTCGTTGAAGACTTCGGTACAGCACCTGGAGAGCCAGTACATCGTGTCTGCGCTCTCATGAGGAGCACCCCACTGCGCGATGGGTAGTTGCTCGAGGAGCTGAAGAATCTCGATCACGTGCGTGCCGCCATTGTCCGGCGGCGGCGACCCTGCGATTCGATGGCCCTTGTAGCTCCCCCAGGCCGGCTCCTGCCAACGGACGGCGAATCGGTCGAAGTCTTCCATCGTCAGCACGCCCCCGGCCGCCTTGACGGTGTCCACGACCTTTTGCGTGAAGGCGCTACGATAAAAGTAGTCCTCGCCCCTGGCGGCAAGCGCCTCGAGGGTCTCTGCCAAGCGCGGCTGTTTCAGACGATGGCCCGGCCCGACCAAGGCACCGTCGGGAAAATATGTTTCACGCCCCTCGGCGCAAATGCCGAGCTTGCCCGCCTGCTCAAACATCATGCCGTAGAGAAACGGGTAGATAGGGAAGCCAATGCGAGCCAGTTCAATCGCAGGCGCGACGAGACGAGAACGCGGAAGTGAGCCGAATCGCTTGCTTGCTGCCTCAAATCCCGCCCAGAAGCCGGGCACGGCGACACTGCGCCCCGTGCCTGCGTCTGCTGGAGAAAAGCCCGGCAACCCTGCCAGCGGCGCATTGAGCGAGCTGTTCATGTACTCGGTTCGGCCGCTCTTGGCGTCGTAGTGCAGCATGCTCAACATGCCGAAGACAGTTCCCATATGGGGTTCGATGACGGTTTGCGCCACCGCGGCGGCAAGGACGGCGTCAACGGCTGTGCCACCTTCCCGCAATAAATCCGCGCCCACACGGGAAACCACCGGATGGGAGGACACGATCACGCCGCGCCGCCCGGAGACTTTGTTCTTCCTCCCGAAGCAAGCGCGCGAGGTCAGGTCATCGATCAGATCAGAAGTAAGCATCGTGGAGAGTCTCGTTGAATGGTGTCAAGACCTTAGCCCGGCGCGCCAGGTGATGCTTAGGGCAAAACGTGCTTCCGTTTGGTGCGATGCATCGACGAACTCGATGGGGCGCTCCTTCAATCGCCGCGACGGGCGCGCGCCAGAACGTCGATCGCCACGATGAGCACGTGTCCGATACAGCGAAAGCCGGCTTCGGGCAGGGAGAATCCTTTAGCTTCGATGACGACGAGCGCCTGATCGGCATCGTTGACTTCCGCTTGTACCCGCCTGTCAGATGGGCGGCTCTAGGCGCGCCGCACGCCCATCGAGGCCGGGCGCATCGCCCGGGATGACGGCACGCGATTGCGTGCGGCGCCTAACTGTTCGAAGTTTTGGCCTAAGCGAACGCAGCACGCACCGTCTAGCCTACGCATCAACTGCACCTGCATCGGGATGCGCAACCGCTCCGGTCGTTCGAACGGACCCAGCCGGGCTGGCTGGCACGCACATTCGCCGGAGTGCGCGAAGCATGATGAAGCGCGGTGCCTACCGATGAAACCAACAGGAAGCCTTCCTCTCATGCTTGACGACAATCTTGGCCGAGCCCTGCGACTTCTTTCCGATGTGTGGGACGCCCTGCGCCTGTCGCCGGCCATCCAGCAGCAGACGGACGGCACCATGAGCCGGCTGCCCGACCTGTCGCTGGATGGGGCTCGGGCGCGATCGGCCGCGGCCAAGGCATTTCTGGATCGAATGCAAGGGTTGGACGAGGCTGCGTTGCCGCATGTGGTGCAGGTCGCCCTCAGGCAAGCGCGTTACCGGCTGTCCAACATTGCCGCCGAAGCCCACTGGTACTGGATCGTCATCGATCCTTTGAGCATCGGCTTCTTCGGCATGTTCGCACCGAGCGCTTACTGCGGCGGCCACCTCCTCAACGCCGTCCTCCGAAGCTTGCAGGCCGCGACCTTCATGCATGCCGGCGATCGCGACCGCTACCTGGGGCTCGTCGCGGATCTTGCCGGTCTACTGGACCAGATGACCGAACGCACGCTTGGCCAAGCCGAGCGCGGCATGCGCATCCCGAAGCCGCAATTGCCCGCCGCGCGCGGCATCGTCGCCGCGTTGATGAACCAGTCGCGCCGGGTCATTCCCGTCCAGGTCGCGCGCCTGTCGCAGGACGAATCGTCGATGACCTTCTCGCGCGAAGTGCAACGGCGCATCGACGACCTGATCGTGCCGGCGTTCGAGCGATTCGCGGCAGTGCTGTCGCCAGAGTACGAGTCGCGAGCGTCGGATGAAGTCGGCCTGAGCCAGTATCCGGGTGGGGCCGAAATCTACGCCGAACTCGTCAAGCGGCATACGACGACCGACCTGACCCCCGCGCAGGTGCACGACATCGGACTGCGACGCATGGCGCACATCGAGGACGAGATGCGCGAGCTTCGCGCGACCGCCGGCCTGGCCGACGATCCCGCCGCCTACCTGGAACGAGTCCACGCCGATCCCCGCTTCTCGGCGACCACCACCGAGGGCGTCGCAAGCGTCTTCCAGCGCTACATCGATCGCCTCGAGTTGGTGCTCGACCAGGCTTTCCATTCCAAGCCAGGCGCGAAATACGGCGTCGCAGCGTTGCCCGAGGCGCTCGAAGCAAGCATGACGTTCGGCTACTACGACTTGCCGAAAAATGGCGCCGACGTCGGCCGCTTCATGTTCAACGCACGGAACCTTCGCCAACAGCAGCTGATGAACATCGCGTCCCTGACGTATCACGAGCTTGTGCCCGGCCACCATCTCCACCTGGCGAGCCAGAACGAGAACCAGGCGCTGCTGCCGGTGAGCCGGCATTCGTTCGTCAACGCGTACAACGAGGGTTGGGCGGAATATGCGGCAACACTCGCGGGCGAGTTGGGCATGTATGCCGAACCCGAGGAGCGCTACGGCCGGCTCATCATGGATGCGTTCCTCACGTCGCGCCTCGTCGTTGACACCGGCATGAACGCGTTCGGCTGGTCGCTCGACAAGGCGCGCGACTACATGCGCAAATTCAGCTCGGTGTCGGAGGACGAGGTGCAGAGCGAATCGCTGCGCTACTCCTGCGACCTGCCGGCCCAGGCGCTCGCCTACAAGCTCGGCGACACCGAAATTCTGCGCCTGCGCGAGAACATGAGGAGCAGGTTGAGCGACCGCTTCGACCTGCGCGACTTCCACGCCGCGGTGCTGTCCGCGGGCGCCATGCCGATGCCGGATCTCGCATGGCACCTCGACGCAACGATCGACAGTATCTCGAACACGGCAAACCAAGGACAGCGATGAAGACTTCCGAACTGTGCGCGGCCTACTGGGACCTGCAGCGCAACGAATTTCCCTTGGCGGCCATTGGCGCGGGCCAACCGGTGGACCACGACCGGCTACTGCTGGAGGCACCGGAGGATCACCTGCGCCGGGCGGCCGCGGCCGAGACGATGCTTTGTGAACTGACGGCCAATCCGGTGTCCGGACTGGCAATGCAGGAGCGCATCAGCCACACGATGCTCAGAGGCGAACTCGAGCGCCTGGTCGAGTCAGTTCGCGTCCAGGCCTACATGCGCCCCAGCATCCATCCGATGGGGCCCGACTTTCAGCTTCACTACGCCGGTGACCGGGTGATGCTGGAGAGCGCGGGAGACGCCCGGCGCTGGATCTCCCGGCTGAGCGGAGTTCCCAGGGATCTGGACGGAGTGATCCAGTCGCTGCGGGCCGGCATCGACGCCGGCATTCGCTATCCGAAGCTCGTGATCGAGCGCGCAGTGGCCCACGTTCGCTGGATGAGCGGACAGGCCCCGGCGGCCAGCGGCTTCCACAAGCCATTCGCAAAGGCCGGCGCGCGGCTCGCGGACGCGGCGAGCCTGGCTCAGGAAGCTCTGAAGGTGATCGAAGA
>FSVG01001666.1_pt1 | contig 29045 bp, 30 predicted proteins | sample 1637511 | NCBI WGS metagenome assembly FSVG01 (sample SAMEA3914816, study PRJEB12502) | metagenome | biome: forest; material: soil | place: USA | collected 2011-09-16 | depth 0.3 m
GGCTGACCCTGCACCCGGTGGCCGCGCCGGGCCGCACCCGCCTGTTCACGCTGAGGCTGGCGTGCGACGCGGGAGGCTTCGCGGTGGCCGTCGCGAGCGCCGACGATGCGGCGATGACGATCGCGGCCGGGGCCGATCTCGGCGACTCGCTGCGTTCGCTGGCCGCCATGGCGTTGTTCGGCGAGATGGCGCAACGGCTCGGCGAACTCGCGCTGCCGGGCGTGCAGGCGCTCTCGCTGGCGCCGTTGTCGCTGGAGGATTCACCGGCCGCGGGCTGGTGCGCGCTGCGCCGCGGCGGCTTGGAGCTGGCGCGGGTGGCCGTGCAGCAATTGCCGCGCGAGGTGCACGAACGATTGCGCGTCGCGGCATGCCCGGCCGCGGGCCGCAGCGCCTGGCGCGCGCACCTGCGCCTTGCGGCGCACGCGGCGGTCGCGAGCCGGGCGCTGTCGGTGAGCCTGCTGCGCTCGCTGACGCCGGGCGACGTGCTGCTGTTGCCGTTGTCCTCGCTGGAGGGCGCGGCGGGCCGCCTGCGGCTGGGCACGCTCGATGGACTGGCCCTGGTGGCGCCCGGCGTCATCGAGGGCGACGCATTCAGGATTTCAGGAGCCCCTTGCATGATGGACGACGATCCCACCTTCGCAGTCGACGCCGGCGCCGGCGTCGAACCCGATTCACTCGGCGAGCTGGAGCTGCCGGTGCGCTTCGAGCTGGAGACCGTGAGCGTCTCGCTGGCCGACCTCGAGGCCATCCAGCCGGGCTACGTGATCGAGCTGGCGATGCCGGTGGCGCAGGCGAGCTTGCGGCTGGTCTCGTGCGGGCACGTCATCGGCCATGCGGACCTGGTGTCGGTCTCCGGGCGTCTCGGCGCCCGCATCACGAAGCTCGTGGCCCGCGATGACGCCGACCAGCACCACGGGTGAACTGCTTCCGCTGCTGGTCATCGCGTTCGCGATCGGCCTGCTGCCCTTCGTCGCGATGATGGTGACGTCGTACACCAAGATCGTCGTGGTGCTGGGCCTGCTGCGCAACGCGCTCGGCGTGCAGCAGGTGCCGCCCAACATGGTGCTCAACGGCGTGGCCATCATCGTGTCGGCCTACATCATGGCGCCCATCGCGATGGAGTCCTACGACAACATGAAGGCCGAGGGCTTTGCCAGCAGCAGCGCCGGGCAGATCGGGCAGGTGATCGACGTCGCGAAGGAGCCGGTGCGCAAGTTCCTGGCCAAGCACGCGCAGCTGCGCGAGAAGGAGTTCTTCCTGAAGTCGGCCACGCAGGTCTGGCCGCCCGAGCGCGCACGCGAACTCAAGGCGGACGACCTGATCGTGCTGGCCCCCGCGTTCACGCTGTCGGAGCTGACCGCGGCGTTCAAGATCGGCTTCCTGATCTACCTGGCGTTCATCGTCGTCGATCTGATCATCGCCAACGTGCTGCTCGCGCTGGGCCTGTCGCAGGTCACGCCGACGCAAGTGGCGATCCCGTTCAAGCTGCTGCTGTTCGTGGTGATGGACGGCTGGTCCACGCTGCTGCACGGACTGATCCTCACCTACCGCTGAGAGGGCCGCCCCATGGAGTTCGACAACATCGTCCAGCTCGCGTCCCATGCGATGCTGCTGTGCCTCATGGTGTCCCTGCCGGTCGTCGGCGTGGCCGCGCTGGTGGGCCTGCTCGTCTCGTTCGGGCAGGCGATCACCTCGCTGCAGGACCAGAGCATCTCGCAAGGGGCCAAGCTCATCGCGGTGGTCGTCACGCTGCTGGTCGCCGCGCCGTGGGGCGCCGCGATGGTGCTGAGCTTCGCTCGGCAGGCCTTCCAGGCGGCGCTGCAATGAACGGCGTCGGACGCGTCCCGCCGCGGCCGCCGCCGATCGCGGTGGCCACCGTCACGGCGGCGCCGGCCGCGGTGCCGCATGCGGCGGATCCGCCGCATCCGGCGCAGGCATCGGCCGCATCGACGCCCGGCCACGCCCATCATGCGCATCACGTGTCCCACCACGGCGGCGGCCATGGGCATCCCGGCCACGGGGCGCATCAGGTGCCGCACGCGCCGAAGCCGCGCCGGCCGCCCCGGCCTCGCAAGGGCCGGCGCAAGAGCGCCAACGGCGTCGTGAGCGACGAAGACGAGGCCGACTTCGGCGCCGAGGAGGCCAGTGCGAACGGAGCGCTGCCGGTCGGCTTCGACAGCGGCAAGCATGACGGCGGCGACGACCACGAGCGCGGCGGTGGCGACAGCTCGCGCGAGGATCGCATCCATCGGGCGCGCTTCGAGGCGGACGATGCGGCTCCGCCGAACACGTCGGCGCGCCCGTCGATGCGCCGGTCGTCCGACACGTCCTTCGCCGCCAACCGCTACCATCGCGGCCTCTGCGACGCGATGGTGGGATACCAGGCGCGGCCGGATGCCGGCGCGCGCGTCGAGCACCTGGACCTGCAGCTGATGGAAGCGACGGCGGACGTCGCCCGGGTCGACAGCGGCGGCTTCGAGCGCGCGCTGGCGAACCTGCTCGCGCACGCGCCGCCGGCACGCACGGGCGCCGATCGTCCGGCGCCGGACTCGAAGGAAGGCCGCCTGAACTGCATGGCCTTCATGAAGGAGCTGAACCTGCAGCGACGCCGGACGCAGCAGCAGAAGCAGCAGGGCATCGCGCAGTTGAAGCTGCGCCTGCGGGCACGCACGCCATGAACGCGACGACCGTCGAAGACGAGCCGGCGATCGATGCGGGCGAGGCGGCGCCGGACCCCAACCACGAGCGCTACGTGGAACTGGTGCGTGCGCTGTGCGTCGAGCTCGACCTGCCGGACGCCGATGCCGTGCTGGCTTCGCGCCGCGTGGAGGTCGAAGGCTTCTGCGTCATCCTGGATCACGTCACCAACGACCCGGTGGCGATGTACCTGCAGTTCGACTACGGCATCACGACGGCCGGGCGCACGCTGTCGATCTTCCGCCTGATGCTGGAGTCCAACCTGCTGGTCTACGCGCAGGACCAGGCGCAGCTCGGGCTCGACCCGGACACCGGTTCGACCCAGCTCATCGTGCGCCTGGCGATGACCGAGGACATCGACGGCCCCTGGCTGTCGGAGACGCTCACGCACTACGCCGAGCATGGCCGTTACTGGCGCGACCACCTGCTGCAGGCGCCGGACGAGATGTACGAGGCCATTTCGGCGGGCGACTACCTCTGGCTGCGGGCCTAGCGAGCAGGTCGCCGCTGCTCGCGCCATACTGCCGTCAACCCCACTCCTTGCCGCCTGGCTTCCCCGGCCGTCCATGTCCTTCAGCAGCGAATCGTTCGAGCCGGTCGACGGACGACCCGCCCATTGGCCGCATGCGGTGCCCGAGCACAAGCTGCCCGAGGACATCGAGCAGCGGCTGCATGGCGCCCTGGCGGCGCTCGCGAGCGACAGCCGGCACGCCCTGGTGCTTTGCCAGGAAGCGGTGGCCATCGCGCGGGCCCAGGACGAGGACGGCACGCTCGCGCGCACCCTGTTCAACGCAGCGGGGGTGGTGCAGCTGTCGGGCCACATCGATGGCGCGTACCTGTTGTGCCTCGAGGCCCAGGCGCTGCTGGAACGGCGCGACGACCGCTGGCGCGCCACGCGCATCCTGCTGTTGCGGGGCCAGTGCTGGCTCGACGTCGGCGAGCACGAGCGGGCCGCTCGCCTGATCGCCGACGCGATGGAGCGCTTCCGCCTGATGCAGAGCGTCAACGACGTCGCACGCGCCATGACCGCGATGGCGATGGCGCGGCGGCTGGCGGGCCAGCTCGACGACGCGGTCGACTGGGCCGAGCGCGCCGTGGCGATGCTGGGGAGCGGGCAGCCGGGACAGGGCGAGCGCGATCTCGATCTGGAGGTCGAACTGGACCTGGTCGCGTGCGGTGCCGCGGCCCAGATCCGGCTGGATCGTGCCCGCCTGCGCGAAGGCCATGGCGACGCCGCGGGAGCACGCGCCGAACTCGCGCTCGCTGCCGCGCTGCTGCCTGACGTGGAGCGCATCGCGGCGGCCGGGCGTCGGCTCGGCGCCGGCGGTGCGCTCCATCCGCTGGTGCCGTTGTTCCTGCCGGTGGCGGTGGCCACCGCGGCTCCGGCGGCGCTGCCGCGCGCGATGCGCCTGCTGGCGCGTCCGCCCGGCGTGCGACGGACGCGGGGCCTGGCCTGGCTGGAGCTGGCGCTGGTCCAGCAGCGCCGCGGCCGGCACGCAGGCGCGTTGGCAGCCGCGCGCGCGGCCGTGCGGCACCTGGGCGCCGCCACGGCCGAACCACGTCGCGTCGAGGCCTGCCTGCTGCTCGGCGAGTTGCTGGAGCGCTCGGGCGACGCGCGCGCCGCCTATGAGAGCTTCGACCTCGGCTTCCGGATCGAGGCCGAACAGCAACGTGCGTCGATCGCGCTGCGCGCCGAGATGCTGGCGCTGGAACGCAACGCCGAGCGCGAGCTTCTCAGCAACGAGCAGACATTCGCCTACGCGCAGCGGCTGTCCAACGTGGGCCACCTCGTGGCCAGCGTCAATCACGAGCTGAACCAGCCGATGGCCTCCATCCGCATGGAAGCGGAGACGGCGCTGGCGCTGATCGAGCGCGGGCAGCGCGAGGAGGCGGTGGACAGCATGCGCGCCATGGCCCGGCTGAGCGCGCGTCTCACGGACCTGACCGCGCAGCTGGCCGCGTTCCCGGTGCAGTCCACCGCGTCCATGCGGCCGGTCGGCGTGCGCCACGCGGTGTCCGAGGCGCTGGCGGTGCTGCGCTCGCACCTCGACAAGGTGCCGTGCGAGATCGTGCTGGAATTCGACGACGCGCTGGTCCGGGCGCAGGAGAGCCAGTTGGTGCGCGTGATCGCCAATATCGTGCACAACGCGCTCGACGCGCAGGACAAGACGCCTCGGCGACGCATCGTGTTCCGCTGCGCGACGGGCGGCGACGAGGTCGTCCTGAGCATCTCCGACAACGGGCCCGGCCTCGCGCCCGCCGTGCGCGACCGCCTGTTCCAGCCCTTCTTCTCGACCAAGACCGCGGGCAAGGGGCTGGGGCTCGGGCTGGCCCTGTCGCGCGACGTGATGCACGAGATGGGCGGCCAGTTGAGCGGCCGCAACGTCGTCGACGGCGGAGCGGTGTTCGACCTGACCTTGCGGGTGGCGCTCCCTTCGCCGGACGCGAACGAGACTTCGTCTCGAAATCACGAATCCACGTGAAATCGAGTTGCGAAGTTGAGGCGACAAACGGTAACGGGCTATCGTGGCCGGCCGCGACGCTCGCGGCTCGGGTCTTGCAGGCTAGCATCGGAGCCAAGGACCGCGCGCAGTCGCCCTCAACCCCACCGCCCCGTGATGCCAGACCAGCCACCCGCCAGTTTCCAGCCCGTTCCCACCCGCATCCTCGTCGTCGAGGACGACGAGCAGTTCCGCCTCAGCGTCAAGCGTGCGCTCGAGCTCGACGGCAACCAGGTGAGCCTGTTCGCGGATGCCGAGAGCGCGCTCGAGAGCCTCGCGGCGGTCGCGCCGGCCGTGATCCTCACCGACCTGCGCCTGCCGTTCGCGGATGGCCTGTTCCTGCTCGAGCGCGTGCGCGAGAAGGATCCCGACCTGCCGGTGGTCCTCATGACCGGCCACGGCGACATCCCGACCGCCATCCAGGCGATACGGGCCGGGGTGTACGACTTCCTGGAGAAGCCGTTCAGCCGCGAGCGTCTCCTGGCGGTGATCCAGCGGGCGTCCGACCAGCACCGCCTCGTCAAGGAGAACCAGCAGCTGAAGTTGCGGCTGGCGGCGGCTTCGGGCATCGACCAGATCGTGCGCGGGGACAGTCCGCCCGTGCGCGAGCTGCGCGACCTGATCCTGCGGCTCGCGCCCAAGCCGGTCGACGTGCTGATCCGCGGCGAGACGGGTACCGGCAAGGAGCTCGTCGCGCGCTGCCTGCACGACTACGGCGAACGCACCGGCAACTTCGTCGCCGTCAATTGCGCGGCCGTGCCCGAACACCTCTTCGAGAGCGAGCTGTTCGGCCACGAGGCCGGGGCCTTCACCGGGGCGACCAAGGCGCGCATCGGCAAGATCGAGCACGCCAAGGACGGCACGCTGTTCCTCGACGAGGTCGAGGCGATGCCGCTGGCGTTGCAGGCCAAGGTGCTGCGCGTGCTGCAGGAGCGCGAGGTGGAACGCCTGGGCAGCAACCGGCCGATCCCGGTGAATTTCCGCGTCGTGGCGGCCACCAAGGTGAGCCTGGCCGAATTGGGCAGCAAGGGGGGATTCCGCGAGGACCTGTTCTACCGGCTCAACGTCGCGATGCTCAAGGTGCCGCCCTTGCACGAGCGCCCGGGTGACATCCTCGGCCTGTTCCAGGTCTTCCTGCAGCAGGCCAGCCTGCGCTACCAGATGCCCATGCCCATCGTCGGCGCCGAACATCACCAGGCGCTGCTGTCGTCGCGCTGGCCCGGCAACGTGCGCGAGCTGAAGGCCTGCGCCGAGCGTTGCGTGCTGGGCATGCCGCTGTTCGTCGACGGCGGCTCCGCGACGGCCACCTCCCTGAGCTTCGACGAATCGATGTCGATGATCGAGCGCAGCCTCCTCGAGGCGTCGTTGCGCCGCCAGGCGGGCTCGGTCAAGGCAGTCTGCGCGGAGCTCTCGCTGACGCCGGCGACCATCTATCGCAAGCTGAAGGCGCTGGGCCTGGACGCCGCGTCGTTCAAGGTGGCGGGCAGCGATCAGTCTTGAGAATGGCGGTTGTGTCGATTCTCAAAAATGAACGCCGTATTAACGCAAATTGCTTGAAGTGACATGTGACGGCACGAAGAATCAAGGGCTTGCGCGTGATTTCCTCCTCGATTTAATCGTTTAGCCATCCTCTGCTTCGTGGCACGAGGCTTGCGAAGAGTGACCCGTGATCATGATCGCCCGATACGGAGAGTCACTTGAACAAAGCTGCATTGCTGATCGAGGACAAGGACACGCAACTGGTGGTGCGCACCGCGTTGGAATGCGCCGGGTTCTTGTGCGACATATACCCAGGTACCGTACCCTTGCTGCGCGCGATCAAGCGCGAGGATCACGGCGTGATCGTCGCGGACGTGGACGCGCAGCAGACCGATTGCGAGTCTCTGCTCACGTGGCGCGCCAACTGGCTCAACCCGGCCGTGACCGTGATCGCCATCGGCGGCGACAACCCGCTCGCCGCCGCGCGGGCGCTCGACGCCGGCGTCGACGACTTCGTCGCCAAGCCGGTGCGCGGCGCCGAACTCCTGGCACGCCTGGGCGCGGCGATGCGTCGCCGGCGGCCGGTGGAGGCGCCGGCGGGCCTGACGGTGGCCGGCTGCAGCCTCGATCGCGCGAGCAGCGCCATCGTCTCGTCGTCCACGCGGGTCACGCTCACGGCGCGCGAGCTCGCGCTGGCGCAGCTTCTGTTCGAGAACGCGGGCCACCTCGTGACGCGCGAACGGCTGGCGCGCGACGTCTGGGGGCTCAATACCGAGCTGATCAGCCGCACGATCGAACAGCATGTCTACCAGTTGCGCCGCAAGCTCAAGCGCTGCGCCGGCGAATCCCTCGCGCTGCGGGGCGTGTACGGCAGCGGGTATCGGATCGACGTCGCGGAGCCGGTCGCGCGCCGAGGCGACGAGAGCCGGCTGGACGAACCCGGCGTCGCGGCCGCCCGCCTCGACGTCCCGACCCGGGCCGCAGGCCGCTCCCCCGGCTGGGTGCCGGCCTGAACGGCTGCGTGCCGCCGACTTCCTCCCGGAGCCTCCATGTTCAAGCCGCTGCTCGCCCTCGTCCTGTGCGTCCTGGCCTGCAGCGCGCAGGCCGCCGACGACACCCTGCTCACCGCCACCGAGCGCAGCACGGCGATCCAGGCCGGGCGCAACCTCGCCCGCTACGTGGCGCAGCCGGTCGGCGTCGACCTGAAGGTGCTGCCCACGGTCGGATCGACCGAGAACATCAAGCGCCTGGCCCGGGAGGGTGGGGTGCGGCTGGCGCTGGTCCAGTCGGACGTCTACCAGGCCTGGATCGACCAGGCGTCCGCCGGCGACGGCGAGGCGGTGCGACTCGCGCGGCCGCTGCGGGTGGTGATGCCCCTGTACGACGAGGAGATCCACTTCGTCGTGCGCGCGGACTCGCCCCTGCGCTACGTGCACCAGATCCGCGACGCGCGCATCAACATCGGCCCGGCGGGCAGCGGCACGGCGCTGACGGCCATCAACCTCTATCGCTGGATGTTCGGCACCGACCTGCCGGCGTCCTCCATCAGTGCGCTCTCCGACGAGGACGCGCTGATCAAGCTCACCACCGATCGCAGCGTCGACGTGGTGGTGGTGGTCGGCGGGCAGCCGTCCAGGTTGTTCGCCGACATGAAGTCGCAGGCGCGCCAGTACATCAGGCTGCTGGCCGTCGACCCGCTCGCGCCGGAGATGCTGGCGGCGAACGCCGTGTATTCCCCGGCGGTGATCCGCAGCGCGTCCTACCCGACCTGGCTGGCCGAGGACGTACCGGCCCTTTCGGTGCGCTCGCTGCTGGTGACCTCGGACGTGCACGCGCCGAAGGCGCGCGAATCGCTCGTGCGCTTCGCGCAGGCGATGTGCGAGAACTTCGCCCGCCTCAAGGCGGACGGCCACGCCAAGTGGCGCGAGGTGACGCTCGGCCAGCCGCCGCTCCCCAAGGGCTGGCTCTACTACGCGCCCACGCGCCGGGTGCTGTCCGACTGCGCCGGCGCCGACCAGGCGCGGATGGCCGCGTTGATCACCGCCGCCGCCGACGCGTCGACCAACCGCTGCGCGCAGGATCGGGCGCAGCTCGGACTGTGCAGCGCTTCCGCACCTTGAGGAGAACACGATGGCAGTGAACGGACCCGCCAAGGGCATCGGGTCGGGACCGGGGCCGCTGGCGCCGGACACGGGCACGCCGATCCGGCGGCCGGCCACGACCAATGCCCCGCCGCTCGGCGGCGCGACCACGCGCGCGCAATTCGCCGGCGGTCCGCCATTGCGGGCGAACGGCCTGCCGGCGACGCCTGGCCTGCGGGCGCCCCAGGGAGCGACGCTGCCGCCGCGGCGGGCCGCGCTGCCGCCCGCGCGTCCGGCGCCCTGGTCGCCGGAGGCGGGCATGCCGCACGGCATGGCGCAAGGCCTGCCGGGCATGGGGCCGCATCCGGGCGCCGAGGGCGACCCGATGAGGAAGCTGTCGGAGCAGTTGGAGGCGACGCTGAAGAGCGCGCAGAAGATCAACGGCAAGCTCATCGAGACGGCGAACAAGGCCACGGACGGCGTCAAGGACGCGGTGAGTCCGCCGTCGGCCTGAGCCACGCGCCGCGCGCAGGGCAGGGCAGCGCCGGCCGCGTTCCGGTTCGGCGCCTGTCCTGCCCGCCCGGCCGCTCAGCGCGGCTTGCCGAGCGACGATCCCAACTGGTGCAGGAGATCCGTGGGCAGCAGCAGGTGGCGCACCTGCGTGATCAGCACGCCCATCAGCAGCGCCAGCATCAGCATCGTGACGGCGCCCTTCACAGGCTGGCTCAGGCTGGAGGGTTCGAGCTTGTCGGCCGAGCGCGTGACGATGCCGAAGCCGAGGTCGATCAGCATCAGGATCAGCAGCACGGGCGAGGCGAACTTGACCACGCTGATCATCAGCGAGTCGGTCTGGGCCACGATGAACAGATCAGCGGCGTTGGCCATCACGGGCATCGCCGAGAACAGCGGCCACAGGTGGTACGAGTCGAACATCACGCCGATGAACACGAGCATGCCGCCCAACTGGAAGAACACCGCGACCATGGTCTGCAGCAGCAGGTTGGACACGGGCGTGCTCTGCTCGCCGCTCATCGGGTTGCTCATCTGGACGCTGTTGAACCCGGCCTGCGCGTCGATCAACGCCCCCACGCTCTCGGCCACCCAGAACACGCTGGACGCCGCGTAGCCCATCATCAGCCCGATCATCGTCTCCTTGCCGGCGAAGCCGGCCCACTCCATCGCGCTCAGGTGAGTCGTGACGTCGGCCGGCAGGCCGAACGCCACGTAGATGGCGACGATGACGACGATCCCGCCGCGGATGGTGCCCTGCATGAACTGCTGGCCCATCGGCGGCAGCAGCGAGAACGCGGCCAGCAGCCGCAGGCTGGCCAGCGCCGTGGCGAGCAGCAGGTCCTGGATCGGCTCGATGACGCGCACGGTGGCGTCGAACAGCGCACCAGGATCATCCACGGCGACCGGCCTCGCAGGCCGCCTGGGCCGCCTCTCTGGCGACGCGCGAGCGCGCGACGTGGCGCGCGATCGTGGCCTCCTCGGTCTCTTCCTCGGCACGTTCCTCCTGCGCGGCGTCGTGCGCGCGCAGCAGGTCGTCGATGCGCTCCTGGAAGCTTGCTATGCGCTGGTCGTTGCGGCGCCTGGCGGCCTGCGTGGCGCCCACCGCCGCGGCCTGCTGCTCCGCCGCCAGCCGGCGCTGGCCCAGCTCGCGCAGCGCGCGCGCCTCGGCCGCCTTCAGGTCCTCCGCCCGGAAGCCATGGGCGCGCACGGCCGCCGGCGTGAAGGCGCCGTTCATCATCGCGTCCAGGTCGGCGTGCGCCTGCCCGATGTCGGCCGCGCACGCCGCGTGTTCATCCTGGGCGTCGGCCACCTCCTGCTCGCGCTGCGCGAGTTCGCGCCGGGCCTGCGCCAGCGCCGACTCCAGGCGCTCGCCCTCGCGCCGGCGCACGCCCACCAGGAGGCGCAGCGACTTCAGCTGCGTCTTCATCGCACCACCTGGGCGAGCTGGCCGAGGATCTCGTCGTAGCCCATCAAGTCGCTCGTGCGCTGATTGAGGAACGCGCGCACCTCGCCCGCGCGCTCGATCGCGATGTCGGCCACCGGGTCGTTGCCGGCCTGGTACTCGCCGACCTGCACCAGCATCTCGACCTCGTCGTACTTGGCCATCAGGTTGCGCAGCGCGCCGGCCGCGTCGGCGTGCGCGGCGGGCACCACCTGCGACATCACGCGCGACAGGCTGGCCAGCACGTCGATGGCGGGGTATTGGTTCTTCGCGGCGATGCGGCGCGACAGGATCATGTGGCCGTCGAGGATGCCGCGCACCTCCTCGGCGATCGGGTCGCCGCCGCTCTCGTCCTCGGCCAGCACGGTGTAGAGCGCGGTGATGGAGCCGATGCGGCCCATGCCGGTGCGCTCGAGCAGCCGCGGCAGTTCCGCGAAGACCGACGGCGGGAAGCCGCGCCGGGCCGGCGGCTCGCCGGCGGCCAGGCCGATCTCGCGTTGCGCGCGCGCGAAGCGCGTGAGCGAGTCCATCATCAGCAGCACGCGCTGCCCCTGGTCGCGGAAGTGCTCGGCGACGGCGGTGGCCACGTAGGCGGCCTTGGCGCGCTCGATGCTGGAGCGGTCGGAAGTGGCGCAGATCACCACCGAGCGGGCCATGCCCTCGGGCCCGAGGATGAACTCGATGAACTCGCGCACCTCGCGGCCGCGCTCGCCGATCAGCGCGATGACGCTGACGTCGCACTGCGCGCCGCGCGCGAGCATGCCCATCAAGGTGCTCTTGCCGACGCCGGCGGGCGCGAAGATGCCCATGCGCTGGCCCTCGCCGAGCGTCATCAGGCCGTCGATGATCTTGATGCCGGTGGGCAACGGACGTTCGATCATCGCGCGGCTCATCGGGTCGGGCGGATCGGCGAAGACGGGTCGCGAGTCCTCGCAGACGATCGGCCCGAGGCCGTCGATCGGCTCGCCCAGGCCGCTGATGACGCGTCCCAGCAGCTGCGGGCCGACCGGCACGGACAACGGCTTGCCGGTGCCTACCACCAGCGTGCCCTCGGAGATGCCGCCCATCGAGCCGAAGGGCGACAGGATCGCGCCGTTGCGGCCGAAGCCGACCACCTCCGCGCGCTGGAGCAGGTTGCCGCGCGCGTCGTGCAGCTCGCACAGCTCGCCCACCTTGGCGTCCAGCCCGCTGGCGCGGATGAGCGTGCCCACGACCTCGAAGACGCGGCCGGTGCGCGTCAGCACGTCTTCGTGCGCCAGCTCCTGCTCGAGCGTCGTCACGAATCGCTGGAAGTTCGCGTCGGGGCGCGGCGGCAATGTCATGTCGGGCTCGCCAGCGCGTGCTGGGCCTCGCTGGCGGCGTCGTCGATGTCCGCCGGCCAGGCCGCCGGCGCCGCATCGCCGGACGGCTGCGAGTCGAGGGCCAGCGTCGGCGCGCCGTCCTGCGCGTCGTCCTCCTGCGCCGCCGATTCGCGCGCCATCTGCTGCGCCGCCCGCGCCACGGCGCGACGCAGCGCGGCGAGCTGGGTGTCCAGGCCCGCGTCGATGACGCCGCCGTCCGACTCGAAGCGGCAGCCGCCTTCGCGCATCGCGGCGTCCGCCACGACCTCGATCGGCAGTCCGCCGGTGAGCTGCGCCTTCACCGCGTCGACGGCGCCTTGCGCGATGTCGCGGTCCGCTTCGGTGACGCGCAGGGTCAGCATCGGCGTGTCCTTGACCAGCTTGACGATGGTGCGCAGCGAGCGGCGGAACAAGCCGGCGCGATCTTCCTGCTCGATGACCCGTTCGACCGCCATCGACACGATCGCAGCCAGCCGCTCGCTCTGGCGAAACAGGTGGCGCCGGCGTGCGTCGGCGACGGCCATCGCCTGGCCGGCCCAATGCGCCGCGGCATCCTCCAGGCCCTGGTTCATGCCCGAGCGATGCGCCAGCTCGAGCTGGCCGCGCGCCGCGGCGACCAGCGCGGTCGCCTCCTCGCGCGCGGCGGCCAGCAGGGCGCCAGCCTCCGCGCGCGCCAGCGCGAGCACCTGGTCGCGCTCGTCGGCCACGGCGGCGGCGACGGCCGCCGAATCGGCCAGGCGAGCGAAATCGGCGGCCCGGATCAGGCCTTCGTCGAAGCCGACAGTGCACGGTCCATGGGTAAGCCAAACAGCCATGCATGCTCCGGAAAGTAGAGGGACAGACGTTGAAGCGCGCCGGCGCTGTCGCTCGGTCGCGTGGCGGACGCGGGCGCGGCGGCGGCCGGCGCGAGCGCGAACCGCACCCAGGCCAGCGCGCCGCTGCTGTGCCAGTGGCCGTTCCCGCTCAGCGCTTCGAAGCCGCGCGCGGCAAGCAGATCGAGGTCGAGTTCGGACATCGCCAGGCCCCCGGCCGCGCGCGTCGAACCATCGACCGCCGCGGCCAGGATGCCGGCGTAGGCCACCTCGCCGATGCGCTCGATGACGGCGGCGCGCAGGCCGCGCCCGATGCTGTGGCGGACGCGGTCGCGCTCCGCGTGCAGCGCCACGGCTGCCAGCACGCGCAGCAGCTCGGGTCGCGCCAGCAGCGCGATGCGGTCGGGTTGGTGGACGAAGTGCGAGAGCGAGGTCCATTGCAGGCCGTAGACGGCGGCCAGCGCCGCGGAGCCTCCAGGCACTGTCCGTGCAGGCGGCGCCATGCCCACGCGGCGCCAGGCCGCCTCGACCCAGGCGGGGTGCAACTGCGCCGGCACGTCGGCGGACTTGGCCAGCGCGGCGCGCAGCAGGCGCCGCACCAGCCCCACGCCATCGATGGGCGCGACCGCCAGCATCAGGTGGCTCCCGCCGCCGGGTGGGTCAGGCGCCAGCGCCTCCAGCCGAGCAAGCCGCCGGCGGCGAGTCCCGCGGCCAGCAGCAGGCTGAGCACCGTGACGACGGACGTCGCGCCGCCGGCCGGACGCGCCGCCACGTCCGCATTGCCTTCGGTGAGCGGCATCGCCACCGCGAGCGTCACGCTGACGTTCTCGTAGGTCAGGCCCTCCACGCTGCGCATCACCAGGTTCTTCACCGTCGGGACCAGCGTGGCGACATTCGTCTCGGCGCGGTGCTTGATGAACACCGAGGCGCTCGACGGCTTGACGTGGTCCGCCAGCGGATCGTTGTTCGGCAGCACGACGTGCACGCGGGCCGTCACCACGCCGTCGATGTTCGACAGCGTCTTCTCGAGCTCCTGCGAGACGCCGTAGATGAAGCGCACGCGCTCCTCGGTGGGCGTGGAGATGAGCCCGTCCTTGCGGAACATGTCGCCCAGGGTCGCGCGGCGTTCGGCCGGCAGTCCGTTGGCGCGCAGCAGCGCCAGGGCGCGGCCCATCTGGTCGGATTCGACGGCGACGTTCCAGGTCTTGCCGTCGGGACTCGACTTGGCGGCGTCCAGGCGCGCGATCAGCAGCACGCCCAGCATGTCGTTGGCGTCGGTCTCGGCGAGCCTGGTGTAGACGTCCTCCTTGCAGCCGGCGAGCGCGCACACGGCTGCGAGGGCGATGAGCGTGCCGATGAAACGCCAGGAGGCTTTGCGGGGACGAGGCGGCACGGCGTGGCTCCTGGCGTTCACTGGTTCTTCAGCAGGGTCTGCAGGCTCTTGTTGGAGCCCTGCGTCAGCGACGTGGCCACCTGCATCTTCATGTTGACCATCGCCAGGCTGTGGCTCAGGGCCATCCCGGACGTGACGATCTCCATCGAGCTCATGTTGGGCGCGTCGTCGAGGAACTTCTGCGCACCGGCCTGTACCTGGTCGATGTCGGACTGCTGGTTCTGGATCACCGCCGCGAGCGCGTTCGGGCCGGCCGGCGGGGGGGCCGCGTCCGTGGGCCGCTGCATCAAGGACTCGAACTGCTGGCGCAACTCGGGTGCGACGGCCGGCGGGGCGGCGCCGCTGCCCGAGGCGAGTGCCTTCAGCGCTTCGTCGACGGGAGGGATCGGGGCGATCGGCGTCATGGCGGTCATTCCTCAGCAGGCCAGGCCCATCATGGGCATGACGAAGCTCTCGCTGCTCGTCGCCGCCACGGGGCGGCTGCCGCGCAGCTGCTTGTTGGAGAGCGCGGCGATAGTCTCGATGATCGCCTGCGCGATGTCGTCGTGCGGCAGCGCGAGGGTATCTTCCGCGTAGGCCTCCCACACGCTCTCACGCAGGTTGAACAGGCAAAACGACAGCAGGGCCTTGATCACGGCGTTGGCCGGATGCATGGCGTCGCTCGTCATGAGCAGGTCGCGGGCGCCGAGGTAGTCGCGCTGGCACATCATGATGCGGGCCTGCGCCGCGATCACTTCGGGGATGCCGGGGCAGGCGCGGGCCATCATGTCGACCAGGCAGGCGACGTCGCCGACGGTGCCGTGCCTGTTGGCCAGCGAGTACATCTCGACGATGATCTTGATCTGCCACTTGGGCAACTTCAGGGGGGACATGGGCGGGCTCCGTCTGGACGAATGGGAGTGGTGCCCCGCCGCCCGCCGTTGCGGCGTGCACCTGGGCAGGGGCGGCCGGGCGGGGCGACGGAGGCCGGTCCGGACGGCCGGTCAGGCCGCCCAGGACACCGGCTCGCGATCAGGAGATCGCGCTCTTGACGCCGTCGGTCGCCTTGTTGGTCATCTTGATCTCGGCTTCGTTGAGCGACTCGGCCTGGTTCTGGGCGGCCATCGCCTGCTGGGCGGCCATGCCGTTCTGCGCGTTGGTCTGCGAGGCGGCCATCTGGGAGCTCAGCATCGACGAATTCGCGGCGACGCTCTGCTTCATCAGGTCGGCCAGGTTGCCGACCGCGCTGTCCATCGATCCCGCGGCCTGGCCCTGGACGGCGCCGCCGGCGGTCGACGTGTAGGCCTTGGTGCCGAGGGCCGAGGTGGTGTCCTTGACGGTGCTCTTGCTGACATTTGACATGATTGTTCCTCTGAGTCGATTGGTGATGTGACGTGACGTCAGCCATTTGCCGGACCGGGGGTCCGTCCGAGAGCAGGCTGCGGTGCTCTTTCGAATTCATGCCGGCGCGTTCAGAGCGCCAGTTCGCTGCCGTGCAGCTTGTTCCAGGTGGCCAGGAGCACGCGCCGCGACGTGGCCAGGGCCTCGCCCTGGAGGCGCACCAGTTCCTTCTCCTCGAAGTCGGTGCTGCGCAGTTCGGCCTGGCGGCAATCGAGTTCGGCCCGCTGGAACCAGGCGGCGAGGCGGCGCGCCTTGTCGCCGCCCTTGTCGCGCGAGAGCGCCGGCTCGAGGGCGTCGAAGTCGGCGAGCAGGTCGGCCGGCGGCGGGGTCAGTTCGTCGTTCAAGGGGTCGCTCCTGACTGGATGGCGATGACGCCGGTGGGAAGGGACGCGGCGGCGCGGTCGGCCGCGCGCGGGAGGATGGGCGCGCTGGCCGCCTCCGGTGCCGGCACCGGGTCGGTCATCACCAGGTGCTTGACGTGGTCGCGCGTCTCCAACACGCTGACCCCGTCGGCGGTCATCGTCGACAGCATCGCGGGCATGGGCATGCGTACCTCGGGCGTCTCCTGCAGCACCGCATCGATGCGGCGCACCAGGGGCGCGAGGTCGACCGCGACGCGGTTGATGGCGGCCTGCGTGACGCCGACGTCGGCCGACTCCACGGCGACCGTGAACACGCGGGCGCCGCGGTAGCTCACCTGAGCGCCGGGCAGGCCCAGGGCGCCGCGGATGCTTTCCGCGATATCGGTCGCCACGGAGACATGGCGCATCAACGGAAACCGCGGCGGCACCGCGTCCATCGCCACGGCGACGGCGCGCGCCTGCTCGGGCGTGTCCACCAGGCCGTCGACCATCAGCACGGTTGCCGTCGACGAGACGGTCAGCCGGTTCGGGGCCAACGCTTCGAGCGACTGTTGCAACGCGACACGCGTCGAGGCCAGCGTGCCCTTGCCGTCGTCGCGCGGGCTCGAGCTCGCCGAGACGAGCCAGACCAGGCCGATCGTCGCGACCATCACCGCAGCGAATCCCGAGGCGATGCGGCGCCGGCCGGCGAACGCCGCGTCGCGCAGCGCGACGAACGGGCCGGGCGCGCAAGACGGCCGCAGCGCGGCGAGCAACTGCGCGTCCGCGGGCCAGATGGCGCCGCACGGGCCGATGCACGCGACGATGCCGCCGAAGTCGACCGGTGCGAGGTCGTCCATGCGCAGGCCGCGCGGGTGCGCGCCGGCCCACTGCGCCGTGACCACGCCGTCGTTGCCGATGCGCAGCGCGAGCGCGTCGAGGCTCCAGTCGGTGATGGTGATGTCGCAGTCATCGGCGCGTCCCAGGGTGTGTGTTCCAGGACTCAAATCTAGAAAGGCGCCCGCATGCGCACCGCTCAGGATGCGAAGCTGCCTGATGTCCTGCGAAGCGGCCATCTCAATGATTTCCCGCGCTGGCGCAATCGGCGGCCAGGCCCAGCGCCACGACGGCGCAGGAGGTGTCCGCGGGCTTGGCCTTGGCGGCGCTGGCGAGCGCCGTGGCGGCGCGGTTGGCGGCCTGCGGGCGCGGCGTCGCGAGTGCGAGCACCGGGGCGGAGGGCGTCACGGGCGGGTGCGCCGGCGCCGCGGGCGCCGCCGTCGGTGCGGGGATGGCGGGGGGCATGCCGACGGGAGCCGCAGCCGGCGCCGCGGAAGGACGGCCGGCCGCACTCGCGGTGGGCCGGGTGCCGCCGACGGAGATGACCTTGGGCGTCAGCAGGAACAGCCGCTCGGTACGCGACTTCGCCGTCTCGTCGTGGCGGAACGCCGCACCCAGGAACGGGATCTTCGACAGCAGCGGCACGCCGCTCGTGCCGTTCGAATCGGACTCGATCGAGATGCCGCCGATCAACAGGCTCTCGCCCTCGCGGACCGAGGCCTCGGTGTTGATCTCGGTCTGCTTGACGATGGGCACCTGGTCGACGACCGCGCCCTCGAAATCGCCGTCCTGGATCGACAGCGAGAGCCGCACCTCGCGGTGGTCGGCGTAGGTGACGATCTGGGGCGTCACCTTCAGCGTGGTGCCGGTCTCGATCGTGAACAGGCTGGCGTCCAGGTTGCCCGCCACGCGCACCGAGGCGACCCGCTTGTCGGTCATCGTGGCGGTGCGGTTGACCGCGCCCAGGACCTTGGGCCGCGCCAGCACATGGGCCTTGCCCAGGCCTTCGAGCGCCTTCACGTGCGCGAGCAACTGGCGGCCGGCGTTGCCGATCAGGGTCGTGATGTTGGTGCCGGCCAGCAGTTCGGACGAGCTCCCGTCCGTCGTCGACGTCGTGCCCGGCGAGATGCTCAGCCGGGTCGTGCCGTTCTGGCTGAAGTTCCAGTCGACGCCCAGCGACTCGAAGTCGTCGCTGCGGATGTCGATGATGGACGCCTCGATCTCCACCAGGTCCTGCGGGATGTCCAGCTGATGGATCAACGACTCGTACTCGCGCATGCGATCCGGCAGCCCGCGCACGATGATCGCGTTGGTCGATTCCTCGGACTGGAACCACGGGCGCTCGGCCTCCGTCGGGGCCAGCGGATCGCTGCTGCCCAGCTGGTTGGACCGCTGCGCCTCGTCCCGTTTGGCCGCCGCGTTGGCGCCGCCCGATTCCGGCAGCTGGAGGCCGTAGGTGGCCTGTGCCGCCTTCTGCTTGTCGGCGCGGCCGACGATCGCGTTCTGCATCGCCTTGGGCGTCTGCGACGCGCCCTGGCCGTTCGACTCGCCGCTGCTGAACAGGCTGTTGAGCGTGTTGGCCAGCCCCGGCACCTTGGTATCGCCGAACGTCCGGTCACCCGCCGTGGCGAAGCGCAGCGGGACGACGAGGATGGACTTGCCGATGCGGTCGTGGCCGTCGCGCTCCAGCTCGCCCAGCACGGTGGCCACCAGCTCGATGTGGCGCGGCGGGCCGTAGGCGAGCAGCGTCTGGTTGGCGTCGTCGAAGCGCAGCGGAAAGCGCGCGTCGCCCAGGCCCAGCGACCCCAGCATCTGGCGCACCTGCTGGCGGTCGTAGCCGCGCATGCGGAACACGCGGCTCTGCATGGCGCGCGACGGGTAGATGAACAGCGTGGTGCCGTCGAAGTACCAGATGACGCCGTAGCTGCGCGTCATGGCCGCGAGAAAGCCCTCGGGGCTGGTGTTGAAGTTGGCGTTGACCGTGCCCTCGAGGCCCGGGTCGACGACGATGGGCAGGCCCTGGCTCGCCGCGAAGTCCTGCAGCACCTCCGCCAGCTTCTTGCCGTCGGCCCGGTAGGTGAAGTGCTTCGATGCGAAGGGCACGCCGGCCAGTGCCGGGGCGCTGGACATCGTCGCGGCCAGCATGGCGGCCGCCAGGCACGCCACGATTCGCGCGGAGGGCGTCTTGCGGGGGAGGGGGCCAGGCGTCGTCTGCATGGATCCCAGCGTAGGGGTCGGGGCGGTGCCCGGCGCGTGCAAAGGCGAAGGCGTGCACGTGGCCGCGAAGCGGGCCGTCAGGGTTCCTGCGCTGGCGCGAGCGGAGCGTCGCCGGTGGGATCGTCTTCGCCGCGCAGCACGCGAACGGTCTGCACGCCCAGTGTCTGCCCGAGGTCCAGCGCGGTGACCGCGGCGCCCGCGTCCGTGATCCAGCTGAGCGGACTGATCTGCAGCAGGCCTTCGGACGACATGCCCAGCGACCAGCCCAGCTCCAGCATCAGCGCCTGCTGCATCACCAGCAGGCGCTCGACGCCGGGGCCGGCGAGTTCGCGCGCGGCGATCGGCAGCAACACCTCCGGACGCACCTGGGTCACTTCGGCGTCGCCGTCGAGCTGCAGCCGGCACAGCAGGTCGCGCGGCCCGCGCAGGTTGCCCGCGCGGCAGAGCGCGAGCGCCCCCGCGGGCGACAGGCCCATCAGCAGCGAGATCTCGTAGAGCAGCTTGCCCAGGCCGTCCGAGCCCGCGAGCGCCGTGGCACCGACAAGGGGCGGGCGCTTCGGGCCTGGCGTGGCGTGGGATGCGGTCATGACAGGAAGGCGTCCCCGGTCCGGGTGGACCTGGCCGCTGGGCGGGCGTTCATGCGGTCGGCCTGTTCGCGGGCGAGCCCTGTCTATGCCGACGTCGCCGGCTGGGCCGTGCGTCGCGAGACCGTCAGTTCGGTGCCGGCCTGCGCCGGTTCGTCGTGCCCTTGCTCCGCGTCGTGTGCGGCATCGGTGACCTGTGCCTGGCCCGAACCGGAATTGGCGAACGAGTGGTAGAGCCACGCGTTGTAGCCAGCGACCATCACGTCCGTCGCGATCTCCACTGACTTTTCGCCGCCGAGATAGCGTCCGATGATCGCGCCGGTGCCGAGCGTGCAGGCCAGGATGCCGGTGCGCACGGCCAGTGGCGCGAGGATCGCGTTCTTCACGTGCGTCGACTGGTAGCCGACGTCCTTGATGCTCAGTCGCAACGGCTTGCTTTCCTGATTCTTGTCGAGGTAGGAGCGCAGCGAGGGAATGCCCTGGAACATCAGATCCTCGGCGTTCTCGCCCAGCCAGTTCAGCGTGGCGCGGACCAGTGCGTTGCCGGATTGCACGCCTGCCTTCGCGATGTGGGCGGCCGCGCCCGACGGCGATGCCAGCAGGGACATGCCCGCGCTGACCAGGCCCTGGTCGGCGCCGTAGAGCAGGCTGATCGCCGACCAGTGCTTCTTGTCGGGCACGGGGTTGTCGGCGTTGGTCAGGCGCAGCCGGCTCTGCACCACCACGTCGCGCTTGATGCAGTACAGCGCGAAAGCCGCGGTCAACGGCGCGGCGGCGGGCATCGCGCCCGTGGCCACCGTGGCGACCGCGGCGCCCGTGATGGCCGTGGCCATGATCGCGCGTGACACCTCGCTGGTGAGTGTGTGCGTGCCGTTCATGCGATCGCGCACGGCGCCCGCTCCGAGCGAGATCACGGCGCCGGCAGGCGCGAGCGCGCCAATGGCGGCACGCCCGGCATCGCTCAAGCCGACCTTCTCCATCCCGGCCTCGAGCCCATAGCTCACGTACTGGCGCATCAGCGTCGGGATCCAGACTGCGAGGAAATTGCGCATGGCGACGTTGCCGACCGAGGCGGCGACCGTGCCCTTCGAGCCGAAGTCCTCGTTGGCGTTGACGCGCTGGAGCGCCGCATGCAGCACGCGGCCGGCGCGCATGAACTTGTCGGCGGCGCTGGTGCCGGTCGGCGCCGGACGATCGCTCAGTGGCGCATTGCCGGCATCCTGCAGCACCTGCGCCGCCAGTGCGCCGGGGGTCGGCGTCGCGCCAGGGGCGCTGGAAGTGGCCGCCGTCTTCGGTGCGGTCTCGCCCTTGACATAGGCGTCCATCACCGCGATGGCCTCCTTGTGCTCGGGCCCCAGCGTCTCGGGATCGCCCCCGCCTTCGGTGAGCGTCCGCAACGCTTCGGTCAGGCTCTGCTCGGTGGGATGCTGCGCGGCGCTCAGCTGAGCCGGATCGCCGCCCGCCTTGACCAGATCCATGCCGAGCTGGTCGAGCTCTTGCAGGAACTCGGCGCGTGCCTCGGCGACGTCGGCCTCCGTCACCTCCGCAGCGACAATCTTCCCGCGCGACTTGTCGCTGGCGCCACGGACGTCCGCGGCATTTGCCGTCGAGGCCGTCGGCGTCGTTGCGGCCAGTTCAGGGGCCTTCGTGGCAGCCGTCGCCTCGGATGTCGTGGCCTCCGTCTTCGGGCTTTCCTCGCCGGTACGCAGCGGCGAGCGCGAGCGCGGTTGCTGCGACGTCGACGCCGCGCTGCCGGAGCGCGGCGGGGTGCGCGCCCCCGGCATCCTTGGATCGGAGGGCGACTGCTGTGCGCGCGAGGTCGTGACGGTCGGCGTCGTGATGTTGGGCGGCGTCGCGCTGCGCGCCGGCACTGTGGGTGACGCGTGCCCCGACGTCGGTGTCAAGTCCATCTTCGGCGGCATGATGCTCTCCTTGGCAGCAGATTTCACGGATCAGTCGATTTTGTTCATCGGCCGAAAGGCGTGCGGCGGCAAAAGCGAAGACGGGTGGTGAAGGCCGAACCTGCGAGCGGGCTTTCGCGACGAGGTAGTGGATTGACACTCGCGTGTCACGCGCGCCCTCGCCCGCGCGGCGCGCGCCCGCTCAGGCGTCCTGCGCGTGCAGCGCCTTGCGCAAGCGCCCCGGCGGCGTGCCGTACAGCTGCTGGAAGTGGCGGATGAAATGCGACGAATCCGAGAATCCGCTCTCCAGCGCGATGGAGATGATGGGCAGGTCGGTGGTGGTCAGCAGGTAGCGCGCGTACTTCAACCTCGACTGGCGGTAGTGCTCGGACGGGCTGCATCCCGTCTCGGCGAGGAACACGCGTTCGAGCTGCCGGCTGCTCGAGTCCACCAGGCGCGCGATCACGGCGATCTCCAGCGGCGTGGTGATGTTCTTCTCCATCAGGATGATCGCCTTGCGCAGCTTCTCGTGGTCGCTCGAGTTGTAGCCCAGCGCGTGGCGCCGGGCGATGTGCGTGGTCTCGCGGGTCGCCTTGACCGTCATCTGGTGGATCACCTTGGCGGCGCGGTCGGCGCCGCAGTGCAGGCGCACGAGTTCGGCCGCCAGTTCGACGATGGAGATGCCGCCCGCGCAGGTGATGCGGTCGTTCGAGATCGCGTAGTGGGCGTCGGTCTCGCAGGGCAGGCCGGGGTGGATGGCCTTCCAGTCGTCCACGTGGAACGGGTGGATGCAGGGCACGTGGCCATCCAGCAAGCCCAGCCGGGCCAGCACGAAGCTGCCCGTGCAGATGCCGATCAGGGGCACGCCCGCGGCCGCCATCGAGCGCAGGAACGCCGGGAACCGGTGATCCATCTCACCCAGTTGAGGCAGCAGGCCACCGATGACCGCGACGTAGTCGTAGTCCGCCACGGCCGACAACGGCAGGTCGACCTGCACCCGGGCACCGCAACTGGCGACCTGCGACTCGCCCGGCGTGCCCAGGATCGCCCATGAGCAGCGGGTCTGGCGGCTCAGGTCGCCGACGTCGGCCGCGTGCCGCAGGCCGTCGCACAGCCCGGCCAGCGACAGCAGCGGGAATCCCGGCCACAGCAGGATGCCGACCCGCAGCTCGGTGCCGGAGGCCCGCCGCTTGCGGCGCGGCGGGGCGGCGTCGATCCGGTCCAGCACCGCGGCGCTGGCCCGCCCCTCTCCGGCGAGCACCTTGGACGAGGTGGCCGTCCGGGCCTTCTGCGGCTTCGCCGGGGCGCTCATCGTCGCCTCAGGGTTTCCCCGGAATGTCGCCTTTGTTCCATTCGCTCGCGCTGGCTTGCCATGTCTGTTTCCCGAATGTTCTTAGCATGAGGCCTTCCATCCCTTGGTTCCTGAAACGGAAAACGCCTGTGAACGACACACTGCTGACGGTAGCCGGCCTGAAGAAAAGCTACGGCGCGACCCAGGTGCTCCACGATATCTCCTTCACGTTGAAGAAGGGCGAGACGCTGTCGCTGATCGGCCCCAGCGGGTCGGGAAAGTCGACCTGTCTTCGCTGCCTGAACTTCCTGGAGCGGCCGGACGCCGGCGAGATCGTCCTGGAGGGCGAACGCATCGGCCGCGTGAGCCGTGGCGGGCGTGACCGCTACATGACCGACCGCGAGCTCGCCCCGCAGCGGCGCGAGATCGGCATGGTGTTCCAGCTGTTCTACCTGTGGCCTCACATGACCGTGCGCGACAACGTGGCGCTGGCGGCGATCAAGGCGGGCGGCATGTCCAGGCACGACGCCTGGGAGCTCGCGCTGCAGGTGCTGGACAAGGTGCACCTGCGCCACAAGGCCGACGAATACCCCGAGCGGCTGTCCGGCGGCCAGCAGCAACGCGTGGCCATCGCCCGCACGCTGGCGCAGAAGCCCAAGCTGATCCTGTTCGACGAGCCCACCTCGGCGCTCGACCCGGAACTGGTGGGCGAGGTGCTCACCGTGATCAAGGAACTCGCCGAGGAGGGCCGCTCGATGATCCTGGTGACCCATGAGGTGCGCTTCGCGCGCGATGTCGCCGACCGCGTGATCTTCATGGACGGCGGCTACATCGTGGAGGAGGGCGCCGCCGCCGACGTCATCAACCGTCCGCAGAAGGAACGCACGCGCGCCTTCCTGGGGCAGGTCGGCGAGGCCGCCGGGCTCGCGGCATGACCGCGATCGCCACCCCCTCGATCCTGACGGTGCTGCTCTCCGGCGCCTTCACGGCGGTCAGGATCGCCGTCGGCGCGGGCATCGTCGCCTTCGGGCTGGGCCTGCTCCTCGCCCTCGTCAACGTGTTCACGCGCTTCGGCCCGCTGCGCGTGGCCATCGGCTGCTACGTGGAATGGATGCGCAACGTGCCGGCGCTGGCGCACCTGTTCGTGCTCTATTTCGGGCTCGCGTCGGTGGGCATCCAGTTGTCGCCGCTGTGCGCCGCCATCATCGGCCTGGGGCTGGTGGGCGCCGCGGTGCTGTGCGACGTGTTCGTGGCCGGCATGCGGGCGATCCACGCCGGCCAGCGCGAGGCCGCGCTGGCGGCCGGGCTCACGCCGATGCAGGCCCTGCGCCACATCGTGCTGCCCCAGATGCTGCGGCTCACGCTGCCCGCGGTGGGCAACTACGTGAGCCAGCTGGTCAAGGACACGTCCATCGCTTCGGCGATCGCCGCCCCCGAGATCATGTTCTATGCCCGCAACCTGGTCACGTCCACCTTCGAGACGCCACTGATCTACGGCAGCGCGATCCTCCTCTACGCCGCCATCGTGTTCCCGGTGACGTGGATGTTCAAGGGCCTCGAGCGCCGCCTGGGAGCTGGACGATGATCGCCTTCTTCCAGGTCTATCGGGACTACCTGCCCGAATGGTTCCCGCGCCTGCTCGAGGCGGCGCGCGTGACGGCGGAGCTGTCGACGATCGGCTTCGTGCTGGCCATCGTGCTGGGCGCGCTGCTCGTGGCGATGGTCCGTTCGCGCGTGCGGGCGTTGCGGCTCGCCGCCGGTGCCTTCGTGCAGTTCATGCGCGCCATTCCGCTGCTCGCGCTGCTGCTGGCGCTGTACTTCGGGCTGCCGTCCTTCGGCCTGACGCTGTCGGGCTACTGGGCCGGCATCGTCGGCCTGGGCCTGCAGGGCTCGGCCTACATCGCCGAGGTGTTGCGCGGCGGGCTCGATTCGGTGCACCGCGGCCAGCGCGAGTCGGCCCTGGCGGCCGGCCTCACGCCGCGCCAGGTGTTCGCCGCCATCGTGCTGCCGCAGGCGCTGCGGCTGATGCTGCCGCCGCTGGTCAATTGCTATGTCTCGCTGCTGAAGGACAGCTCGCTGTGCGCGCTGATCGCCACCAACGAACTGATGCTCGCGGCCAAGGCGATGTCCAGCGAGTACTTCCTGCCGCTGCACATCTTCGTGCTGGTCGGACTGTTCTATTTCGTGATCGCCTTTCCGCTGTCGATGCTTTCTCGCCTGCTCGCTCGCAAGCTGTCCCGCGGCCGGCGTTCACTGGGAACCACATGAACACGCTTGCAACCAGCCCCTGGCTGAGCCTGGAACAGACCGCCGCCGCGCTGCGCAACGGCGACATCACGAGCGCGACGCTGGTCGAGAACCAGCTGGCGCGCATCGCCCGCCACGACTCGAAGCTGCATGCGTTCGTCGACATCTACGAGCAGGAGGCGCGCCACGCGGCGCGCGCGCTCGACGACCTGCGTGCCGCCGGCATCCGCCTCGGGCCTCTGCATGGCGTCACCGTCGCCATCAAGGACCTGTTCGACATCGAGGGCCGTCCGATCGGGGCCGGCTCGCGCGCGCTCCCCAGCAAGATTTCGGCGGCCAGCGCGACGGTGGTCAACCGCCTGCGCGCCGCCGGCGCGATCATCATCGGCAAGACCCAGACGGTGGAATTCGCCTTCGGCGGCTGGGGCACCAACACGGTCATGGGAACGCCCTGGAACCCGTGGGACCTGGAAACGCATCGCATCCCGGGCGGCTCCAGCAGCGGGTCGGCGGTGGCGGTGGCGGCGGGGTTCTGCTGCGCCGCGCTCGGCACGGATACCGGCGGCTCGGTGCGCATCCCCGCGGGCCTGTGCGGCCTGGTCGGACTGAAGACCACCCATGGCCTCGTCAGCCGCAACGGCCTGGTCGAGCTCTGCCCGACGCACGACACCGTCGGCACCATCACCCGCACCGTGGGCGACGCGGCGCTGCTGCTCGACGTCATCGCCGGCCCGGACCCGCGCGACCAGGCCAGCGCCCAGTCTCCCGTGCGCAGCGTGACGGGACGGCTGCGCAACGACGTCAAGGGAACCCGCGTGTGGCTGTTGCCGGCCTCCGAGCGCGATGCCACCGAACCCGAGGTGCTGGCGCTGTACGACCGCGCCGTCGACAAGCTGGTGGAGCTGGGCATGCAGCCGGTGGCGCGCGAGCTGCCGCAGAGCCTGGCGGAGTCGATGCGCATCGCCGGCAGCCTGATGAGCGCGGAGGGCTACGCGAACCTGGGCGAGCTGTTCGAGCAGGACCTGGAGTTCGACGAGAACGTGCGCCGCCGCGTCCTCGCGGGGCGCGACATCGACTCGTCGAAGTACATCGCGCTGCTCAAGCTGCGCGACAAGGCGCGGCTCGACATGCTCGAGGCGATGGCCGGCGTGGACGTGTGCTTCCTGCCCACCAACGCGATCACCGCGATCCCCGTGGCATCCGTCGACGAGATGGCGACCCCGCTGTCGCGCTTCGGCCGCTTCGCGAACCTGCTGGACCTGTGCTCGGTGGCCGTGCAGGCCGGCCTGTCGCGGCAGGGCCTGCCGATCTCCGTGCAGTTCGTCGGCCGGCCTTGCGCCGAGCCCTTGATTCTCCAGGTGGCGCAGGCCTACGAGCGCGCCACGCCCTGGCATGAGGCCGTGCCCGCCGGGCTGGCCTGACCCTCCTGAAACCGGAACTCCGAAATGATCCACATCACCGACCGGCAGGTCGCCGAACTCCTCGACTACCGCAGCGTCTCCGCCGCTCTCGAGCAGGCCTTCGTCGATCTTGCCAACGACGCGGCGTCCATCCACGCACGCCAGCGCAGCGAATGCGGGGGCACGCGCCTGAGCACCATGGGCGCGGTCTGGGCGACCGAGGCCGTCGCCGGCGTCAAGGTCTATCCGACCGTGGCCGGCCAGTTCTCCTTCGCCATCGTGCTCTTCGACCTGGCCACCAACAGCGCCATCGCCATCCTGGACGGCAACGAGATCACCCGCCTGCGCACCGCCGCGATGACCGCCTTCGTGGCCTCGCGCACCGCGCCGCTGGCGTCGCGCAAGCTCGCGCTGTTCGGCGCCGGGCTGCAGGGACGCGCGCAGGCCCAGGCGCTGTGCGAGGTGTTCGACTTCGAGGAGGTGTGCATCGTCGATCCGATGGCGGACCCCGAGTGGTGCACCCAGTTCCAGGAGGCGATCCGCGGCAAGGTGCGCATCGTGGCGCCCGAGGAGGCCGTGCGCGGCGCGGACATCGTGGTGACCGCCACGCGCTCGCCGCAGCCGGTGTTCGACGGCGACTGGTTGAGCCCCGGCACCTTCGTGGCGGCGATGGGCACCAGCGCGCCCAAGGGCCGCGAACTCGACGACGCCACGATGGACAGGGCGGCGCGCATCATCGTCGAATGGAAACCGCAGAGCTTCGCGGAGGCCGGCGAGATCGCGCTGTGGGAGGGCCGCCACGGCACGACGAAGTTCACCGACCTGCCGGAGCTGATCCGCTCGGAGCGGCCCTGGCAGGCGCAGCCGCACGACATCACGGTGTTCAAGTCGGTGGGCGTCGGCCTGTCCGACGTCGCCACGGCGCACCTGGCCGTCAAGCGCCTGCGCGCGGGGAGCGCGGCGGCGCGGACACGGGCGCTGGCGTGAAGGTCTGCGTCATCGGTGCCGGCATCGTCGGCTGCGCCAGCGCCTGGCAGCTGGCCCTCGACGGGCACGACGTGCAACTGGTGGACGCGGCACCCGAGGCGGGCACGCTCACCAGTTTCGCCAATGGCGCGCAACTGAGCTACAGCTACGTCGAGCCGTTCGCGTCGCCCGGCACGCTCAGGGACCTGCCCGCGATGTTCCTGTCGCGCCATTCGCCGGTGCGCTTCAGCCTGCGCGCCGACCCGCACCAGTGGACGTGGCTGCTGCGCTTCGTGCGCGCCTGCACCGCCGAGACCGCGCGCAGCGGCACGTTCCACCTGCTCGAGCTCGCGCGCCAGAGCCGGTTGACGCTCGAGTCGTGGCTGGCGCGCGAGCGCTGGGACATCTCCTTCGCGCAGAACGGCAAGCTCGTGCTGTGCCCCGACGCCGCGACGCTGCGCAAGCAGGAGGCCCAGGTGAAGCTGCAGGCGTCCTTTGGCTGCCGCCAGGAGGTGCTGACCGCGCGCGATTGCCTCGTGCGCGAGCCCGCGCTCGGCGTCAAGGCCGGTCGCTTCGCCGGCGGTGTCTGGACGCCGGACGAGTGCGTGGCCGATCCCTACCTGTTGTGCCGCGAGCTGGTGCGCAGCCTGCGTGCACGGGGCGGCGAGACGGCGTTCGAGACCGCCGTGACCGGCTTCGTGCGCGAGGGAGAGCGCGTCGTCGCCGCGAAGACCACGCGCGGCGAGCTCGTGGCCGACCGCTTCGTGCTGGCGGCCGGACCGCGCGTGGCGCCGCTGGCGGCGGCGCTCGACGTGACGCTGCCGGTCTATCCGATCAAGGGCTACAGCCTCACGGTGCCGTTCCGTTCGTGGGTGCAACCGCGCACGAGCGTGACCGACCTCGGCCGCAAGACGGTGTTCGCTCCGCTGGCGAACCGCCTGCGCGTGGCGGCCATGGCCGAGATCACGGGCTACGACATGCGCATCCCGATCGCGCGCGTGAACGCGATGCGCGAGAGCGTCGAGGCCCTCTATCCCGGCCTGTGCGACCTGAGCGCCCCCGAGGTGTGGACGGGCCTGCGGCCGGCGACGCCGGACTCCTTGCCGATCGTCCGGCGGGTGCGCGACACCAACGTGTTCGTCAATGCGGGCCACGGCGCGCTGGGGCTCACGCTGGCCGCGGGCACGGCGGTGCGGCTGGCCGGTCTGGTGGCGCGCAGCGCGGGTTGAATCTCGCGCCGGTGATCCCCCGTGGGGGATGTCGAGTGGTGACTGCGCCGCCTATTGTTGCAGCCGTTTGCCCGCGGCGCTGTTTGTCAGACGCTTCGCGTCTGACGTCCCTGGGGGCGTGATCGCGTGCGGCAGGGTGGGCAGGGGCTTGTTTCGCAGGCGGTTGCGCCACGTCGTTGGGCATCCTCGGCACGCAGACGAAAGTGCCTGGCGCGGCCCGCCCGCGTTGCGCGGACGAGTTTCATCGAACGCCCAAGGAAATCGCGGCCGTCCAGGCCCGATTTCAGATGGCCGCACGCACGCCGGAGAGCCGAGCCCCTGCCCAGCCTGCCGCACGCGATCACGCCCCAGGGACGTCAGACGCGAAGCGTCTGACAAACAGCGCCGCGGGCAAA
>FSVG01001982.1_pt1 | contig 28401 bp, 23 predicted proteins | sample 1637511 | NCBI WGS metagenome assembly FSVG01 (sample SAMEA3914816, study PRJEB12502) | metagenome | biome: forest; material: soil | place: USA | collected 2011-09-16 | depth 0.3 m
CGCGGCCGACGCCGAGATGTTCCTGGCCGAGATGGGCCAGACCGAGCCGGGCCTGAACCGCCTGATCCGCGCCGCGTTCACCCTGCTGGGCCTGCAGACCTACTTCACCGCCGGCGTCAAGGAAGTGCGCGCCTGGACGGTGCCGGTCGGCGCCACGGCGCCGCAGGCCGCGGGCGTGATCCACACCGACTTCGAGAAGGGCTTCATCCGCGCCCAGACCATCGCCTACGCCGATTTCATCGCCCACCACGGTGAACAGGGCGCCAAGGACGCCGGCAAGATGCGCGCGGAAGGCAAGGAATACGTCGTCAAGGATGGCGACGTGCTGAACTTCCTGTTCAGCAGCTGACGCGTGCGCGCAACGGTCCGCGCCGTCCGCGCGCGGAAATCCTCCGCGGGCGGGAAGCCTCCTCCACCACCTGCGACGCCCCCACGCGCAGCGCCCGCGGCACGCCAGGAACCACGTCCAAGGGCGAATAGCGTGCCTGGAACTCGGCTACGATATGGCTGAGCGTCGTCTTGGTTCCAAGACACGACATGCCGGGTCGAGTCGCCAGCCCTTGCGCAGCAGGCCGAATCGTCCGACATCCGCCATCCAGCGTGGCCTGGGCGTCTTTTCGCTCGACTGAATCCGACCGATGAGAAGGCCGCCCGACCCCGCATGAAAACGCTGTACATCAACGGAAAGTTCAGCGCGCAAAGCGTCACAGGCGTACAGCGGGCGGCCATGGAGCTGATCCTGGCCCTGGACCGCGCGTTCGCGCATCAGGGTGGAGGCTTTCGTTGCGTCCTGCTGTGCCCGCCGGGCGCCCAGCCGCCCGCGCTCGAGCGCATCGAGGTGCGCACCATCGGGCGTCGCGCGGGCAACCTGCAATGGTGGGAGCAGGTGCTGCTGCCGCGCGCCACGCGCGATGGCGTCCTGCTGAACCTGTCCGGCTCCGCCCCCTGGCTGGCCGCCGGAAAATCGATCTGCCTGCTGCACGACGCCGCGGTCTTCGACCACCCCGACACCTACACGCGGCTCTTCCAACTCTGGTACCGCGCGCTGTTCCGCCACCTCGGGCGACGCGCCCTGGCGCTGCTGACCATCTCGAACTTCGCACGCGATCGCCTGTGCGAGGCGCTGGACGTGCCGGCCGAGCGGTTCCAGGTCGTGCAGCACGGCGCAGACCACTTCGCGCGCATCAGCAGCGACAATTCCGTGCTCGCGGCCTACGGGCTGAAGGCCGAGCGCTTCCTGCTCGTCGTCGGCACCGCCAAGCGAACCAAGAACGTCGCCGCGGTGCTGTCCGCGTGGAAGAAGCGACGGCCGGACGAGGACTGCATCCTGGTCTGGGTAGGCGGCACCAATCGGGCCGTGTTCTCCGAGGCGGAATCGACGCCGCAGGAGATCGCCGCCGACGAGGCGCAGGGCATCTTTCGCATCGGCTTCGTGAGCGACGGCAAGCTGAAGGCGCTCTACGAACATGCCGCCGGCCTGGTCCTGCCGTCGATCTACGAAGGGTTCGGCCTGCCCGCCGTGGAGGCGATGTCCTGCGGCTGCCCGGTCGCTGCCGCGTCGGCGGCCTCGCTGCCCGAGGTCTGCGCGAACGCGGCCTATTTCTTCGATCCGTTGAAGCTCGACAGCATCGCCAATGCCATGGACACCTTGCTGGCCGATTCCGGCGTACGGGCCCGCCTGCGCCAGTGCGGACACGAGCGCGCGGCCGCGCTCACCTGGGATGGCGCCGCGCGCGGGCTGCGGGCCCATCTGCAGAGCTGCGGCGTCAGCCAGCAGCCGCATCCCTACCCCGCGGAGTTCGTCCAGGCCCCTTCCGTGAATTCCTGAGGACGCCACGGTGCGTCAGCAGCCACGGTGGTAACCGGGTGCCGCGCCCGTCCTGCACGACAGGGCCCTTGCGGGGGTGAGATAAAATTCGCGCGCGTCCGGGACAGCGGCTCGGCCCATGCAATCCAGTTATCGATGCCTCTGGTCATCGTCAGTTCAATATCAAGGTCAGATGCCACATACCAGTCTTTCACCGCGCCAGCCCGCGCAGATCGAATCAGGAATCTTGGCTGTGCCGGCATGACTGAGTCCCTCGTCCGCCACCGCCAGACCGGCGGCCGCCGTCGCTCCAGCATCCGGGTGTCGATCGCCTGCATCGCCCTGGCATGGCTGTCCGCCTGCGCACAATTGCCGTCGACCGGCCCCAGCGAAAAGGCCATCGCCGGCGCCGGCGATCAACAGGGCTCCGCCGTCCAGGTCGTCGACATCGACGCCGGCGTGGCGCGCCGGCTGGTACAGGAACAGCAGTTCAAGCCGTTCGCCAACGATCTCACGCAGAAGCGGGACATCGCCAACATCGGCCGCGGCGACACGCTCGAGGTCGACATCTGGGAAGCGCCGCCGGCGACGCTGTTCGGCGGCGGCCAGCCCTCCGCCGACGCGCCGTCCACGGTCCACTCGACGAGCCTGCCCCAGCAGATGGTCGACGGCAACGGTGACATCATCGTGCCCTACGCCGGCCGCATCCACGTGGAAGGGCTGCCGCCCGGCGCCGTGCAGGCGGAGATCGTCAAGCGACTCCAGGGCAAGGCCCACGACCCCGAGGTGCTGGTGCGCGTGGTGCACAACGTCTCGTCCACGGTCACCGTGGTGGGCGAGGTCGTCAACACCTTGCGCATGCCGTTGACGCCGGCGGGCGAACACCTGCTGGACGCGCTCGCCGCCGCCGGCGGCGCACGGCAGCCCGTCAACAAGATGACGTTGCAGGTCACGCGCGGTCAGCAGTACCAGAGCCTGCCGCTGGACCTGGTCATCCGCGATCCGCGCCAGAACATCGCGCTCCAGCCCGGGGACGTGGTGACCGCGATCTTCCAGCCGCTGTCGTTCACCGCGCTGGGCGCGACGACGAAGAACGACGAGATCACGTTCGAGGCCCAGGGCATCAGCCTCGCGCAGGCGCTCGCCCGTGCCGGCGGCCTCGTCGATTCGAGATCCAATCCGGAAGGCGTCTTCGTGTTTCGACTGGAACAACCCGGCGCGCTCGAATGGCCGCGCCAGCCGGTGGCCACGACACCGGACGGCAAGGTGCCGGTGGTCTACCGATTGAACCTGCGCGACCCCGCCGCGTTCTTCGTGATGCGGGACTTCCCGATCCGCGACAAGGACATCGTCTATGTCAGCAACGCGCCTGCCGCCGAACTGCAGAAGTTCCTCAACCTGATCTTCTCGCTGGTCTATCCGTTGACCAACGTGTACACCGTGACGCGCTGACGCAGCGGGCACCACCAGCCAGTTCCGGCCCGGGCCGGCCAAGTACGAACTCCGCGAGGCCATCGACATGGTTGATTCAGACAAGGCAACATTCTCGGGCGCGCAACAGCGCGTCGCTCGCCTGGAGACGATCGACGACGCGGCGTTCCTGCGCGAGGCCTACCTCGTCGTGCTCGGGCGCGGCGCGGATCGCGCCGGCGAGGCCTTCTACCTGGATCACCTCAAGGCCGGCGCCAATCGGCGCGAGATCCTGCAGACGCTCGCGGAAAGCGACGAGGGCAGCAAGCACCTCGCGCGCCACGCCGACATCGCGGCGGCGCTGTCGCATTTCATCGGCACGGCGAAGACGCCGACCAATTCGGTGGAGGCCCTGATCGGCCTGTCCGACGTCGACTTCGCGGATGCCAGCCTGCGCCTGCTGCTGGGCCAGGGCAACGACGTCGCGACGCGCATCGCGCTCGTGACCCGCCTGCGCGGCGGCGTCCCGCGCCGGCGCATCCTCGTCGAGTTGGCGGCCGCCAGCAATCGCTCCGCCTTTCCCGACGTGGCCGGCCTGGATGCGCTGATCGTCGGGTCGCGCGCGCCGCTGTTTCCCGTCGCGCGCTCGCTCGACGAGCTGTTCTCGCTGCACGACGAAGCCTTCGTCGACTGCGTCTACAAGACCATCCTGGCGCGTGCGCCGGACTTCCAGGGCATGGCCCACTACGTCGGCCGCCTGCGCGAAGGGCATTCGCGTTCCTCCGCGCTGTACGAGCTCTCGATGTCCAGCGAAGGTCGCGCCCGCAACGTCCGCCTGCCGGGCCTGCCCCGCCTGCAGAAATTCCACCGCCTGGGCAAGGTGCCCTTGCTGGGCGGGCTGCTGGCGCGGCTGGCGGGCGTCGAATCGGACACGCCTGCCGCTCGCCGCAGGCGCCTGCTGCCGGTGCTCGTGATGCGCAACTACGCGTTGCAGGCGCAGCTGGAGGCCTCGCGCGGCGCCGGTGGCGGCTCGCCGCATGGCGCGCGCGGTCTCGAGACGGCGATGCTGGCGCGCCAGGAGGCATGGATCGACATCCAGCGCGACAGCTTCGACCGCGAGATCAATGCCTTGCGCAAGATGGTCGTGCAGTTGCTGGACCAGATGGATCGGCCATCGGCGGCCCGTGCCAGCGATCGCGGCATCGCGCGCGGCGCGTCACGTCGACCGCGTTGAAACCGGCCATGCCCTCGTCGATGCCCGCGTCGAGCCGGGATTGCCTGGTCGTCTTTTCTCCGATGCCGCCGCTGGAAAACGGGATCGCGGACTACGCGGCGGAGTTGATGCCGCTGCTCGCGGCCGTCCGGGACGTCGTCGTCGTCATCGACGACCACGCGCCCGAGCCGCCCGCGCAGGCAGCCTATGCGGCGATGCGTCTGGCCGACTACGTGGAGCGCGAGGCCGAATTCGAGCACGCGCTCCACCTCTACCAGATCGGCAACAACGCGGATCACGTCTACCTGCTGCCCTGGCTGCTGCGCCGTCCGGGTGTCGTCGTGCTGCACGACGTGTCGCTGCACCACCTGATCGACCAGGCCACGCTGCGCTTCGGCGACCTCGACGGCTATTGCGCGATGCTCGAACTCGAGTACGGCGCCCCGGGCCGGGTGCTCTCCAGCCAGTTTCGCGAGTATGGCTGGCGCTCGCGCTCGATGTTCTACGAGATGCCGTTGACGCGCGAGATCCTCGGACGCGCCCGCGCCGTCATCGTCCACTCGCTGTATGCCGCCAACAAGGTCGCCGCGCAGCAGGACGGCGTGCCGGTGAAGCTCGTGCGCCACCACGTCGCGCGTTCCGCGTCGAGCGCGCGTGCCGCCGGCGCGCGCGAAGCGGCGCGCGCGAAGCTGGGCATCGCCGACGGCACCGTCCTGCTGGTGTCGCTGGGCTTCATCACGCGCGCCAAGCAGACCGAGACGGTGCTGCGCTTCCTGCACCGCCATCGCGCCAGCCTGCCCCCCATCCGCTACGTCCTGGCCGGCCAGGACTCGCCGCAGGACTTCGACGTCCGCTCGTTGATCGCCAACCTCGAACTGCAGGACATCGTCGAGATCACGGGCTACGTCGACGAGCCGTCGTTCTACCGCCATATCGCGGCATCCGACATCGTCGTCAACCTGCGCTATCCGTCGGGCGGCGAGACCTCGGGCACGCTGATCCGTGCCCTCGGGGCCGGCGCGTGCGTCGTGGTCAACGACATCGGCTCGTTCTCCGAATACCCGGACGACGTCTGCGCGAAGGTGCCCGTCGACGCGGGCGTCGCCGACGCCGACTTCGACCGGGTGATGCTGCCGCTCATCACGTCCCCCGCGCGCCGTCGTCGCCTGTCGGAACGCGCCCGCGACTACATGCGGCAGACGCATTCGATCCAGGAGTCCGCGCGGCGCTACCTCGAGGTGCTGAAGGAGCACGGCCGGCGCAGCGTCCTGCCGCTCGCCGAACGATCCGGGCACGGCCTGCTGCCTGCCGCGCGGCGCGAGGCGTTGCTCGGCGAGCTCCCCGCCGACGAGCGTCGACGCCTGCCGCTGTGGGCAACCGAAGGGGTCGTGCCGTGGTGCACGGACGAGGCCGACCGCGTCCTGCTGGTCGGCGACGCCGGCTCGCATGCCGATCACCTGCATGGCCTCTTCGGCTATCCCCCGGCGTCCATCGACGTGGTGCCCGCCGGCGCCCTCCCCGGCGCGACGCCACGGCGCAGCCACCGCATCGCGCTGCTAGACATGGAGCTCGCGCATTGCCGCGAACGGCTCGTCCCCGCCTTGCGCCGCCTCAACGCCCGCCTCGCGTTCGACGGCCAGTTGCTGCTCACGATCGTCGAGCACGCCGCCGCGGTGAGCTCCGACGCCGTGACCGACGCAAGCCGGGCGCTGGAGGGCTGCGGCTTCGTCATCGAGCAGGTCGTGCGCACCCGCGAGACCCTGTCGTTCGCACTCGACGCGCAGGTCGACGACCGCGACGAAGCGCCGGACGGCGACGCCGTGCTGATCCGCGCGCGCAAGGGCTCGGAATTCGCCTCCGACCGTGCCGCCTTCGGCGTGGCGACGCCGTCGCACGCCGCCGCCTGAGATGGACGCCACCGCGCTCTCCCGCGACGCGTTGACCGACTTCGTCGTGTCGCAACGCGGCTACACGGCGCTGGGCCTGCTGCTGCGCGCCTTGCGCGCCCTGGTGCCGGCGCGCGGCCTGATGATCTCGAGCACGCTCGCCCACGACCCGTTCGACCTGCTCGCGCGCGACATGCAGTCGCTGCGCTGTATCGGCTTCGCGCCCCGCGTCGACGAGCGGGTGGAGGCCATCGGACGCGTCGACCGGGCGGACGATGCCACCTTCGACACGTCGATCGAGCTCGCCGACGTCGACCTCGACCTGGAATGCAGGGCCTCGTCGGCGCCGTTCGGCGTGACGCGCGCAGGCATCGGGCTGGCGCGCAAGACGCGCAGGCTCGACAGCCTGTTCGGGTCGCACGTCTCCGCGCGGCAACGCGTCGACGCGATCGTCATCCGCGAGCGCAGCGCCCGCGCCCTGCGCATTCTTCGGGGCAGCGAACGGGTACTGGCAGCCGATAGTCCCGTCGTCGTGCTCGCGCTGGGGCGATCGCGCGAGGCCTCGAACGCCATCGACTTGCTCGCCGCGCACGGCTACCAGTTCTTCGACCAGTTCCTCTGGGCCCGGTCGCCATCGCAGGCGGCATCGTCCGCGGACGACAACGACGTCGAGCGCTGGACGCTCGCCGTCCATGGCGAGGGCGCGGCGGCGCGAATGGCACGGGCGCTCTTCCCGGACGCCGCATTCGCGGCGCCCGACGTGGCGGCGTGGAATCGCGCCCTGCTGCAGCGCTTGCGCACGGAGGCGCAGGCCGGCGGCATCCGATTCGATCTGCGCGCGGCGCCCGGCGAGCTGGTGATCCCCGTCGGCTCCGAATTCGCCCGCTGGGGCTTCCATCCGGGCGAAAGTTCGGAACACCTGACGTGGAGCTGGATGGGCCCGCGGCCACGCGCCGGCCTGGTGCTGCCGGCGCTGGCATCGCGCCTCGAGACGATCCAGCTGCGCGTGATCGCCGCCGCCGACCCGCGCAATGTCGAAGAGCTGCGCGCGTCCATCGACGGCAAGCCGGCGCGGGTTCGAACGCATTGGCGTGTCGACCAGGGACACATCGACATCACCCCGTCGGTGCCGGTCGACGCGGGCCGCCCTTTCCACACGCTCGAACTGTCCTGTCCGAGGAGCCTGCGCCCGAGCGAAACCGAATCACGCCTGCTCGCCCTGGCGTTTTCCACGGCGACGCTTCGTTCGCTGGCAGGCTGAGCCATGCGCATCCTCGTCGTCTCTCCCTTCGCGACGCATCCCCGCAACCAGGGCAACAGCGCACGCATCCATTCGCTGTGCAAGTGCCTGCAGGCGCTCGGCCATCTCGTCCATTTCCTCTACTACCCGATGGAAGGCCTGACGGACCGGCAACGCGACCAGATGAGCGCGTGCTGGGACGGGTTCCATTCGACGCCGTGCGAGCTGAGCACGAGCCCACCCGAGCCGGGCCGGCTGCACAGGCTCGACGACTGGTACGACCCGACGCTGGGCACGTTCGCGCGCGACCTGCATCGACGCTGGAATTTCGACGCGGTGATCGTCAACTACGTCTGGATGTCGGCGATCCTCGAATCGCTGCCGGACGACGTCCACAAGATCATCGACACGCACGACGTCTTCGGCGATCGTCACAAGGCCTTCCTCGACGCCGGCCTGACCCCCGAGTGGTTCTACACCAGCCCCGCCGAGGAAGGCCGCGGCCTGCGTCGTGCGGACGTCGTGATCGCGATCCAGCACCAGGAGGCCGGGACGCTTCGATCGCGGCTCGATGGCGCGTCGACGCGCGTGACGACCATCGGCCACGCCGGCCCCGCACGATTCACGCCGGTGCGCCCCGTCGGCCGGCGGCCGGTCGTCGGCTACCTGGGCAGCGGCAATCCGTTCAACACGTCCTCCGTGCGCCAGTTCGCGGCCGAGATCGCCGCCCGTCCGGACCTCGCGCGCCAGTACCGCTTCGTCCTGGCAGGGACGATCTGCGCGCGCTTTCCCATCGCTCCGGCGCCGTTCGAGATGATCGGCATGGTCGACGACGTGCACGATTTCTACAGCCAGGTCGACATCGTCGTGAACCCGATGGTCGGGGGCACGGGCCTGAAGATCAAGACGCTCGAAGGCCTGTCGTTCGGCCTGCCCGTGCTGGGAACGAACGACGCGTGGCTGGGCATCTCCACGCCGGACGAGGTCTGGCCGACCCACGCGGCACCGACCATCGTGGACGCGCTACGATGCGTCGCAGACGACGCGACGCTCCTGGACGCCCTGCGCAGCCGCTGCCGCGCCGTCTACCTGCGTTATCTGCGCGACGAACTCGCCGCCATCGCCACGCTCTTCCCGAACTCCCACAGCAGTTCACAGAGGCCTCCGCATTCGCCGATCGCCTCCTCGCTGCCCACATCCAGATGAGCAAGAAGAAATTCACCGTCTACGGAAATTGCCAGGCCGCCGCGCTGGCGCACCAGTTGCTGGCGCACCAGGCGTTCGCGAACGAATACGACTACGTTCCGATCGCCCCGTGCTTCCTCATCACCGAGCAGGAGATCCTCGATTGGGTGGCGCGCCATGAGGGCGCGCTGGACCTGGTGATCGCACAGAACCTCACCCCGGGCTGGCGCGACGGCAATGCCGCGTGGGACGTGCAAACCACGGCACGAGGCCTGCGCGCAGGCGGCAAGCTGCTGCGCTACACCGACATCTACTACCGCGGCGTCAATCCGATCCCGGTCTATCCGAAGACGTTCTCGCGCCCGCCGCACTGCGACTACACCGACCTCGTCTCGTTGACGCTCGCGTCGCTCGGCTTCGTCGACCCGGCGCTGTGCGCCGAGCTGTACGACGCGCCGGGCCTGCTGCAGGCGCACGAGATCGTCGCGATCCGCGATCTCGCGGAATTCGAATTGAGCCGCCGTGAAGCCGGGCTCGAGATCCGTGCCGCGGCCGCCATCGCGAACCTGGCCGACAAGGGGCCGGCGTTCCATACGTTCAACCACCCCGGCAACGGCGCCCTCGCGGTCGTCGCGCAGAGGGTGCTCGACACGCTCAAGATCGCGCGCGAACCGGTGCAATGGCCTGCCCACGAGCTGCTGCAGACCGTGCGCTTCCCCGTGCCCGCGAGCCTGGCCAGCACCTATGCGCAACCGGTCGCGGCGGGCCTGGTTCGACTGGAGGACGGCCACGACATCGACCTGAGGCGTTACTTCGAGATCTCGCTGGACTACCTGCAGATCTTCAGTGCACGCGACCTGCGCGAGGAAGTCAGGCGCCAGCGCGAGGACACGGTGTCGGGCATCGTCATCGGCGCGATCGAGCGCGCGCTGGGCGACAAGCTCGCCTTGTCGAACGCCACCCTGGCCCAGGTCGGCGAGCTCAACAGCCAGAACATCGGGCCGGATTTCCTGCTCACCAAGGCCGATCCCCAGGCCGTGGGGTTCATGGTCGACGTGCTGGACGTCCTGCGCCGCACGCTCGTGCCGCGCCACCTGGGCGAGCGGCTCGACCTGCTCGACCTCGGTGCCAAGAGCGGCGCCGGCTCGCAACTGATCGGCTTTCTGGGGCAGGCCACGAGCTTCTCGAAGGTGAAGTTCAACGTCACCTGCGCCGACATCGATCCGACCTTCCAGCGCTACTGCGTCGCGAAGCATCCGAACGTCGAATACCTGAACGCCGACGTGTTCGAGGTCGGCCGTCAATGGGACGTCGTCATCTGCTCGCACGTCATCGAGCACGTGCCCGACCCCGCCGAATTCGTGCGCCGGCTGCGCACCATTGCGCGCCGCTACGTCATCCTCGCATTTCCCTTCCTCGAGGATCCGGCCAACCTGATCCCCGGACATCTCCACAGTCTCGGCCATGACTTCCTGCGCGAGCTCAAACCGGCATCCCACCAGATCTATGACGGCCTTTTCTGGACCCAGAGCCTGTGCGCGATCGCGGTGCTCGACGTGAGGGCCTGATCGAAGCATGAGCACGGACAAGGAATGGGAAAAGTGGGGGCGGCTCGATCCCTACTTCGGCGTCATCACCGATCCGCGTTTCCGGCGCGATCGCCTGGACGAGACCGACCTCGAATTCTTCTTCGCCACCGGTCGCGAGCATGTCGGCAACGTCATGAAGACCGCGTGCGAGCGCTTCGACCCGGCGTTCGCGCCGCGCAGCATCCTGGACTTCGGCTGTGGCGTCGGCCGCGTCCTGTTGCCGTTCGCGCAGATCGCCGATCGCGCGGTCGGCGTCGACGTCTCGGAATCCATGCTCGCGAAGGCGCGGCAACATGCCGACGACGAAGGCATCTCGAACATCGAGTACCTGCGCCAAGGCGACCTCGCCGGCGTGGCGCCGGGCAGCTTCGACCTTGTACACTCGATCATGGTGCTTCAGCACATCGATGTGGCGCGCGGCATCGACATCTTCGGCCAACTCGTTGCCGCCGTCGCACCCAAGGGCATCGGCGCCATCCAGCTGACCTACGCCAAGGCGATCCACACCGCGACGCTGGGCGTCGTGCCGGCGCCGAAGCCGGCACCAGCGCCCGTGGTGGCCCGACCGTCGTTGCTGCGACGACTGCTGCCGGCGCGTGCGCCGGCGAAGGTCGCGCCGCCCGTGCCCGAGACATCGCCCGTCGCCAACCCCGACCCCGTCATGCTGATGAATTCGTATCCGCTCACCCCGCTGTACTTCCACCTGCAGCTCGCACAGGTCGGGACGGTGTACTCGGAGTTCACGAACCACGGCGGTGAACTCGGGCTGTTCCTCTTCTTCCAGAAACCCTAGCCGCCCTGGCGCGGTTCGTGCGAACGGCATCCGGCCGATTCGACAGTCCCTGCCTGCCCATCGCGAAAGTCGACCATGAAAAACTATGCTGACCTGTATTCGGATTCGCCTCGTGCCTTTCTGAGCAAGCTCGAGGAGGACATCAAGGCCATCGAATCCCGAATGGCGCGCCTCGACAAGGTCGTGACGACGTCGGTCGGCAGTCTGCTTGCCGAATACGAGCGCCTGTCGCTGCTGGTCGAACAGAAGGCCTATGGCGTCCCACTGGCGGCGTCGTGGCGCTGGGCGGCGCTCGATGGCCCCAAGGTGGCGAACATGTACGCCGCCGAATTGCTGCCCGACGGACGCTGGTTCAGCTGGACCGGCCCCGCCCCGGCGACGACCTTCGTGGCGCCGGTGGTGCGCGACGAGCCGCTGCAACTGCGCATCTCGTTCATGAAGACCATCGAGCCCGAGATGCAGGAGGCGCTGGTCGTCTCCGTCGACGGTACGCCGGTCAAGCACCATGTCGTCGCGCTCGACATCATCGCGACGATTCCGGCGCGCTCGTCCCCCATCCCCGTGGCGACGCAAATCGAGCTGTCCACGCAGGCCACCGCAAGCCCCGGAGCCGGCAGCGATCGCCTGCTCGGGATCGCGCTGTACGAGGTCGAAGTCCTGCCCACGGCGCCGGAGGCTGCCCATGAGTGAATTGTCCGTCGTCCTTTGCACGTACAAGCGCTACGACCTCGCACGCAACTGCCTGGAGTATCTCGGCAAGCAATCGCTGGATCGCAGCCGCTTCGAGATCGTCGTCATCGACAACACGCCGCCGGCGCAGCGCGAGGAGACGGACTGGAAGGCCCTGGGCGCCGACCGCTTCGCGGTGGAAGACCAGGCCGGTCTCTCGCGCGCCCGCAACGCCGGCATCGCCAACAGCAGCGCACCGCTGGTCGCCTTCATCGACGACGACGCCGAAGCCGCCCCGCAGTGGGCCGAGCGCGTGCTGGCCGCGTTCGCGACCCGGCCCGCCACTCGCGTCGTGGGTGGGCGCGTGGTCGCCAAGTACGTGGGGCAGTCGCGGCCGCGGTGGATGTCGCAGCGCCTCGAGGGCTACCTGTCCTGCATCGACTGGGGCGCCGGCGTCGCGCCGCTCGCGCGGGGCCAGTGGATAGTCGGCGCCAACATGATCTTCCGGCGCGACGTCTTCGACGAGTTCGGCGGCTTCAACGCGTCGCTCGGGCGCATCGGCCACGGCACCCTCCTCAGCAACGAGGAAAGCCAGCTGCTGAGTCGTCTCGCCGCCGACGCGGTCTGGTATGCGGGCGATGCGACCGTCGATCACCTCATTCCGGCGGAGCGCGCGGTCCAGCCCTGGTTCCGCAAGCGTGTCTTCTGGCAGGCCGTCTCCGACCAGCTGGCCGGATTCGGGGCCGCCGACAAGCCGGAGTACCACTTCGAACGCTTTGCCTCGGCGCTGCCGCTCGTGCCCGCGGAGCACCGGTCGTTCCGGGCACTGAATCGAACCTGCGCCACCGCCGAGGAGTTCCAGCAGCAACTCGAGATGCTGTATGCCTTGAGCATGGCGCAAGGCCTGGGCCTGCCCGACGTCGCCGACGCCGGCTCGATTGTTTGAGCCAACGAGGCACCAGGACATGATCCAAGGTCGATTCGCCGGGCAGCGCGCCCTCGTCGTGACCCCGTTCCTGCCTTTGCCCGCCGACGCGGGCCAGCGCAAGCGGGTTCAGCAGTTCCATGAGTTGCTGCGTGCGCAGGGCTGCCACATCACCCTGCTCCACTACGCGGTCGAACAACCGTTCGTCTGGGCTCATCACGACGGCATCGATCGCGCCGTCCAGGAGATGATGGACGAGGTGATCACCGTCCAGGCCGGCCCGTCGTTCGGCCAGCCGCCGCTGGCCAACGGCGCACACCGGCTCGACGAGTGGTGGGACACGAATCTTTCCGACACCGTGCAGCGGCTGTTCGCCAAGCGCTGGTTCGACATCGTCGTGGTCAACAACGTCTGGTTGACGAAGGTCTTCGACTTCACGCCGCCCGGCACCGCGAAGATCCTGGAGAGCCACGACGTGTTCTCCGAACGCATCGAGGCGCTTCGAGCGATCGGGCAGCAGCCGGACTTCTTCATCTGCGAGCGCTCGGACGAGGCGTTCGGCTGGAATCGCGCGGATGTCGTCGTCGCGATCTCCGACGCGGAGCAGCTCACGATCGCCCCGCATCTGGGCCGGGCCACCGCGATCGCGCTGCCGTACGCGGAAGAGATGCAGGCACCGAGCCGGCGCGACTACGTCCATCCCGGCAAGGTCGTGTTCGGTTTCTTCGGCTCCGCGCATCCGTTCAACGTGCAAGGCCTGAAGGCATTGATCGCCGAGCTCGCCCAGGCGGCACGCTGGAGCCCGATCGAGCTGGTGATCGCGGGAGAGGTCGGGCGCGCGCTGTCGCCGTCCGAGCTGTCCATGGTCAAGGACCTGGGCTACGTCCAGTCGCCGGATGATTTCTACGACAACATCGACGTCTTCGTCTCGCCGCTCGATTTCGGCTCCGGACTGAAGATCAAGGTCGTGGAGGCGATCTCGAAGGGAATCCCGACGCTGGTCACCGAGCATTCGGCCATCGGCACCCACATGGTGCCGCAACTGGTCGTCAAGGATGTCAGTTCGCTCGCCCGGGCCATGGAACGGATCGCGCAGCGTCGGCCCGACCTGGGCGTCCTCGCGGAGGCCGTCGAGCGCTCGCAGACGGCGCTGGCGACCGCCATCGAAGACGGCACGCGCCGGCTGGTCGACAGCGTCAACATCAAGCAGAAGCGCTCCATCCTGCGTTACGCCGAACTGTCGCTGCCCGCCTCCGATCCGCGGCTGTGGATGGTCGTGGGCATGCTGCGCGAGATCGCCAATCGAGGGCCCGTCGCGCTCGACATGGGCGACGGCGCACCCGAGCCGCGCTGGCTGCGCTACCTGCATCCTCGCGTGCAGCTCGTCGGCCCTGCTCCGCTCGCGGCCAAGGGATACGGCGATTCGCGCCCCCGAATCCCGCGCGAACGACTACAACGCTCGCTCAGTTTCCAGATCGTCATCAGCAATGACGCGCAATATCGCCTGCCGGGCGCGGCGCTGCACCTCCACGACGCGCGCTGGGACGCCGCCGCCGCGCCGGCGCATGCCACGCGCGTGATCCACGCCGACGGCATCGTCCGCGACGGCCGGGGCGAGTCGAAGGATGGCACGTTCCCGTCGTGGTCGCAGTCGCTCACCTGGGATCCGATCCTTCCGCCGATGAGCAAGAAGCGCGGCCCGGCCTGGATCGCGCTGGCCGTGCCGAACCCGGGTTCGCAAGCGGAGTCCGCTCTCACCGAGCTGGCGACGTTGGCGGCGACGCTGCCCGTGCGCGTCTTCGAGACGGGCGACGCCTTTGTTGCAGGTGAGCTGTTCGCGCAATTGCGCGACGACCCGCCGGCCCTGGTGGTCGAACTCCGCTGGCCCGGCTCCGAGAGCGGGACCGAGGCGTGGTGCAGCCTGGCGCGTATCCCCTACGTCGCCACGCTGTCCGCGCGCGAGGTGCTGACGGTCGTCAAGGGGCCGCCCGCCGCGCCGGAACTCGTCCCGGCAACCTACTGGCACGAGATGCTGGATCGGCTCTTCGCTTCACAATGAAGGATGGCGAGACGCGTCGGGAGTATTAAGCATGTTGCATCGATACGAGGATGAGCTGGAGTATTGGCGCGGTTTCCTGGGTTCCCTTCAGGAGGGCACGGCGTCGCCAAGAGACCTGGAAAAATATCAGGCTTTCACCAACCCTGATTTTGAACTGAATTCCGAACTCGCCGCTGAACTGCCCCTGACCAAAAATGAAGCCGAGTTGAAGGTGCTGGACGTCGGGTGTGGCCCGATTTCGCTACTCGGCAATCGTTGCGCCGAGCGCCGCCTGGCGATCACCGGGGTGGATCCCTTGGCCGACCAATACAAGGCGATGCTCAAGGGCCTGGGGGTGACTCCATCCTTTGAACTTCGTCGCGGCTTTGGCGAAGACCTCGATCGCGATTTTCCGCACGACCATTTCGATTTCGTCTATTCCTGCAACGCGCTGGATCACTCCCAAACGCCGCATGCAGCGATCCGCGCCATGATCCGCGTTGCCAAACCCGGGGCCGCGATCTGGGTCAACGTGAATCGCAACGAGGGCATCAACGCCTCATACAACGGTCTGCACAGCTGGAATTTCGAAACGCTGGTCGACACGATCGTGCTCTGGAATCCCGCAGAATCTCACCTGTTTGAAGAGATCACGGAAGGGCTGCCCTTCAGATGGCAGGTGAAAGATGTCGAGACCGAAAAGACGTTTCCGCAGCAAATTGATATCGTCATATACAAGGACGCCGTCGATTTGAGCAAGATGACCCGCTGCGAGCCGGGTATCTATTCGGCTCTCACCGGACGCGGTCGATTCCTCACGCTGTGGGCTCCATCCGACCTGGACGAGCGCTACAACTTTTTTGTCCACGGGCTCTCCAAGGATGGATCGATCGTGTTCAACAAGTCATTGCGTTGGTACAACAAACTGCGCCGCCGATCCACCGCAATACCCACCGATCGCGGAATCGCCTTGTTGCGATTCGGCCAGTTCGACGTGGATTTCGAGGCCGGTCGACCTATATATGACAATCGCTGGACCGGCTCCTTGCGTATTTCGTAGCGCCGGCCTCGACAGCGGGTTGGCTCGGCAGTTTGAATAGAATTGACTTCAGCGCGCATTCGTGCGCATCGTTCGAATAATAATTGACTATTGATCCATCGTCGACATTCATATAAAAATCAATACGTAGCGATAGATAATTTCAATATTCAAAGCAATGCAAATCAAACACTCCAGATCCACGCTGCCTACCAGAGTCATCGGCCTTCACATCGGTCGAACGGCGGGTACGTCTTTCTATAAACTTATCGAGAACACGCTTGGGCTGGAGAACTGCCTGCCTATCTCCGCATTCGGTCACGAATCCAAGCAGGGGAGAATCAGTGCACTCGAGCGCATCAGCGCGCTCGAGTTGCCCAAATTCACATACGGCCACTACATCCATGAGAGCTGGATAGAGTATGTGCGCGGGCAAAGCAACGTCATTACATTTTCCTTCTTCCGCGACCCGGTTGCACGCCGCGTATCGCTGGAACGTCATCTGAAAACGCTCGATGAGAAGAGGGAAGAATCCAAGCTCAGCCTTGGCATGCGTCACTCGAACATCTGGTGCAGCGAAGTCTTGCGGTGTTTCCCGTCGGCTGTCGAGCTGTTTCCCGAAATGCCGATATGGCGCCAGGCCTGGATCGCGCTCTCCACGATGGACAACGTATTGCCCATGGAGATGGCCGAAGCGTTTGCACAGGATGTATTGATCGCGCTCGGTCGCGAGCGGGTCGGCGCCACGTTGCCAGCCTTGAATGCGTCGACGCCGCACGTACACAAAGGGAACGCTGCTCACGTTGGCGACGACCACGACCTGCAGCTATACGAGGTACTTGCAGAGAAGGGTCGATCGGTGGAAGATGAGGTCCAACAGCTACGAGATTTTCTTGCGAAGAAATATCTTGACCCCAAGCATGCATTGAAGGTGTTTCAGAATCATCTTCTTGTCTTCATGCGTGCGGAATTCAAGACAATGGCGACACTCAAGGAAAACTTGAGGGCAATTACCGCGCGGCGGCGCGCACTCGACGAAATTCTCGACTATTTCATAGAAGGTTTGCACGATCGGAAGTAATACGCGTGCTGTGACTATAAATTATGCGTACCACGTACTACGTCTTTGGAATTCACCATGATTGAAAACATCAGAGCACGTTGGCTCGAACTCTCGCACGAGCACCGCGGAAATCTCGTCGAATGGGTAACCGAACAAGCTATCCGGAATTATTGCCGCGCCGGTGACACCGCGATCGATATCGGCGCCAACTACGGTGCGCATACGCACACGATGCTCGTGCAGGTCGGCCCGACCGGACGGGTCATCGCCTTCGAGGCCAATCCCGACATCACGCCGCACCTTCTGACATGGGTCGCGAGGCATCCGAGCCTGGAAGTCAGGCAGGTCGCTCTCTCCGATCATGCCGGTCGCGCTCAATTCTATGTGTGCGACAACGCCGGTTTTTCGAGCTTGAACCAGGGCGAAATTGAACGCCACGGACAGATCGCGAAGAAGGTCATCGACGTCAATCTGGACACCCTGGACGACTGCCTGATGGCATCGTTGACGTCCGTGCGCTTGATCAAGATCGACGTGGAAGGCGCCGAACTGCCCGTTCTCCGCGGCGCGAAACAGGTCATGGATACCTTCAAGCCGGTCGTCATCGTCGAGATGTCCGCGGCGGAACTGCGGCGACTCGAACCGAAGGCCTATTCAATTTTCGAAAGCCGCACGCTTGGCGATGGCTACACCCTGGTTTCCGTGCTGGGTGAAGTCGTCAGTGATCCGGCGCCGGGCGACTATCAATTCTTCCTCGTACCCACGCAGGACCCGACGGTCATAGACGAGATCTGCGTGATCGCGCGCAATGCAAGCGCACAATTCTTCGAAGAAAAGCGACAGGGCTGGACTCCCTATCAGAAATTCCAGACTTCGTAGTCACTCGCGAGATTGCAGCAAGGGCGGCGCCCGTCGACGAGTTCGTCGACGCAATCCCGAAAGTAATCGCCAGCTCACTTAGTCGAATCGCGAATTCGCCCGGGCTGGCGTCACGCCTCAAAATCCAGATCCAGCGCTCGGAACGCGTTGGCCCATGATTCCGCGTGGCCCGGCCAAGGCAAGAACTCGACGGGGATCGTCACCAGGCGCTCATGAAAGTACGGCGCCTCCTTGGATGCTCTGGCCCGCGGGAAATTGAAGAGGACATAATCCTTGATCTCGAATTTATCGCGCAGCAGAGCATCGAGCTTCAGGAATTGAGGCTTCGTGATTTCATCACCGAGAAGAAATGCCAGGGGTGAATTCGATCTCAGCGCCCCCAACGTTCTGTTTTGCAGAAACTGGTACTTCGAGGTGAAATCCGGCATCATTTCATGCATTTCTTTCTCGCACGATGCCTTGTTCTGTGCCGCAGAGAAATGAAAATCATGCGGGAAGAAATATTTATACTTCTCGGCCATTACCTCCCAGTTCTCACCGGCCAACTCCAATTTCCAGGAGGTGGCGTTCAGCGCCAGGTCGTCGACCAACCAATCGTGAATTGCGTCGTGGGGAGCTCTTCGCCAAAGCCAGTCGAAAAAATAGGAGACACTTCGATCTTCGCCATATTTTTTTATAAGAAATCGCTGCAAATGCCAGCGCGTCTGGCAACCTGCACCAAGTGATATGACGTGCTTGAAGGTACGTGTCATTCGTTATATCTGAATCTCAAGAAAACTCTGGCCATATCTGCTGCCAGCGCCCTGGTTCGCAATATCGATACCCGAAGCCGCCTGTCTCAACTGCGAATTTGTACTGGCAGAAGCATGCGTGGCACGGTCGAAGCGTAGCGCATCTCGATTCGCCGCGCCGGCGGGCCGACTAGCCGTTGCCTCATTTGTCCGCGCGGCGCCAGGCACGGATCCAGTCGATCGACAGATCGTCGGGCAAGCCGCTGCCCGTGAGGTCGTTGCCGCCCCAGCCACCCGCCACCAGCGTGACGAGCAGATAGTCGGGCACGTTGCCGATGCGGGCGTCGCTGCGACGCGCCACCTCTTTTCCGTTTGCATAGAAGACAACGGTATTCGGTTCCCACAAGACACCCGCGACCACATAGCCTTCCGCATCGGGCTGCGCGTAGATTCCATCGTCGCCGGCCGTCTTGTGCTCTGCCGCGTAGCCATCCCAGTGAAGCGCCACGTTGTAACGATTGGGGCCGAAGCGGGTGAGGTGCTCGATGAAATCGAACTCCATGCCGCCTTTGAAGGTCGACAGCCGGTCGGGCGCGTCGGCGCCGCGATCGGGCATCAGCCAGACAGCCGGCCACAGTCCCGGCGCCTTGGGCAATTTCACACGCGCCTCGAAGTAGCCGTAACGCTGGGTCCACTTGCCGACGCTGCTGAGGTAGCCGGTTGCGTATTCGGTTTCAGCCTGGGCAGGGTCGTCGTTCGCATGTCCCTTGCGTCGCTCGAAGTGCAGCGTCGCTTTTCCTCCGCTGACCACGACGTTCTGCTTGCTGTAGTGGCTGACCTTGTCCAGATAGTTGACACCCGTCGCGGACCAGCGCGAGGCGTCGAGGCTGTTGCCATTGAAATCCTCGTTCAAGGTCATCGTCCAATTACCCGGTACCGGCGGGCGCTTGCCGATCCAGTCAGGCAGCGGCGCGGGTGCCGGCACGCCGGCACTCACTTCGTCGATGACGATCGAGTGCTCGCCGGCGCCGGAGACCCGAAGCGCGATCCCCGTCGTCATGTCGCTGGTGTATTTCGGCGCTGGTGTGGCGCCAAGAACCACCGGTTCGGCCTGGTCGAACGCAATCGTCAGCGTGGCATTGCCGCCCGCTGGCACGTTCACGGGCGAACTCCAGGCGGTACCGCCGCCCGGACTTTCGGCCCGACCGCTCACCGAGGCGGCCGCAGATCCCGTATTGCGAACCTTCACCGTCAATTGCAGGTCGTCGCGGAGATCCCATGAGCCGGTGACGGGCCGCAGCAAGGCACCGGACTCCGCCGCAGTCGTCTTCAAATTGAGCTTGCGCGAAGCGATGGGCCCGCTCAATTCGGCTTGGCCTCCGCCGAACCCGACCGCGATGACCGATCGATCGTGGCAACTCCCCCCGCCCAGGATCGCTTCATTGCTCACCCGGGTGCGCGACGCCGCAGTCGATGCCGGGGTCGATCCAGGTGCCGCGACGAGCGAGTCGAGACGCAGTTCGACGGGACCACCGGCAACCTCGGAATACACGATGATCCGCTCGACATCGGATCGATTCACGGATGGCGCCGGCTTGCCTTGCGCGCGTCCGAACACCAATGTCAGCGTCCCCGATTCACCCGGCTTGAGCCGCAGCGACTCGTCGTTCCACTTTCCCGATTTGCCCGAATTGCCGTCGTCCGCGCGCAGTCCCGCCAACACCGGTTGCTTGCCGGTGTTGGTGACCTGCGCGATCAGTTGGCCATAGTTGGACAGGTCCCATTTGCCGCCAGCCGGCGCCAGCGTGGCCCCGGGGTAAGGCTGGGCGCCCTGTCGCAACGAAATCGTCACCGCGCTGCCGTCAGCCGTGGGCGACACCGTGGCCTGCGGCGAAGCCGCACTCCAGTTGGCGGTCGGCGAACCGGCGCCCATGAGCAGTTCCGGCGCCGCGGCAATGGAACCCGAGTCCGCGCAAGACGCGGCTGCCTTTTGCGCGAATGCGAGCCCCGGCGCGAACGCGAGCAGGATCAACGAGTGAGCAACGTTCCGAAGCAAGCGACTCATGGTGCTACCTTTTTGTTGAACTGATCGAGCGCAGGAATGCCTGCCACTGGGGCAAGACGCTTGCCGGCAAATACTGTGCCGAAACCCGTTCGCCTTCGGCAATCAGTGCAGACCGTCGAGGAGCATTTTGCGGCGCGATCACTCGAGAAATACCATCGGCAATTTCCGAAGCTGAATAGGGGCTGAAGTATTCGGCCGCCTCGCCATAGACGTCGCGGTGCACGCGAATGTCCGACGCGGCGACGACGCCACCGCTGCGCATCGCTTCGACCCCGGCGAAATCGAAGCCTTCGCCAAAGCTCGGGCACACCGTGGCGCGGGCATGGCGATAGAGCAGGCGCAGGTCGGTCGCCGGAACGTCTTCCAGCAGATGCAGGCCACCGCGGCCCAACCAGGGAGCCAGGCGGCGTGCGATGGCGTCGTGCTCCCAACCCAGCGCGCCCACGAAGACGAGATTCAGGTGCTCATGTCCGGCCGAACGAAGGAGTTCCCAGGCGTCGAGCAATCCGAGATGATTCTTGCGCGGCTCGATCGTCGAGACCATCAACAGGTAGGGCAGCTCGCCGTCCTCGAAATCGGCCGGGTCGATCGGCGCGCCCCCCTCGCAGGGCGCCAGGCGGTTCTTGCGGGACCAGATGATCTCCGGGACGCGTGACGAACTGGCCTGCTCGCGAACGAATTGATGCGAGATCATGTTCGGAATGGTCACGGCGCGACCCTCCAGACCCGGCATCAGCGACAACAGATCCTGGCGCGTCGCCTCGGAAACACAGGCAAACCACGCGCCATCGGCCGCGTTGCGCTTGAGGGCCTCCAGATGCATCGCGCGATGGAAGCCCCGGTTCTTGATGGTGTGGGGCATCAGCAGCGGGATCGCGTCGTGATAGCGAACCACGAGTTGCGTGCCACGGCTCACGCGCCCTGGGTACGGCGTCTCCACCACCATCAGGTCGATTCCCCGCGTGTCCAGGCGCGGATAGAGCGCATGGCCAAGCGCCGAGGTGGCCACGCCCAGGGCGTTGGCCAGGGACCAAGGCCAGCGCAGGATCCGGAAGCCGGCGTTCGTCGTGATCTCCAGGTCCTCGATCGGCAGCGACTTCGCGAACAGCGCGCGCCAGACGAAGTCCTTGAAATGCGTCGGGTCGAACACCGACAGTGCCACCTTGAATCCCAGGACCGACCCCAGGGCGGCGCCGAGCGGGCCGAACAGCTTGAGCACCTTGCGGCGCAAGTGCTCGATCCGGTTCGAGGCCGCGCCCTGCTGCAGCGAGATCACGACGCGCGACAGCCTGTCGATGTATTGCGTGGACCCGTGCACCGCCCCGTTGGCCGCCTCCGTGGGCGTCAACCCCTTCTCGACCACCAGGTTGCTGCTCTGGAGCAAGCCTTCGACCGCGATGTCGTCCAGGCCCTGCAGCCCGCGAAAGAGCAGTCGGGCCTCCTGGGGGATTCCGGCATGGCCGTCGAAGGCCGGACGCAACTCGATCAGAACCTTCAAGGTCATTCCTCAGCCGGAGGCTCCGGCACTGCGTTCGCGTGATAGAAATCGTAGGCTTCGTCGACGTTGTCGAAATTGTGCAGGCGCCCTTCGAGAAGTACCGATGCGCGCTGGCAATAGGTGCGGATCACTTCCGCGTCATGCGAGACGAGGATGAACGCACGCTCCTGCCGCTTCTGGAACAGCTCGACGTGGCAGCGATCGTGAAACCGGCGATCTCCCACGACCATCGCCTCGTCGATCAGGAAGCAATCGAATTCGATGGCCATGGACAGCGCGAAGGCCAGGCGCGTCAGCATGCCGCTCGAATAGTGAAGCACGGGCTCCCTGAAATATTCGCCCAGCTCGGTGAACTGCTCGACGAAAGGCACCAGCGTCCGGTAGTCCACGCCGTGGATGCGACAGACGAACTTCAGGTTGTCGAGGCCCGTCAAGTGCGCCTGGAACGCGCCGCCGAACGCGAGCGGCCAGGACACGCTCATGCTGCGGGCGATGCGGCCGCTGCTCGGCAACTCCGCGCCGCTGAGCAATCGGATCAACGTCGACTTGCCGGCGCCATTGCGCCCCAGGATCCCGACATGCTCGCCGCGGCCGATGCGCAGGTTGACGTGATCGAGCACGAGGCGCCGGCCGCGCCGCGTGCTGTAGTGCTTGCAGATGTTCTCGACGGAAATCACAGGCCTTCGACTCGACGCGAAGCAAAACGCACAAGGATCAGACTCGCCAGGGTCAGGCACATGTTGAAGATGACGACGTACGAAATGTCGTAGTAGGTCGGCACGAGATGCCCGAAATAGCCCTCGCGCAGCAGCTCGAGGCAGTGCACCATCGGAAACGACTGCAGGTACGAACGAACGGTCGGTGGGAGCCACGCGAGCATGAATCCGGCACCCGACAACGGCATCAGGACATAGGCCAGCGGATGCCAGATCCGATCGATCAGCTCGTTCAACGACGCCGCGGCGCCCACGGCGAGTCCCAGACCCATCGAAAACCATGCCAGGAGCGCAAGCCCCTCCACGATCTTCAGGAAATCCTCGGGCATGGGCATCCATCCGCCAGCAACCAGTACGCTGCTGATGATGATGAAGGAGCCGATCGCGCCAAGGCACTCGAGGATGACTCGAGTAATGAGGATGTCGATCACCTTGACGTTGCGGTGGTAGAGCAGGTTCAGGTTCTGCAGCACCGCGATGGAACAGCGCCCGACGGTATTGCGCCACATCAGCACGGACGTGTATCCCGTCACCGCGAAGGGGACGACGGGGATGTTCGAGCTATGGCTGAATCCGCCGAACGTCCACAACGCGGCGACGCCCAGGGTGAACATCATCGGCTCGGCGATGAGCCAGAGCATGCCGAGGTTGTGGCGGCCGAACCGCGTGATGATCTCGCGCATCAGCAATGCGTGGATCACGCGCCCCTCGGTCGCAAGACAGGTGCGGAAATCCGCGGCGCGAAACGGGACGTCCGCGGTGCTCAATCGCCATGCTCCTTGATGCTCGCGACGACGAGCGCCAGGATGCCCCAGGCCACCAGGCCGAGAACGAAGACCGTCATGATCGACCGCAGCCGCCTGGGCTCGGCGGGATAGTCGGGCACGTTGGGCTGCACCAGGCGCTCCAGGTACAGCTGCTTGCGTGCGGCGTCGCTGCGAGCCGTATCGAGCACCACGAGCAACGACGCCAACTGGCGATCTGCGAACGTCTTGTCGAGAACGAGCCGCTCGTAGGCCGGCGACTGCGCGGTCAGGCCACCTTGTCGACCCACGAGCCGGCCACTGTCGCTACGGATGGCTTGCTGCAACAGGTCGACGCTCTTTTGCAGCGATGCGACCTGCGGATTGTTGGGCGAGACCTGCCTCACCTGGGCGAGCTGGGTCTCTGCCGCCACCAGTTGTTCGCGCAACTTGGCGGTTCCCGCGATTTCGACCGCGCCCTGGCGGTCCGGGTCGAAGATCTGCCGATCGGCCCTGAACGCGGACAACGCGAGCGCGGCCGCTTGCGAGCGATCTTCCGCGGCCTTCACCTCGCGTTCCGCCACCTCGATGAGATCGTGATGGCTGCGCGCGTTCAATTGGTTGACGAGCCGCTCGCTCATCTCGAGCAACATCTCGTTGATCCGCGCCGCGCTCTCGGCCTTGAAGGCGCGCACCCGAAGGATGGAGATCGACGACGTGCTGTCGTAGACGATCTCCACCCGCTTCTGGTAGATGCGGAACAAGGCCTCGACGCTGTCGTCGCCATCGAGCCCGGGAAATCGATTGAAGACGTCGGCGCCGTGATCGCTGAATACCGTGCGCAGCTTCAGTCTCGTATCGAGTTCTTTCAGCGCGTCGCGACTCTCGACGAAATCGACGACCGAATAGGTGTCGTCCTGCGAGCGCGCAAAGCCAGTGCCCTGGAGCAGCGCGCCCAGGCCCGTCGGTGTTTGATGCTGCTCGCTGCGAACGATGAAATGCGACTCGGAGACGAAGACGTCGGACGCGATCAATCCGAAATAGATTGCAGCCAGTGCGGTGGGAGCGATGACGGTCAGCAAAAACAGTCTGCTGACGCGTCGAAAGGGCCGCAGCAGGGGCGCCATCCGCTGACCGGCATTGATACTTGGCATGGGATCCAATGAATCGGTTCGATTCTGTTCGTAGATTGGTTGACTCTGTCTCCGCCGGGCAGAAGTCATGCTTCGCCCAGGGCGTCCGCGCAGCGTGGAAAACGCGCTTTCCCGCTCCCCGATTGTTGCAGCAACGGCAATGTTCTCGAATGCTACCGCAGCGCGCGGATGCGGCGCCGCGGCGCATGACAACGTACACGTCGTGCGCAGAGCGTCGATGGCGAGCGTTCGACAGGCGCCGCTCTGATCGTCAGATCGGCTCGCCCGGGGGCGTCCCGTCCCTCCTTGCCTACATAATCGCGTCGGTTGACACGCCTGTTGGTTTCTTGTTGCGATGACTGATCCGGACGATACCTACCCACGATTGGCGACACTGGTCGCCGGCCGGCGAGTGGACGTGCTTTGTCGCAAGGACGAGCCCGCGCCGCAGGCGCATGGCCTGGTCGTGCGCTTCAACCATGACGAAACGCCCGCCGACATCTGGGCGACGGCATTCTTCGGCACCCCGAGCGCGACGCTCGCCGCCGGTTCCCGGCTCGTCATCGGCACCGTGCCCGGGACCATCGAGAAGATTCTGCCTCACGGCTGGACGAAGGATTTCCCCGCGGAGAAGGCGCTCTACCTCGATCGCGGGGGCATTTCACTCGACAGGATCGAGCAGGTCGAAGTCGAGCACTGGCGCGCGCTCCGGGACGACGTGCCCGCGCTTCCGCTCACGGGCATCGTCTTCCTGTCCATGCTGAAGCGCACGCGATTCGAGCGCTGCGTGATCCATGGCATGGATTTCTATTCCAACGCCACGACGCCCCTGCGCTGGGGCCGCTGGCACGGCGAGGTGCACGACCTGCACCTGGCCGCGATCTGGGTTCAACGACTGCTGGAAACCGATCCGCGCTTCGAATTCATCGGCGACATCCAGGAATGCGTCGCCGCGACGAGTGCCCGCATCGCACGCTCATCGGCCGACTATGCGGCCACGCTCGAATCGGGCGCGCGCTGAGTCCGATGCCGATCGTCGACCGGTCATTTCCTGCCGACGAAGTACCAGAGCGCATAGCCGTAGTCGCGCATGATCCGGCCGGCGATCGGGCCAGGCACCGGCTGTCGCGCGTCCGATTGCAGGAATCGCAGGTCGGCGTCGAATTCATCCTGCCAGCGCGTGGCGGCTTCGATGACCGCCGGCTGGAGCGCTCCCCAGTCGCGATCGCGGATCGACCGCATCGTCCCGGCCAGCTCCGCGGCGAGTCGATCGATGTCGGACGCGGTGGCGCTCTCGGGCAACAGGCTGCTGGGCACCAGTCCGTAGCGCGTGAACAGGTCCATGTACTGGGCGAAGTCGAGATAGTGCGAGACCTCGTAGGGCCGCTTCGCCTGGGCGCTGTCCTGGTTCAGGAGCTGCTCGGCCTGGTGCGGATCGAGCAACGAGGCCCCCAGAAGGCTGTAGTGGCATTCGGACGCCACCATCTGGGTCGAGCGCGCGTTGGGCGCCGTCACGTAGAGGTGTCCGGGGCTGTTCAGCAGCAGGCTCGCGTTGGCGATGAGCTTGGCCGGACTGCTGACATGCTCGATCACGTTGTCCGCGATGATCAGGTCGAACTTGCCCAGCGCCGCCAACGCGCCGTCTTGGGTGATGTCGACCATCGCGAAGCGGACATCCAGGTCCGGCGAATCCTGCAGGTTGGCCGCGGCCAGGCGAAGGTTCTTTTCCGACAGGTCGACCCCCAGGACGCTGGCGCCGCGGCGTCCCGCCGCGATGGCGCCGCCGCCGAAGCCGCAACCGATATCGAGCACCCGTTGCCGGCGCAGCGGGCCGGTGAAGTGTGTCTCCAGGCTCGCCAGCAAGGTCTCGCCGCGCTCGTTCGAACTGTCGGCGTAGTCGAACCAGATCCTCTCCTGGGTCGACAACTGGTCCGCGGAGGCGATACCGGTGTCCTTGAGAAGCGCCCGATGCAAGCTCGATGACATGTCCGTTCCTACTCGAAGAATTTTTGCCCGTCATTATGTTTCACGGACAAGCAACTCCTTCGGCGGGTTCGGACGGCGCCTTGGCGCCGCACCGGGCGCCTGCGGCGCCGGACCCTCAAGCGACCGCGACGGAGCTCAGCGAGACGCCGGCCAGCATCTGCCGCAGCCGGCTCGGGCGCACCAGCGTGCGCGCGGCGGCCTCGCGGCAGCGGTTGGCGCCGACGTCGGCGCGCACACGCAGCTGGGCAGCGCCGCGGATGGCGCTGACCGTGACGACGTCCTTCGAATCGATCAGGAAGGACTCGCCCGCACCGATCACCACGTCGTTGCGGTCGCCTTCGATGGTGACCCAGACGTAGCCTTCGGTGACTTCCAGGCGCGAATCGCACGCGTCGTGCAGGCGGGCGACCTCGTCATCGGCCAGGTTCAGTTGGGCGCGCGTGGCGGTGAGCAGCATGATCTTTCTCCGTGTTTGAGTCAGCTCCCTATTCCGCAATCGCATCCGTCTCCGGGTCTCCGAAGGAGATCGCCTATCGCGTCAGGGTGAGGTAATCATCGGCGTATCGGGGCATTTCCACAAACGTTCAATTGGCATGGTGTCCATTCCAAAAGCGCATCGATGACCGTGCCTGTGCGGGCCCGCCTTTATGCGGCGTTTATGCGAAGGAGGCCAAACTCGCGGACTTCCCGCAATCACCTTCTTCCATGGACACGGCTCATCGCCGGCAGGCGCTCCTGCCCCTCACCCTCGGCGCGATCGGCGTCGTCTACGGCGACATCGGCACCAGCCCGCTGTACACGATGGGGACGATCTTCGGGCCCGAGGGCGGCGTGCCGCTGGACGCGGAACACCTCACCGGCGCCGCGTCGACGATCTTCTGGGCGCTGATGCTGGTGGTGACGCTCAAGTACGTGCTGCTGATCCTGCGCGCCGACAACCGCGGCGAGGGCGGCATCATGGCGCTCACCGCGCTGGCAGCGCAGGCCATCGTCGGCAGCGCGCGCCGGCGCACGCTGCTGCTGTTGCTGGGCCTGTTCGGCGCGGCGCTGTTCTACGGCGACAGCGTGATCACGCCGGCGATGTCCGTACTGAGCGCGGTCGAAGGCCTGGAGGTCGTCGAGCCCGGGCTGAAGCGCTTCGTGCTGCCGATCGCCATCGGCGTGCTGATCGCGCTGTTCCTCGTGCAGCGCAAGGGCACCGGGATGGTGGGCAAGCTGTTCGGGCCCATCATCGTCGCGTGGTTCCTGCTGCTGGCGGTCACCGGCCTGCAGCAGATCGCCGCGCATCCGGCGATCCTCGCCGCGCTCAACCCGTGGCACGCGCTGCACTTCCTCGTCGAACGCGGCCCGCTCGTGTTCGCGGCCGTCGGCGCGATCGTGCTGGCGCTCACCGGCGCCGAGGCGCTGTACGCCGACATGGGCCACTTCGGCCGCCTGCCGATCCAGCTCGCGTGGCTGGGCCTGGTGCTGCCGGCGCTGACGCTGAACTACCTGGGCCAGGCCGCGCTGCTGATCCGCGATCCGCACGCGCTGGAGAACCCGTTCTTCCACCTGTTCCCGCAGGCCTGGCTGATCCCGGTCGTGATCCTGGCGACGATGGCCACCGTGATCGCCTCGCAGGCGGTGATCTCGGGCGCGTTCTCGATGACGCGCCAGGCGGTCCAGCTCGGCTTCCTGCCGCGCATGCAGGTGGTGTTCACGTCGGCCGCCGAGGCCGGCCAGATCTACCTGCCGCGCGTCAACTGGATCCTGCTCGCGGCCGTGATCGTGGCCGCGGTGGGTTTCGGCAGCTC
>FSVG01001967.1_pt1 | contig 27799 bp, 23 predicted proteins | sample 1637511 | NCBI WGS metagenome assembly FSVG01 (sample SAMEA3914816, study PRJEB12502) | metagenome | biome: forest; material: soil | place: USA | collected 2011-09-16 | depth 0.3 m
CGCCTACCCCAACGAGATCGGCCCGGGCGTCTACGACATCCACTCGCCCAACATCCCGTCGCAGGAACACATCGTGCAGCTGATGAAGAAGGCCGCCGAGCGCATCCCCGCCGAGCGGCTGTGGGTCAACCCGGACTGCGGGCTGAAGACGCGCCAGTGGGAAGAGGTGATCCCGGCGTTGACCAACATGGTCGCGGCGGCGAAGGCGTTGCGCGCGGCGGCCTGACGGCTGGCGCAAGAGGGGGCCCGCGGGCCCCCGTCGAACGCGCGGGCGCTCGCGTTCAGAGATGCGCGACGACCTCGGCGGCCTCCGCGATGATGCGGGCGACGTCCGCGGGGCGCGAGACGTACACGGCGTGGCTGCCGCCCGTCTCGCGCACGGTGGCGCGCGCGCGTTCCGCCATCGCGCGTTGCGCCGGCGGCGGGATCATCTTGTCGTCGCCGGCGACCAGGTACCAGCTGGGCTTGTTCTTCCAGGCGGGCTGCGACACCTCGTCGGTCAGCGCCACCACTCCCCAGGGCACCTGCGACGCCGCCATGAAGTCGGCCAGCCCGGCCTCCACGTCCGCGGCGAAGGCCTCGGCGAACTTGCCGCGATCCAGCCGCAGAAAGCCTTCCTCGGGCGGCAGGATGGGCGGCACCGGCGCGCCCGGCGGCGGATTGGCGATGAGCTTGGCCACCGACTCGCCCGCGTCCGGCGCGAAGGCCGTGATGTAGACGAGGCCCGCGACCCGCGGATCGTTGCCGGCCTCGGTGACGACGACGCCGCCGTAGGAATGGCCCACGAGGATCACCTTGCCGGGCTGCGCCGCGATGAGGCGGCGGGTGACGGCCACGTCGTCGGCCAGCGTCGTGGTCGGGTTCTGCACCACGGAGACGTCGAGGCCCTGGGCGCGCAGCAGCGTGTAGACCTGCTGCCAGCCGGAGCCGTCGACGAAGCCGCCGTGGATGAGGAGGATGCTGGGATCGGACTTGGTGGACATGGTGACCTTCTTTCAAGTGGAGGGATGAACCGGGTGGGCATGCCGCGCCGTCGTCGCGTGGAAGCTCGTGGGCCGCCACGCCGCCGAGGGCCGATGCGAGGCTCCGTTCGTGATGGAGCGCGCGGCCCGCGACCAGGCGGTGAGCTCACTATCGCAAGGCGAGCGCGCCGGTTCATCTCCCGGAGGAGGTAGTGCCCGAGAGGGACCGACAGCGGGCTCCTACCGCACGAGCGAGCGCGCCAGCACGAGGTCCGGCGAGGCCTGATCCTCGGCGCCCAGGAGCTCGGGGCGCAGCAGCGCGTCGGCCTCGTCGAGGCGGCCGTCGCGCACGAGCAGCTGCGCCATGGCGAGGGCCGCGCGCAGCCGGCCCGGCCGGGAGCCCTGGGTGCGGGCGGTCTCCAGCGACCCGGCGTAGTGTTGCTCCGCTTCCTCGCGCCGGCCCGCGGCCGCGAGCGCGTTGCCCTTCACCAGCAGCAGCTCGGGCAGGCGCAGCAGGTCGCCGCCGACCTCGATGCGCTGCGCGACCTCGGCGCAGGTCGCGAGCGCCGCCGCGTGCAGCGACAGGTGCGACAGGCCCTCGGCCATCACCGTCAGCAGCGTGTTGGTGACCATCTCGTAGCGGCAGGCGTGCAGCCGCTCGACCTCGGCCCGGATCTTCTCGACGCCCTCGGCCGCGCGCCCTTCGAGCACCATGATCCGCCCGCGCGTGGCCGCGGCGACGACCTGGTAGGGCGTGAGCGAATGGCGCGTGGCCACGAACTCGAGCTCGTCCATCAGCTCGCCCAGGCGAACGGCATCCGCCAGGTAGTCGTACACCGACCCGGCCCAGATGAGGGCGATGCAGCGCGTCACGACATGGCCGAATGTGCGCGCCTTCGCGACGGTGTCCTCGGCGACCTCGACCGCCTTCGCGTAGTCCCCGGCCAGCCAATAGCTGCGGGCGACGCCGCACAGCGAGCGGATGTGATGGTCGAACCCCAGCTTGGACGTCGTGTCGGTCAGCGAGCGCGCGCTGTAGGCCACCGAGCGCTCCCAATGGTGGCGCGCCTCGGACGAGCGGCCGACGAAGTGGAACGCCACGCCGAGCAGCGAGTCGACGATGGCGAGCGCCTCGGGATCGCCCAGGCCGGGCAGCAGCGACTCGGCCCGCCGCGCCGCCACCAGGGCCGCGCCGAAGCGGCCGTCGCGATGCAGCAGCACCGCGTAGCCATTGAGCAGGTGCATCTCGTTGCGGGCATCGCCCAGCGACTCCGCCAGGGTGATGCTGCGGCGGAACGCGGCCTCGGCGTCCTCGACGCTGCCGCCCGTGAACATCAGCGACTGGCCGAGTGCGGACTGCAGGCGCATCTCGACGGTGGTGGCCAGCAATCCGGGCGGCAGCGCGCCGATCGCGGCGCGGGCCCAGCGCAGGCACTCCGTCAGGCGGGACAGCTGCAGCAGCAGCGGGCAGAGCGCGGCCGCGAGGCGGACGGCGCCCTCGGCGTCGTGGGCATCGCGCAGGCGCCGATCGAGCGCGGCGCGCAGGTTGGGCAGGTCCAGGCCCAGGGCCTCCAGCGACTCCCTGCTCAAGGCCTGCGACGCGCGCAGCTGCGCCAGCTCGCTGAAGTGGTCGCAGAACCGGCGCGCGACGGCGTCGGCCTCGCCGGAGGCGGCGAGCTTTTTCCCGCAGTACGACTTGGTCGTGTCCAGCAAGCCGTAGCGCAAGGTCGGTCCGCCGGCGTCGACGTTGAGCAGCGACTTCGACACCAGGCTCGCGACCAGGTCGACGGCCTCGGACGGTTCGATGTCGAAGCCGCAGACGGCGATGGCGGCGTCGAGCGCGAACGAACCGGCGAAGGCCGACAGCCGGCCCAGCAGCCGCTTCTCGCCGGGGTCGAGCAGGTTGAAGCTCCAGTCCAGCGTCGCACCCAGCGTCTGGTGGCGCGGCACCGCCGTGCGTCGACCGTGCCACATCAGCTTCATGCTCGCGTCGAGGTGCGACGCCATGGCCTGCAGGCCCAGCGCCTCGAGGCGGCCCGCGGCCAGTTCGATGGCCAGCGCGATCCCGTCGAGCTCGCGGCACAGCCGCGACACGAGCGGCGCATCGCCGTCCTTGAGCTCGAAGCCCGCGCCGCTCGCCGCGGCCCGTTCGACGAACAGGCGCACGGCGGGATACGCCAGCGCCGCGCTCGCGGTCATGCCCTCGCCCTCGGGCGGAAAGCCCAGCGGCTGCAGGCGGTAGACGAACTCGCCGCCTGCGCGCAGCGGCTCGCGGCTGGTCACGAGCACGTGGACGCAGGGGCAGTTCTGGACGAGGTACTCGGCGGTCTCCGCCGCGTCGGCGATCACGTGCTCGCAGCAGTCCAGCACCAGGAGCAGCTTGCGGTCGACGATGTGGGCCGAGATCGCCGCCAGCGCGGCCAGGTCGCTCTGCAGGCCGATGGCCGTCGCGACCGCGCCGCGGATCAGGGCCGCGTCCGAGGTCGTCGAGAGGTCGATGAAGCAGACGTCCTCGCCGAAGTGGCGCGCGGCGTTTTGCGCGCAGGCGATGGCCGCCGTCGTCTTGCCGATCCCGCCCGGGCCGACGATGGACACCAGGCGCCGCTGCACGAGTCCGGCCTCGATCAGCGACAGCTCGCTGTCGCGCCCGACGATGGCGGTGGACAGCGCGGGCAGGGAGCGCGAGCGCCGGGGCGCCTCGACGGCCGCCGCGCCGCCCGCGAGGGCCTGGCGCTCGACGCCGGCCACGAACGAGTAGCCCTTGTTGGCCGCGCTGACGATGTAGCGCGCGCCCTCGGCGCCGTCGCCGAGTGCCTTGCGGACCGCGTACATGTTGAACCGGAGGTTGCCCTCGTCGACGACGACGTCGCCCCACACGCGGTCGATCAGGTCCTTCTTGCTGACGACGCTGCCGGCGTTGTCGACGAGCGCGATGAGCAGGTCCAGGGCGCGGCCGCCCAGCCTGACGGGCGCGCCGTCGCGGCGCAGCAGGCGCTCCTCGGGCGCCAGCAGGAACGGGCCGAACGCGGCCTTCCACCGGGTCGACGGCGGGCTGGCGGGGCGATGGACGAGCGGGGCGCGACTCCCGGTGGGCGGCTCGACTGCGGAGGAACTCATGAGGCCCTTCGAATCTCCGCCTCGGGCGCATCGGCGCGCGCCAGGAGAACGAGCAAGCGGACGATCTTCGTGCCGTGCACGGTGAAGTACAGGTCGAAGACCATCGGCTGCGGAACCCGCGGCGTCTCGAAGTCGCCGCGGATCTGCGCGTTGAGCATGACGACGCCGTAGTGCTTGCGCACGCCCAGCGGGTTCAGCTGGACCTGTTCCCCGACGATCTCGCGCTCCAGCCAGGACGCGATCTCGGCGCGGCCCCAGAAGTTGCGCAGCTGGTCATTGACCTGCGCGTCGTCGGCGAAGAGGGCCGCGAGCGCTGCCAGCTCGCCGGCGTTCGTCGCCCGGACGAACTCCGCGACCGCGGCCAGTTCGTCGCCCGAAGGCAGGGCTCCCGAGCAAAGAGATGTGATGTCCATGATCCGCTCTCGTCCGGTTGTACACGATGAATGGCGCGGGCCACAGGGAGCCCGCGCCGGGAGTCGTCCGGGGTATCAGGCTACCCTCCGCCTGCCCGCTGCGGTGCGAGCGCACTTCGGAGCGGCCATGCGTGCGCTCATTGCAGCAGCGAGCGCGCCAGCGCCAGGTCCGGCGAAGTCTCGTCGCCCGCCGCGGCGACCTGCGGGCGCAGCAGCGTGCGGGCGTCCTCCAGGTGACCCTCGTGCACCAGCTGCCGGGCGATCGCGAGGGCGGCGCGCAGCTGCGCGGGCATCGAGCCCTGGTCGCGTGCGGCCTGCAGCGACGCCGCATAGCGGCTCATCGCCGCCTCGCGGTCGCCGGCGGCGGCCAGCACCCGGCCCTTGACCACGAGCAGCTCCGGCAGTCGCAACAGGTCGCCGCCCGCCTCGATGCGTCGCTCGACCTCGTCGCAGGTGGCGAGCGCGGCCGAGTGCAGGGACAGGTCGGACAGGCCCTGCGCCATCGTCGTGAGAAAGACGTTGGACAACACCTCGAAGCGGGAGACGCGCAGCCGTTCGACCTCGAGGCGGATGCGCTCCACGCCCGCGGCGGCATTGCCTTGCAGCACCAGGATCTGGCCGCGCGTCGCGGCGGCAACGGTCATGTAGGGAGTGAGCGCGTGGCGCCGGGCCACGGACTCCAGCTCGTCCATCAGCTCCCTCAGCCGGCCCAGGTCGGCGTGATGGGCGTACATCGACCCGGCCCACAGCAGCGCGACGCAGTGCGTGACGACGTGGCCGAAGCGGCGCGACTTGGCCACGGTGTCTTCCGCGAGCTCGAAGGCCTGCGCGTAGCGGCCGGCGAGCCGCAAGGCGCGGGCCATGCCGCACAGCGAGAGGATGTGGCGGTCGAACCCGAGCTTGTGCGTCGCGTCCGTGAGCGATCGCGCCCCGTAGGCCACCGAGCGCTCCCAGTGGTGCAGCGCCTGCGCGGGCCGGCCGACGAAGTACAGCGCCACGCCCAGCAGCGAGTCGACGATGGCGGCGGCCTCGGCGTCGTCGAGCCGGGGCAACAGCAGCCTGGACTTGCAGGCGACCTCCAGCGCCTCGGTGAAGCGCCCGCGCCGGTGCAGCAGCACCGAATAGCCGTTCAGCAGCTGCAGCTCGCCGCGGCCGTCGCCCAGGGCCCCGGCCAGCACGATGCCACGCCGAAAGGCCGTCTCCGCCTCGTCGACGTCGCCGCCGGTGAACATCAGCGACTGGCCCAGCGCGGCCTGCAGCTGCATCTCGACGACCGTGCCTTGCTTCTCGGGCGGCATCGTCGCGAGCGCCGAACGCGCCCATTGGACGCACTCGGTCAGCCGCGACAGCTGCAGCAGCAAGGGGCACAGTGCGGCGGCGAACCGGACGGCCTCCCCGGGATCGCCCGCGCCGCGCAGCCGCCACTCGAGCGCCGCGCGCAGGTTGGCCAGCTCGAGCGCCAGCGCGCCCAGCGATTCGGGGCTGGCCCCCCGGGCCGCCCGGGCCTGGGCCAGCGCGTCGAAGTGCTGGCAGAAGCGCCGTACGACGATGTCGACCTCGCCGGCGGCGGTGAACTTCGCCCAGCAATAGGCCTTGGTCGTGTCCAGCAGGCCGTAGCGCAGCGTGGCGCCGCCGGCGTCGACGTTGAGCAGCGACTTCGACACCAGGCCGGCGATCAGCTCGATCGCCGCGGGCACGTCGAGGTCGAAGCAGCAGACTTCGATGGCGGCGTCGAGCTCGAACGAGCCGGCGAAGACGGACAGCCGGCACAGCAGGCGCTGTTCGTCGGGCACGAGCAGGTTGAAGCTCCAGTCGAGCGTGGCGCGCAGCGTCTGGTGGCGCGGCACCGCGGTGCGGCGGCCGTGCCACATCAGCTTCATGCTGGCATCGAGGTGGGACGTCGTCGCCCGCAGCCCCAGGGCCTCGATGCGGCCCGCCGCCAGTTCGATGGCCAGGGCGATGCCGTCGAGCTCGCGGCACAGCCGCGACGCCAGCGGCGCCTCGCTGTCGGTCAGCTCGAAGCCCGTGCCGCTCGCCGCGGCGCGCTCGACGAACAGGCGCACCGCGGGGTAGGCCAGCGCCGCGCTGGCGGTCATGCCTTCGCCCTCGGGCGGAAAGGCCAGCGGCTGCAGGCGAAAGACGAACTCGCCGTCGGCCCGCAGCGGCTCGCGGCTGGTTGCCAGCACGTGCACGGAGGGGCAGTTCTGCACCAGGTATTCGGCCGTCTCCGCCGCGTCGACGATCACGTGCTCGCAGCAATCGAGCAGCAGCAACAGCTTGCGCTCGCCGATGTGGGCGGCGATGGCCGGCAGCGACCCCAGGTCGCTCTGCAGCCCCGTGGCGCTCGCCACCGCGCCGCGCACCAGCGTCGGGCCGGATGCCGCCGACAGGTCGACGAAGCAGACGTCGTCCGCGAAGTGCGCGGCGCCGGCCTGCGCGCAGGCGATGGCGACGGTCGTCTTGCCGATCCCGCCGGAGCCCACGATGGACACCAGGCGCCGCTGCACCAGCGTCGCGCCGACGAGCGCGAGCTCGCTGTCGCGGCCCACGACGGACGTCGGCAGCGCCGGCAACGAGCGGGCGTGCCGCGGCGGCTCGGCGGGCGCCTCGCCCGCACGCGCCTCCAGCGCGACGACCGCGACGAACGAGTACCCCTTGTTGGCCGTGTTGACGATGTAGCGCGCGCCGTCCGCGCCGTCGCCCAGCGCCTTGCGGACCGCGTACATGTTGAAGCGCAGGCTGCCTTCGTCGACGAGGACGTCGCCCCATACGCGCTCGATCAGCTCCTTCTTGCCGACGACGTGGCCGGCGTTGTCGACGAGCGCGATGAGCAGGTCGAGGGCGCGCCCGCCCAGCCTGACGGGCACGCCGTCGCGTTGCAGGAGCCGCTCGTGCGCGGACAGCAGGAACGGGCCGAACGCGGCCCTCCACTTCGGCGGTGGCGCGGCGCCCGGGGGGTCTGCAGGGGTGGGGCGATTTCCGGCGGGTGGCTCGTCTGCCGTCAGGTTCATGGGACTCTTCGAATTTCGGGCTCCGGCGTGTCGTCGCGGGCGAGGAGGACGAGCAGGCGCACGATGCTCGAGCCAAGTATGGTGAAGTTCAGGTCGATCGTCATCGGCTGGGGCACCCGCGGCGTCTCGAATTCGCCCCGGATCTCGGCCGCCACGATGACCACGTCGTAGTGCTTCCTGATGCGCAGCATCGTCAGCTCGATGCGTTCGCCGATGATCTCCCGGTCCAGCCAGGCGGTGATCTCCGCGATCCCCCAGAAGTTGCGCAACTGGTCGTTGACCTGCGCGTCGGTGGCGAACAGGGCGGCGAGCGAGGCGAGTTCGCCGGCGTTGGTCGCCCTGACGAATTCAGCGACGACGACGAGCTCTTCGGCCGACGGCGCCGGTCCTGTGCAAAGTGATGTGATGTCCATGGCTCAGCTCATGTTCCCGGTTGTACGTGATCATGAGCGAGGGCGACATAGAACACCCGTTAGAACTTGTTAGCCCCCGGGCCGCCGCGCCGCGCGGAAGCGGCGCGGCCTACTTCGCTGGAGCTAGCCTCCAGGAGAGACGACGACGCGCTCAGGGTTGCCGAAGATTCGTTCCGTGCCTGACCAAGCGACTGCTCGCTTCGGGCCCACGACGACACCTCAACCCAGGAGAAAATCATGAAGCTGAAATCCATCCTCGCCGCGGTCCTGACGACGTCCGCCACGTTCACGCTGCTGGCCGGCAGCGCCGCCGCCGCCGCCGCCGAGCGCATCAACAACGTCGTCCTCGTGCACGGCGGCTTCGTCGACGGCGGCGGCTGGGAGCCCGTGTACAAGCTGCTCAAGGCCAAGGGCTACAACGTCACCATCGTCCAGAACTCGACGCACTCGCTCGCATCCGACGTCGCCATGACCAAGGCCGTCGTGGACGCGCAGGACGGCCAGGTGGTGCTGGTCGGCCACTCCTACGGCGGCGTGGTCGTCACCGAGGCCGGCAACGATCCGAAGGTCTCGCGCCTGGTCTACATCGCGGCCTTCGCGCCCGACGCGGGCGAGTCCATCAAGAAGCTGTTCGCCAACCCGAAGCCGGGCGCCTCGGTGCCGCCCATCCTGCCGCCGGTCGATGGCTACCTGATGCTGGACAAGGCCAAGTTCGCGGCCTCGTTCGCCGCCGACGTCAAGCCCGAGCGCGCCGCGTTCCTGGCCAACGCGCAGGTGCCCTGGGGCGTCGACGCGTTCGGGGGCGAGGTGACCACGGCCTCGTGGCACGCCAAGCCGAGCTGGTACCTGGTGACGGCCGAGGACAAGATGATCCCGCCGGACTTCCAGCGCTTCATGTCCAAGCGCGCCGGCGCGTCCGTGGTCGAGACCCACGGCAGCCATGCCATCTACGAATCGAAGCCGGCCGCCGTCGCCGAGCTCATCGAGAAGGCGGCGACGTCCCGGCAGTAAGCCGTCTCCGGCCACGCCAAGCGCCTCCCGGCCGAGCCGGGGGGCGTTTTGCCTTGTGCGCCCCGGGCAACGCGATCCCACGTCAAGCCACAAGTTCTAACTGGCAAACACGGCGCGGTGCGACGAGCATCGCTCCTGGATCAACACCGAAACGCGAGCCCAAGGAGATGCCATGTGGAACGACACTTTCGGACGCATCAACGTCCTCGTCATGATCGCCGCCCCGTTGCTGCAGGCCGGCGTCCGCGCCACGCTTGGCGAAGTGGACCATTTCAACGTCCTGCAGGACGTGCGGGCGATGCCCGATCGGGGCGCGCAGGTCGTGGTGACGGACTCGGCCGCCGGTCGCCCGGCGGCACCCGGCGAGGACTCCCCGGATCTCCCGCCGCAGGCCAGGGTGCTGGCGATCTGCCCGCACGCACGCGAACACTCCATCGAGATGGCCTTGCGCAGCGGCGTGCACGGCTTCATCCGTGCGACCTGCAGCGCGGCCGAGCTCGTGGGGGCGATCCAGACGCTGGCCCTGGGCGCGCCCTACGTCTGCCCCGACGTGGCGCAGCGCATGGCGGCCAGCTTCTCGCGCGACGCCCTCACGCTGCGCGAAGAGGAGGTGCTGCGGCTGCTGGCACGCGGGCAATGCAACAAGACGATCGCGCGCGAGCTGGGCATCGCGCTCGGCACGGTCAAGACGCACGTCAAGGGCATCATGGCGAAGCTGGATGCCGCGTCGAGGACGGAGGCGGCCAGCATCGCGGCGGAAAAGGGGATCGTGGACGTCCCCGAGTTCCGGACCCGGCGCGACGCGTGGTCGCCCGCCGCGCTGGCGGGAAGCCGGGAGCGGGCGGTGGCCGGGCTGGCGGCGCTGGCGCCGGCGTGAGCGGCGCGGGGCGATCCTCGTCAGGCCTGGCGCAGCAGGGCTCGCGCTTCGCGCAGGTCGGGCGAGGTCTCGTCTTCCATCCCCGCGAGGTGGGGCGCAAGAAGGCTGCGGGCGTCCTCGGCCCGCCCCGCCTCCACCAGCTGCTGCGCCGGCGCCACCGCTGCCCGGACGCGGTGCGCCGTCATCCCCTGCGTGCGCGCCAGGGCCATGGCCGCGGCCAGGCTGGCCGCGGCCGCGTCGCGATGGCCGGCGGCCGCCAGCGCCCGGCCGCGCACGATCAGCAGCTCGGGCATTCGAAGATGGTCCCCGCCGGCCTCGATCAGCCGCAGGGTGTCGTCGCACATCCGCAGGCTGGCCGCGTGCAGCGACAGCGCGGAGAGCCCGGCGGCCATCGCGGTCATGGCGGTCGTGGTCAACATTTCATAGTGGTTCGCGTGCAGCGTCTCCAGCGCGCCGCGAATGCGTTCGACGCCCTCGACCGCGTGCCCCTGCTCGATCAGGATCTGCCCGCGCGTCACGTCGGCCGAGCCGAGGTAGGGCGTGAACGAATGCCGTCGCGCCAGTTCCTCGAGCGCGGCCAGCGTCTCGAGCCGGCGCTCGATGTCGCCCTGCCAGTGGAAGACGGAACCCGCCCACAGCAACGCGAGGCATTGCGTGACCGCGTGCCGGGTATCGCGCGCCCCTGAGATCGCGGCCTGGGCAAGCGCCAACGCCCTTGCATGATGGCCCGCCAGCCACAGGTTTCGCGCCAGGATCGTCAGCGAACGGATGTGATGGGCGAAGCCCAGCTTGGCCGCGGTGTCGACGCGGCCGGCGACACGGCAGGCGACGGAGCGTTCCAGATATCCCGCCGCCTCGCCCACCTGGCCGACCAGGTGCAGCGAGCCGCCCAGCATCGAGTCGACGATGGTCCGGTACTCGGGGTCGTCCAGCCGATCCGCCAGTTGGTCGGCCTGGCGGGCGGCGGCCAGGGCCGCGGCGAAATGGCCGCCGCGATGCAGGAACACGGCCTGGCCGTTGAGCAGGTGGATGGCGGCGCGGTGGTCGCCCAGGCCCTCCGTCACCTCGATGCCGCGCTTGTAGGCCTGGGTCGCGACCTCGGGCTTGCACGCCGCGAAGTTGAGGGTCTCGCTGAGCGCGCTGTGCACCTGCAGCAAGGCCTCGTAGCGCGTTCCGACCAGCTCGGCCGGCAGCCGCGCGAGCGCGTCGCGGGCCCAGCGCGCGCATTCGGACAACAGCGAGCGCTGGAGCAGCAAGGGGCAGAACGACGCGGCGAACCGGACGGCGTCGGCCACCCGCTCGCCTTGCTGGAAGGTCCACGCGAGCGCGGAACGAATGTTCGGCAACTCGGGCGCGAGAAGCTCGGCGGCCTCCTTGTCGATGGGCCGCACGGCACACCCGTGCATCAGCTCGTGGAAGAACGCCGCGAACCGGCTCGCGACCGTCTCCGCCTCGCCGCTGTCGGCGAGCTTGGCGAGCGCGTAGGCCTTGGTGGTATCGAGCAGGCTGTAGCGCAGTGTCGAGCCGCCGGCGTCGACGTCGACGAGCGACTTGGACACCAGGCTCGCCAGCAACTCGATGGCGGCCGCCTGGTCGACGTCGAAGCAGCAGGCGGCGATGGCGGCCTCCAGCGAGAAGGTGCCGGCGAAGATCGCGAGATGGCGCAGCAGGCGCTGCTCGTCTGCGTCGAGCAGGTCGTAGCTCCAGGCCAGCGTGGCGCCTAGCGTCAGCTGGCGCGGCACGGCCGTGCGCCGGCCGTGCCACATCAGCTTCGCGTTCGCATCGAAGTGCGAGGTGATGGCCTTCAGGCCGAGCGCCTCGATGCGGCCGGCCGCGAGCTCGATCGCCAGCGCGATCCCATCGAGCTCGCGGCACAGCTGCGAGGCCAGGGGCGCATCGCCGTCGGTCAACACGAAGCCGGCGCCGGACGCCGCGGCGCGATCCACGAACAAGCGGACCGCGGGGTACGCCAGTGCCGCCGCCGCGGTCATGCCCGCGCCTTCTTCCGGGAAGGCCAGCGGCGCCAGGCGATGGACGAATTCGCCGTTGGCGCGCAGCGGTTCGCGGCCGGTGGCCAGGACGTGTACGCGCGGGCAACCCTGGACCAGCGCCTCGGCGACCTGCGCGGCGCCGGCGATCACGTGCTCGCAGCAATCCAGCACGATCAAGGCCTTGCGCTCGGCCAAGTGGCCGACGAGGGCCGGCAGCTCGTCCAGCCGGTTCTGCAGGCCGACGACGGCGGCCACCGACGAGCACACGAGTTCCGTCGTCGAGATCGCGGAGAGGTCGACGAAGTGGACGTCGCCGTCGAAGCGGCCGGCGGCCGCGTGCGCCGAGGCGATGGCGACGGTCGTCTTTCCGATCCCGCCCGATCCGACCACCGACACGAGACGGCGCTCGACGATGGCGGCCACCAGGGCCCCGACCTCGGCATCGCGGCCCACGATCGCCGGCCCCGGCGCCGGCAGGCTGCGCGCCGGGACCGCGACGACCGGGCGGGCGCCGGCGTCGGCCGTGCCACGCTCGACGGCGGCGACGAAGGTGTAGCCCTTGCTGGCGGTGTTGACGATGTAGCGCCGGCCGTCCACGCCGTCGCCCAGCGCCTTGCGCACGGCCACCATGTGAAAGCGCAGGGTGCCCTCGTCGACGACCGTGTCGGGCCACACGCGCGCCATCAGCTCGCGCTTGCTGACGGTCTCGCCCGCCGATGCGACGAGCGCGATGAGCAGGTCCAGCGCCCGCCCGCCCAGGCGAACGGGCACCCCGTCGCGTTCCAGCAGGCGCCGCGAGGGCGACAGCGTGAACGGGCCGAAGGCGGCGCGCCACAGGGTGCGTTGACGTGACATTGGGCTGAGGCCGGTCGAACTTCGCGCTGCTGCACCCGTCAATACAGGCGTTGCGCGAAGGCGATCTCCGAGAGCTGCGACGCGCGTTCCAGCCGGATCTTCGCTTCGAACAGCCTCAGCAGTTCGCTCGTCTTCCTGACCGGCGTCTCGCACTTGCCGTGCCAGTCCGCGATCTGCTTGCGCAGGGCGTCGATCTCGTGCCGATTGAGCACGATGATCTCTTCCTCCAGCTTGATCTTGCCGTCGATCCCGAGGTACCGCTTGATCTGGTCGACTTCAACCACATAGGCGTCGCCGGGCTCGAACTCCTTGCCGTCTCGAAGCTTGCTCAGATTGGCATAGGCGTCGAGCGCGAGCCCGAGCTTCTTGTCGGCGTCGTAGAGGAGCTGCGGGCCGACACCGCTGCGCGCACTCGCCAGGCACTGGAAGATGAGCGACGTGGCTTCCCACACCCGCGCCGAGGCGTCCTTGTAGGCCTGGTCGGATTCCTTGGTCGCCGCCGAGGCGACGTGCGGTGGCCAGGCCAGCACCAGGGCCAGCGCCGCTGCGAGGCGAACCGTGCGTCGAGTCATCTATCTCTCCTTTGCCTTCGGACATCCTGCGGGATCCAGCAGGGCGGTCACCAATGAAACGAGTTCCGCCTTCGGCGGGTGAACCCGGGACCAGGCGGCCCAGGCGGCGCAGATCTTGTCCTCGTGCCGGATCGACGCGTTGCTGGCCCCCAGCGACTCCGCCAACGCCGCCGCGTCGTCGTCCGACAGGATGTGGGCGGCCTGCAGCTCCGCCGCATCCCTGAGCGCGAGGAACAGGCGCGGCGCGTACTTGTCGTTGGCCGCCGCCAGCTCGATCGCCTTGTTGATGGATTCCGCGACCGCCGCGCGCTGGGTCGCCGTCGTCGCCGCGATGGCCGACCGGTTCGATTCGAGCGAGAGCTTGGCCGAATACCCGGCCGCGACGGCGGAGACGACCGCGGCCAGCGCGGACAGGATGGCGATCGCATTCTGGGCGGAGCCGGGTGGTGGCGGCGCGGCGCCAGGAGGTCCTGCGGGTCCGGGCGATCCGGCGGCGCCTGGTGGGCCCGCGGCGCCGGACGCGCCCGGCGGCCCGGGCGGCCCGGCCATCGCCGGGGAAGGAGTACCAGCGCCTGCACCCGTGGCCATGATGGATCGAACGCCCGAACGTGGAATGGACCTGCGCGGGATGATGAACCTAATCGAGCCGATTGGCGATGCGCGAGAGGCCGGGATGGTCGCGCCGCTCGCCCAATGGCGCCACGAGCGTCGCCATCGCGTCGCGATATTTGACGCAACTGGAATGCCGCATTCCCGCGACCGGTCTTTTTCTCCGGTCGGACGCCTCTTAGAGTGCATTCACACGAGCCCGCCCCTCCCGGCGAATCGGTCTCCCGCCTCACTCCAAAGGACGTTCCATGAGACAAGAACCCCTGTTCCTGGATGATCTTCATGTCGGCGACACCTTCGTCACCGGAACCGTCGAAGTGACGGCGGACGGGATCAAGCGCTTCGCCGCGGAATTCGACCCCCAGCCCTTCCACCTGGACGATGCCGCGGCCAAGCCCACGATCTTTGGCGGGCTCGCCGCGAGCGGCTGGCACACGGCGGCCATGACGATGAAGCTGCTCGTCAGCGGCGGGCCGCAGCTGGCCGGGGGCATCGTCGGCGCCGGCGGCGAGATCGAGTGGAAGACGGCGACGCGCCCGGGCGACGTGTTGCACGTGGAGAGCGAAGTGGCCGAGCTCATTGCCTCGAAGTCCCGGCCCGAGCGCGGCCTGGTCGTGCTGCGGTCGCGCACCCTCAACCAGCGCGGCGACGTCGTGCAGACGCTGGTCGCCAGGCTCGTGGTGCCGCGCCGCGCGGCCTGAACCCCTTGCTCAAAGGACTGACGATGATCATCGACCCTTCCACGCTGGACCCGGCGTCCAACTACAAGCTTCTCATCGGCTCCATCCTTCCGCGCGCCATCGGTTGGGTGAGCACGCAATCGACCGCGGGCGTGGCCAACCTGGCGCCGATCTCGTTCTTCACCGCGGTCGGCCGCAAGCCGCCGATCGTGTCGATCTCGCTGCAGCCGCGCTCCGACGGCGTGACGCTGAAGGACACCTTCGTGAACATCCGCGACACCGGCGAGTTCGTCGTCAACATGGTCACGCTGCCGCTCGCGCATGCGATGCACCGCTCGGCCGCCGAGTTCGATTCCGACGTCGACGAGTTCACCGCCGTCGGCCTGGAGAAGGCCGCGTCGATCCTGGTTGCCCCGCCACGCATCAAGGACTCGCCGGTCGCGCTGGAGTGCAAGCTGGACCGCATCCTCTCCATCGGCGACTACGGCGACCACGTGGTGTTCGGCGAGGTCGTGCGCTTCCACATCCGCGACGACGTGTACATGGACGGGGGCCGCGTCGACACCGGCGCGCTGCAGGCGGTCGGGCGCCTGGCCGCCGAATACACGCTGGTGCACAACGTCTTCACCGTGCCCCTGGACGAGACGCTGCTCGAAGGCATGCGCGGCAAGCGCGCCGGCCGCCTCGACGGCCACGACGACGGCTACTCGCCGATCGACAACAAGGAGTGGTCCGCCTCCGGCGCCACGCGCTGATCGGCCACTCAACCCGGGAGTTCGCGATGAACACTTCCTCCAATACGCCGCCCGTGATCGTCTTCATCCACGGCTTTCTCGATGGCGCCGCCGTCTGGTCCGACGTCGTCGCCGCGCTCGGCGCCCGCGCCGCGACGGCGCTGCGCGTGGATCTGCCCGGCATGGGCGGTCGCGCGCATGAAGTCGGGCCCTACAGCCTCGATGCCATCGCCGACGACGTCGCGCGCCAGGTCGGCGGCCTCGAGGGACCGGTGGTTCTCGTGGGCCACAGCATGGGCGCACAGATCGCCGAGCTCGTCGCCGGCAAGCTGGCGGAACGGGTGCTGGGCCTCGTGCTGCTGACGCCGGTTCCGCTGCGGGGCACCTGCCTGCCGGACGACGTGATGCAGAAATTCCGCGGCCTTGGCGCCGATCCGATCGCACAGCGGCTGCTGCGCCAACAGCTGTCCGTCGACCTGTCCCCGCGGAAGCTGGAAATGCTGGGCGGCATCGGCGACCTCGTGCAGCCCGCCTCGGCCGTCGCGGTCGCGGACCTGTGGAACCGCGGCCATGCGCTGGGCGAACAGCCGTCGCGCTTCCACGGCCCCGTCCTCGTCGTCCGCGGCGAAGGCGACCCGTTCGTCACCGAAGAGATGGTGGCGACGGCCGTCGCGCCCCGATTCGCCAACCTGGCGCGTGCGTCGGTCGACCGTGCCGGCCATTGGGCGCAGGTGGAGCAGCCCGAGGCGTTCGCGCAGCGACTGCAGGAGTTCCTGGCCTCCGTCGAGGCCCGAGGCAGGGCGCCTTCGCGCGGCTGGACCCGGGCCTTCGAGCAAAAGACCTCGTCCGCGTTCGCGGACGCCTTCGCGCCCGGCATCGTGCTGGAGGCCAGCGTGTTGACCAGGCCTGCCGTCGGCGTGGACCAGGTCAAGACCATCCTGGGCACGGCCAGCGGCATCTACGAGGCGCTCGCCTTCACGCACGAGGTCGTCGACGGCCCGCGAACCTATCTCGAATGGGAAGCCCAGGCCTTCGGCGGCGAGAAGTTGCACGGCATCACGATCCTGATCCGCGGCGAGGACGACAAGATCGCTCGCGTCGCGATCCACCACCGGCCGCTCGGCGGCGCGCTCAAGTTCTCTTCCGAGCTGGCGCGACGACTGCAGGGCCAGGTCGACGCCGACCTGTTCCATGCCCTGGCCTGACCCCGTTTCCGTTTTCAGGAGAACCGACATGATCCAACGAACCGACGTGGAATTCGACGCCGAGGGCGGCATCAAGCTGCGCGGCTGGCTCTACGTGCCGCCCGGCACCGGCCGCAGGCCCGCCATCACGATGGCCCACGGCTATGCCGGCGTGAAGGAGCACGGCCTGGAGCCCTTCGCCAAGGCGTTCGCGGCGGCCGGCTTCGTCGTCCTGGTGCACGACCACCGCGGCTTCGGCGCCAGCGACGGCGCGCCGCGCCACGACGTGGACCCGTGGCGCCAGATCGCCGACTGGCGGCGCGCGATCAGCTTCCTCGAGACCCTGGACGTCGTCGACCCGCAGCGCATCGGCCTCTGGGGGACGAGCTACGCCGGCGGCCACGCCATCGTGCTCGGCGCGACCGATCGACGGCTCAAGTGCGTCGTCTCGCACGTGCCCATCATCAACGGCCACGAGCAGGGCCTGCGTCGCATCGCGCCGGAGAACGTGGCGGCCATCGAGCACATGTTCGACGAGGACGAGCGGGCCCAGTTGCGCGGCGAGCCGCTGCGGCGCCAGCTCATCGTCAGCGCGGACGCCAGCGTTGCGGCGTCCTACCGCGCCAAGGACGCGATCGACTTCTACCTGCAGGCGCTGCCCGAAGGCGCGTGGGAGAACAACGTCACCGTGCGTTCGACCCGCGCCGCGCGCATGTACGAGCCGGGCCACTGGATCGCGCGCGTGTCGCCGACGCCGCTGCTGATGGTCATCGCCACGCGCGACACCATCACGCTGACCGACGTGGGACTGGCCGCCTACGAGCGCGCCCTGCAGCCCAAGCGCCTGGTGATCCTCGAAGGCGGCCACTTCGACCCGTATGTCGCGCAGTTCGAGCAATCGAGCACGGCCGCCGTCGAGTGGTTCGAGCAACACCTGGGCTGAGCCCGAATTTCCTTGCCCCCTGGAGTCCGCATGCCCCATCTCACCGTCCACTTCGAAGAGTCCCTCGCCGTCGTCGTGCTGGACCGACCGCCGCAAAACCGCATCGACGACCAGATGATCGACGAGCTGGATGCGGCCGTCCTGGCGATCGAATTCAATGGCGCGCGCGCCGTGCTCCTGCGCGGCGAAGGCGCGGACTTCTGCTTCGGCGGCGACATCATGAGCTGGCCCGACGCCGGCCCGCAGGAACTGCGCGCCCGCTTCGAGCGCTACATGTCGGTCTTCAACCGCTTCGAGCGCCTGCCGATGCCGGTGATCGCCGCGGTGCAGGGCCTGTGCTTCGGCGGCGGCCTGGAGCTGGCGCTACGCGCGGACATGATCTTCGCGGGCGAGTCGGCCACGTTCGGCCATCCGGAGCAGTCGCTGGGCATCGTCACGCTGCTCGGTGGCATCTACCGCGTGGCGGAACGCGCCGGCCGCTCGCGGGCCTTCGAATGGTCGATGACGTCCGAGCGCGTGCCGGCCGCGACGATGGAGCGCTTCGGCGTCGTCAACCGCGTGGTCCCCGACGACCAGGTGCTGGCTGAAGCGCGCGCCTTCGCGAGCAAGGTGGCCAAGGGGCCGACGCGCGCCTACGCCGCGCACAAGGCCTTGCTGCGTGCCTGGGCGGTCGGTGGCGTGAATGCCGCGGACGACGTGATGTTCGACATCGCGATGCCGCTGTTCGAGACCTACGACGTCCGGCGCGGGCTGAAGTCCGCCGTCGATGCCCTCAAGGCCGGCAAGCCGCGCCCCAGCCTCGACTTCCAGGGGCAATGAACGCAGGGCGTCCCGGCGCCGAACTCGACCGCCGACCTTCCTGATCCATTTCCCGCCTGCCCGGGCCGATGTTCGAAGCCCGGGCCGCCCGGTTCCGGCCGACACCCCGACCTTCCTTCCAGCGCCATGTCCATCATCCACTTCCGCCATACCACCACCGCCACGCCCGAGCAGTTCATCCGCGGCCTCACCGACTTCGGGCCGGGCCGCTCCAAGCTCTTCGGCAACAGCGCCGACGAATACCTCCAGGTGCATGACCGCGGCCCGACCCGGGCCGATGTCACCGAGGGCTCCGGTGGCATCTGGGAACGCCTGCACTACGACTGGTCCGATCCCGATTGCGTCGTCATGACGACCACCGATTCCAACGTCTGGGGCGGCCGGTCGGGGCATACCTACACCTTCGCGCGCCTGCCCAACGGGACGACCACCCTGGACGTCGTCGTCGTGCGGGAAGGCAAGAACTTCAAGGGACGCATGCTCGGGCTCGTGCTCGGGAGCATCGGCAAGAGCGTGCTGGGAAAGGCGTTGGCGAACACCGTCAAGGCGATCGAGGCCCGCAATGGGTTGGCCGGCCTGGCGAGGCCTTGATGCCGGACGCCGCCGGCGCGCCCGAGCCGACCTCGACCGTCGCTGCAGGCGATGTCGTGAGCGAGTCCGCCGCGCCATCCCGGCCCGATCCGGCCGCGGCGGGCGAGACCATCGGGTGCGAGAAATGCTTGAGCACGGGCGGCACCTGGGTTCATCTGCGCCGCTGCGACACCTGCGGCCACGTCGGCTGCTGTGATTCGTCGGCGGGTCGCCACGCGACCCGGCACTTCCACGACACGGGGCACCCGGTCATGAGCTCCGCGGAGCCGGGCAAGAGCTGGCGTTGGTCCTATGTCCGCGCGGCCTATGTCTGACCGCGGTTGAGGCTCGCGCGGCGCGAACCTCGACACAGGCCATGCGCGGGTGCCGGCGCCGTCCCGCCCCTGCGATCCGACGTGCGACGCCACGCGTCGATTTTTGTGAATCGGCGAATCTGGTATTGGCCTGGCGGCACTTTTTCAGACCGCCCTCCGTCCCTAGAGTACCGGACACGCACACGCCAACACCACCGAGCCATGAACATCGATCGTCGTCTCCTTCATCGTGCCGCGAGCGCCGCAGCGCTGGGCATCGCGGCAGCGCTCGCCGCCTGCGCCACCACCGGCGGCATCGCGCCGCAGGCCAAGGCCGTCGAACTGCACGCCGTGCTGCCGCGGCCCGCGGCGCCGGTGAGCCTCGACGACACCTGGTGGCAGGCCTACGGTGACCTGCGGCTCGACGCGCTGGTCGCCCGCGGCCTGGGCGACAACCCGAACCTCGCGATCGTGCGCACGCGCATCGCACGCGCCGAGGCGGCGGTGGGCGACGCGGATGCCCAGCGCAAGCCGCGCGTCGACGCCAAGGCCGACGTCACGCGCGAGCGCTTCAGCGCCGACGGCCCGTACCCGCCGCCGCTCGCGGGCACGGCGCGCACCAGCGGCGACCTGGCGCTGACGGGCAGCTGGGAGCTCGACGTGTTCGGCAAGCGCCGCGCGCTGCTCGATGCGGCGATCGGCTCGCAGCGCGCGGCCGAGGCCGACTTCCAGGCCGCCCGCGTGCTGCTCGCGAGCAACATCGTGCGCCAGTACGTGCAGCTCGCGCGGCTCACCGACGAACGCGAGATCCTGGCGCGCTCGCTCGCGCAGCGCCAGGAGATCCTCGCGCTGATCCGCCAGCGCGTCGACGCCGGGCTCGATACCGCGGTCGAACTGCGCCAGGGCGAGGGCGCCGTCCCCGAGATCAAGGTGGCGCTCGACGACGTCGACGAGCAGGCCGAGATCGCGCGCCACGCGCTGGCCGCGCTGACCGGCCAGGGTCCGGACGCGCTGCGCGGCCTGGCGCCGCAGCTGGCCGCCGTCCACGCGGTGCCGCTGCCGGACGACGTGCCGGCCGACCTGCTCGGACGACGCGCCGACATCACCGCCGCACGCTGGCGCGTCGAGTCGGCCACGCGCGACCTGAACGCCGCGCACGCCGAGTTCTATCCCAGCATCAACCTGCTCGCGTTCGCCGGCTACTCGTCCATCGGACTCGACAACCTCCTGCATGCCGGCAGCCGCCAGCTGGGCGTCGGGCCTGCGCTGAGCCTGCCGATCTTCGACGCCGGTCGCCTGCGCGCCAACTACAAGGCCAAGGCGACGGACGTCGACGGCGCCGTCGAGACGTACAACGCCGCCGTCCTCGAGGCGCTGCGCGAGACCGCCGACGCCCTGTCGTCGATACGGCACGCCGAGCTGCAACGGTCCGAGCAGGCGCAGGCCCTGGACAGCGCCGAGCGCGCCTACGACCTCGCGGTCCAGCGCTATCGCAACGGCCTCGGCAGCTACCTGACGGTGCTCGCCGCGGAGACCAACGTGCTGGCCCAGCGCCGCATCGACGACGGCCTGAAGGCCAAGGCCCTCGAGTCGCAGGCGCAGCTGGCGCATGCGCTGGGCGGCGGCTATGTCGCGGGCGACGACCCGGCCAGCTGGATCCGCGTCGCCGCCGTCCGCAGCCCGAATTGAGAACCCCCGAACCTGGAGCCGACATGACCGCATCGAACGACAACACCCCCTTTCCCTTCGAAGCGGCGCGCAGCAAGCGTCGCGTCGGGATCGCCGCCGTCGTGGCGACGGCCGCGGTCGCCGCGGCCGGCTATGGCGCCTACTACGGCCTCGTGCTGAATCACTTCGAGTCGACCGATGACGCGTACGTCCAGGGCGACGTGGTGCAGATCACGCCGCAAGTGAGCGGCACGGTGGTGTCCATCGGCGCCGACGACACCGATTTCGTCAAGGCCGGCCAGTCGCTCGTGAGGCTGGACGAGGTCGACGCCGACGTCGCGCTCCAACAGGCCGAGGCCCAGCTCGCGCAGACGGTGCGCGAGGTGCGCGCGTTCTACGCCAACGACGACACGCTGGCCGCGCAGGTCGCCCTGCGCGACGCGGACGTGGCGCGCACGCAGGCCGACCTCGCCAAGGCGGACGACGACGTCAAGCGGCGCGAATCGCTGACCCGCACCGGCGCGGTCGGCAAGGAGGAATTCGATCACGCGACGGCGCAGCTCTCCGCAGCGCGCAGCACGCTGGTCGGCGCCCAGGCGGCCGCGCTGGCCGCGCGCCAGCAGCTCGCCGCGAGCAAGACGCTCACCGACGGCACGACGGCCGAGGCGCATCCGAACGTGCAGCGCGCCGCGGCGCGCGTGCGCGAGGCCTACATCGCGCTGCATCGTTCGGAGATACCGGCGCCGGTCGACGGCTACGTCGCCAAGCGCGGCGTGCAGGTGGGACAGAAGGTCGCGCCGGGCACGCCGCTGATGGCGGTGGTGCCGCTGGGCGGCGTGTGGGTCGACGCCAACTTCAAGGAAAGCCAGCTGCGCGGCCTGCGCATCGGCCAGCCGGTGAGCCTCGAGGCCGACGTCTACGGCCGCAAGATCAAGTACCACGGCGAGGTCGCGGGTCTCGGGGCCGGCACGGGCTCGGCGTTCTCGTTGCTGCCGGCGCAGAACGCGACGGGCAACTGGATCAAGATCGTCCAGCGCGTGCCGGTGCGTGTCGTGCTGCGTCCCGATGAACTCGCGCACCACCCCCTGGCGCTCGGCCTGTCGATGAACGTGACGGTCGACGTGCACGACGCGAGCGGCAAGGTGCTGGCCGACGCGCCGCGTGCCCGGGCCGTCGCCAGCACGGACGTCTTCCGCGACCTCGAGCGTGACGCCGACTCGCGCGTGCGCCAGATCGTCGCGAGCAACGGCCCGTCGCACGCACACGGCGCGAACGAGGCCGGCCGCACGGCGGCCGCGGCGAAGCCGGCGACGCCGACGCACGCCTCCTGAAACTGCGGGAAGTCACCAGATGTCCGCCACCGCCGCCTCGCGTCCGCCGCTCGCCGGAATGCCGCTGATCCTGGGGACGCTCGCGCTGTCCCTGGCCACGTTCATGAACGTGCTCGACACCTCGATCGCCAACGTCTCGCTGCCGTCGATCGCCGGCAATCTCGGCGCGAGCGCGAACCAGGGCACCTGGGTCATCACGAGCTTCGGCGTGGCCAACGCCATCTCGGTGCCGCTGACCGGCTGGCTGACGCAGCGCCTCGGCGCCGTCCGCCTGTTCACCGCCAGCGTGCTGCTGTTCGTCCTCACCTCGTGGCTGTGCGGCTTCGCGCCGTCGCTCGAGGCGCTGATCTTCTTCCGCATCCTGCAAGGGCTGGTGGCCGGACCGATGATCCCGCTGTCGCAGGCGCTGCTGCTGTCGACCTACCCGCCGCAGCGTTCCGGCACGGCCTTGTCGCTGTGGGCGATGACGACGCTGGTGGCGCCGGTGGTCGGGCCGTTGCTGGGCGGCTGGATCACCGACAACTATTCGTGGCCGTGGATCTTCTACATCAACATCCCCGTGGGCGTCATCGCCGCGGGCGTGACCTGGGCGGTCTATCGCGACCGCGAGACGCCGACTCGCAAGCTCCCGATCGACGGCGTGGGCCTCGGCCTGCTCGTGGTCTGGGTGGGGGCGCTGCAGGTGGTGCTGGACAAGGGCAAGGAGCTCGACTGGTTCAATTCGGCGACGATCGTGACGCTGGCCATCGTCGCGGCGCTCGGCTTCGTGCTGTTCCTCATCTGGGAGCTCACCGACGAACACCCGATCGTCGACCTGCGGCTGTTCACGCGGCGCAACTTCGCCATCGGCGTGGTGACGCTCTCGCTCGCCTGGCTCGTCTACTTCGGCAACGTCGTGCTGCTGCCGCTGTGGCTGCAGCAGTACCTCGGCTACACCGCCACCGCGGCGGGCTTCGCGCTGGCGCCGGTGGGGATACTCGCCGTCCTGCTGTCGCCGCTCGTGGGGCGGGTGCTGCCCCGCGTCGATCCGCGCTGGATCTCGACGACGTCGTTCGTCGTGTTCGGGATCGTGCTGCTGATGCGCGCGCAGTTCACGCCGCAGGTCGACCAGTGGTCGATCGGCATTCCCACGTTCATCCAGGGCGCGGCCGTCGCGTGCCTGTTCACGCCGCTGCTGAGCGTGATCGTCTCCGGCCTCGACCCCGCCCGCATTCCGCAGGCAACAGGCCTCAGCAATTTCGTGCGCATCACCGCGGGCGCGTTCGGTACCTCCATCACGACGACGCTGTGGGACAACCGCGCGACCTTGCACCACGCGCACCTGGCGGAGGTCTTCACCTACGCGAACCCGGAGGTCACGGACGCGACGCGCACGATCGCCACGCTCGGGTTGAATTCGCAGCAGACCGCCGCGCTGTTGAACCGCTTCATCGACCAGCAGGCGTTCGCGCGCGGTGCCGACGACATCTTCCTGGGCTCCGCGCTGATGTTCGCGGCGCTGATCGTGCTGGTGTGGTTCGCACGTCCCACCCCGTCGCACGGGGTCGTCGACGCGGGCGGTGCGCATTGAGGTCCGGCGTCGCGCCGGCCACGCGTGTCGCTGCCGGGCTCCACCGGCAGCGGCCCGGCACGCGTGCATCAAGGCGTTCACGATTTTCATGAACGCCAGCGCCCGCGGCCGCGAAGCGTTCTAATCGCCGTGTGTCGTCGAACCCGGAGCCCGCATCATGGATCGCATCGCAGCGATGAACGCCTTCGTCCGCGTGGTCGAAGCCGGCACGTTCACGAAGGCCGCGGAGACGCTGGACCTCCCGAATGCCACGGTGACCCGGCTGATCCAGGACCTCGAGCGCGACCTGAAGGTCCGCCTGCTGCATCGGACGACGCGGTCCCAGACGATGACGCCGGAAGGCGCGACCTACTACGAACGCGTGCGGCGGCTGCTGGGCGAACTGGACGACATCGAGTCGTCGACGCGCCAGTCGCATGCGCGGCCGTCGGGCAAGGTGCGCGTCGAGACGGCGCCCGCGATCAGCACGGCATTGCTGCTGCCCGCGCTGGCCGAGTTCCGTGAAGCCTTTCCCGACGTCGAGATCGAGCTGGGCACCGGCAACAAGCACGCCGACCTCGTCGCCGATGGCATCGATTGCGCGATCCGTGCGGGCGAGGTCGACGAGCAGTTGATGGTCGCGCGCCAGATCGGCGGCTTCCGGTTCACCACCTGCGCGACGCCGGCATTCCTGCAGATGCACGCCGCGCCGCGTGCGCCGGAGGATCTCGCGCGGATCCCGACCGTCGGCATGGTCACGGCGCGCGGCGGACGGCCCTCGCCGTTCAGGTACTTGCGCGATGGCACGGACACGGAGTTCGCGTTGAACCATGCGCTGGTCGTCAACGACGCCAACGTCTACGTCGCGGCCGGGCTGGCCGGGCTGGGCGTCGTGCAGGCACCGTCGTACGCGGTGCACGCCGCGGTGCAGGAGGGACGCCTGGTTCGCCTGCTCGAGGATTGGCAGACGCCGTCGGCGCCGATCTACGTCGTCTATCCGCCCAATCGCTACCTGAGCGCCAAGGTGCGCGCGTTCATCGACTGGGTCGTGGCGGTGTTCGAGCGCCACGAGTGCACGCGGCGGCGGTGATGGCGCGCGGCTTCATGCGGGATCGGCCGCGCCCTCTGCGGCCAGCATGGCCTGGTGCAGCCGCTCGATGTTGGGATCGCGCACGCCGAGCTGCGCCAGTGCGTGCCGCGTCGAATCGAAATAGGCGCGTGCCGTGCCGAGCGAGCCGCGGCCGGTCAGGATGAGGCGCGCCACGCGTTCGGGCGAGCGATCGACGATGTAGCGGTCGTGCGTCCGGTTCGCCACGAACGCGAGGGCGCGCACGGGCTCCCCGGCCACCCGGGCGCACACCCAGCGCGCGTCGTAGGAGCCGGCGATCATCTCGCGCCGCCACAGCAGGCGCAGCTCCGCCTGCACCTTGGCGGCCTCGATGCGGAACAGCAGTCCGCGGCAGGCGCCGCCGCGATCGAGTGCGAGCATCACGCCGGGCGTCTCCGGCGTGCCGCGGCCGAAGAACGAACGCAGGCAGAAGCGCCGGTGCCAGCCCGCGACGCGCGCGACGCGGACGTCGGTCGTGTCCAGCGCCGGGTTCCACATCAGCGATCCGTAGCCGAAGACGTGGAGATCCGCGCCGGGCTCGTGCTCGCGCAACAGGTCGGACAGCGTCGCCTCGAGCTCTTCGTCGCTGCGCAGCCGCAGGCCGGGCGGCGGGTCGGCGCGCAGCGCCCGCAGGAACGATCCGTCGGAGAGGCGCTGCCGTGTCTGCTCCTGTTCGTTGCCGGCGGGAGGGAGTGGAGTGTTCATGACAGCCCACTCTAGGCATCACGTCCGCGGCGTGTAAGCCCTCCATCCGGAATGCGCCTTTCCGGGAATCGGAATGACGCCGCCTGCCGTCAGAAGCGGTCGACGTCGACGATCGCCTGCGCGAAGGCCTGGGGCGCCTCCTGCGGCAGGTTGTGCCCGGCGCCGCCGCCGATGAGCCGGTGCTCGTGCCGACCGGTGAACTTGCCGGCATAGGCCGCGGGCTCCGAGTGCGGCGCGCCGTTGGCGTCGCCTTCCAGCGTGATGGTGGGCACGCCGATGACGGGCGCCCGGGCGAGCCGGGCCTCCACCGCGTCGTGGCGCGCCTCGCCCTGGGCCAGGCCGAGGCGCCAGCGGTAGTTGTGGATGGCGATCGCGACGTGGTCCGGGTTGTCGAACGCCGCCGCGCTGCGATCGAAGGTCGCGTCGTCGAAGCGCCACTTCGGCGAGCCGAGCTGCCAGATGAGCTTCGCGAAGTCGTGCCGATACTTCTCGTAGCCCGCTCGTCCGCGATCGGTGGCGAAGTAGAACTGGTACCACCACGCCAACTCGGCCTGCGGCGGAAGCGGCGCCTGGTTGGCCTGCGGGCTGGTGATCAGGTAGCCGCTCACCGACACCAGCGCCTTGCAGCGCTCCGGCCACAGGGCGGCGATGACGTCGGCGGACCGCGCGCCCCAGTCGAATCCGCCGATGACCGCCTGGTCGATGTGCAAGGCGTCCATCAGGGCGACGACGTCGAGCGCCAGCGCCGCCGGCTGGCCGTTGCGCGCCGTGGCGTCGGAAAGAAAGCGCGTCGTGCCATACCCCCGCACGTACGGCACGATCACCCGGTAGCCCTGCGCCGCCAGCAGGGGCGCGACGTCGACGAAGCTGTGGATGTCGTACGGCCAGCCGTGCAGCAGCAGCACGGGGCGCCCGTCCGCAGGGCCGACCTCCGCGTAGCCGACGTTCAGCTCGCCGGCGTCGATGTGCTTCAGCGCGCCGAACGACGTATGCGTGCCCGACACCGCGGCGCCGGGCTGCGCAACCGCCGGACCGGAGACGGCCCAGGAGGCGGCCACCGTCGCGGCGACGGTGCCCAGGAAGCGGCGCCGGTCCGTGCTGTCGGACCCGGGCGCCTGCCGCTCGCTCATGCCGCCGCTCCCTGGCGCAACGAACCGAAGCTCGCGCGCAGTTCGTCGACGAAGACGACCGGCTGCTCCCAGGCCGCGAAGTGGCCTCCCTTGGCCAGCCGGTTGTAGTGGATCAGGTTGGGATAGGCCTGTTCGGTCCAGCTGCGCGGGGCCGCGTAGATCTCGTCGGGGAACACGCTCACGGCCACCGGGATGGTCAGGTGCTTGGGGTCGAAGAACGCGAGCTTGTTCTCCCAGTACAGGCGCGCCGAGGAGACCGCCGTCTTCGTCAGCCAGTAGAGCGTGACGTTGTCGAGGATGTCGTCGCGCGTGAGGCCCTCGGCCTGCCCGTCGAACACGCGGCCGATGAGCCGCTGGCTGGCCGCGTCGTGGTCGAGCATCCAGGCGGCCAGGCCGATGGGGGAATCCTCGAGCGCGTAGAGCGTCTGCGGGCGATTCGCCATCTCCTGTGCGTAGCCCAGCCCGTGCTTGAAGAAGTCGTCCAGCTGCTCGTAGGCATGCAGCTCCTCGGCGGACAGGCCCGCGGGCGCCGGTTCGTGGTTCGCGACCGCCCGGGACACGTCGGCGGGCAAGGTCGCCGGCATGTTGACGTGGATGCCCAGCAATTCGGGCGGCGCGATCAGCGCCATCTGTTCGGTGATGGCGTCGCCCCAGTCCCCGCCCTGGGCCACGTAGCGGGTGTAGCCCAGGCGCTGCATCAGCGCGATCCAGGCGTGCGCGATGCGCACCGGATCCCAGCCGGTCGTGGTCGGCTTGCCCGAGAAGCCGTGGCCCGGGATCGACGGGATCACGACGTCGAACGCGTCCTCCGCCCGGCCGCCGTAGGCCGTCGGATCCGTCAGCGGGCCGATGACCTTCATCTGCTCGATGATCGAACCCGGCCAGCCGTGGGTGATGATGATGGGCAGCGCATCGGGGTGCTTCGAGCGCACGTGGATGAAATGGATGTCGACGCCGTCGACGGTGGTGATGAACTGCGGCTGCGCGTTCAGCCGCGCCTCGCACTTGCGCCAGTCGTACTGGGTCGACCAGTAGTGCGCGAGCTGCAGCATCGTCGCGAGCGGCACGCCTTGCGATTCGTCCGCGACCGTTTCGCGCGTGGGCCAGCGTGTCGCGACGATGCGCCGGCGCAGGTCGGCGAGCGCCTCGTTCGGGAACGAGACGCGGAACGGGCGTACCGCGTCGGGCGTGCCGGCCGATACGGACGCGGCCTGCACGGAGCCGGCCGTGGAC
>FSVG01001282.1_pt1 | contig 27214 bp, 24 predicted proteins | sample 1637511 | NCBI WGS metagenome assembly FSVG01 (sample SAMEA3914816, study PRJEB12502) | metagenome | biome: forest; material: soil | place: USA | collected 2011-09-16 | depth 0.3 m
CTCGTGTGCGCCGGCAGCTTCGTGCGCGGCACCTATCCCGACTTCGCGATCCTGGAGGGCCGGCCGGCCCGCGTGGTGGGCGACAGCCGGCGCGCCGACGAGCGCGCGCTGGTGCGCTTTCCCGAACTGCAGGTGCTGTACGACTCGTGGGCCGCGGCGCCGGCGCCGGAAGTGTTCGAGGGCCCCGGTGAGCGCTGAACGGCGCCCGTTGCGCGTCGTCCTGTGGGGCGACGGCGAGAGCCCGCACCTGCTGAAATGGGCGCGGGCGCTGGCGCCGCGCGTGGAGCTGCACGTGGCGTCCAGCCGCGGCCTGGCGCCGGCGCTGGCCGCGCTGGTGCCGGCCGAGCGCTGCCTGGTGCTGGGCCACGCCACCAGGTTCGAAGGCGGCAACGCCGCGCTGCTGAAGGCGCTGCCGCGCTTCGCGCGCTGGCTGCGCGCGGTGGACGCGGACTGGGTCAACGCGCACTACGTCACCTCGCACGGCACGCTGGCCTGGCTGGCGCGCAAGCTGGGCGTGCGCGCGCTGCTGGCGGCGTCGGCCTGGGGCTCGGACATCCTCGTCACGCCCGAGCGCAGCCGCGTGCTGCGCTGGGTCACCGGCCGCGTGCTGCGCGACGCCGCGATCTGCACCAGCGACTCCGCGTGGATGGCCGGGCGCATGCGCATGCTCGGCGCGCGCGACGTGATGACGTTCCCGTTCGGCCTCGACGCGCTGCCCGCGGCGCCGGCCGCCAAGGAGCCGGCGCTGTTCTTCGCCAACCGCGGCCTGGAGGACATCTACGATCCACACCGCGTGCTGACCCTGTTCGCCGGCGTGGCCGCGGCCTGGCCCGGCGCGCAGCTGGTGGTGGCCAACAGCGGATCCATGAGCGACGCGTTGCGGGCGCAGGCCGCCGCGCTCGGGCTGGCCGGCCGCGTAGCCTTCGTCGGCCGGCTCGACGCCGCCGCGCAGGCCGACTTCTATGCGCGAGCGCGCTGGTACCTGAGCGTGCCGCGCAGCGACTCGGTCTCCGTGTCGGTGCTCGAGGCGATGGCGCACGGCTGCATCCCGCTGCTGTCGGACCTGCCCGCCAACCGCGAACTGGTGCGCGACGGCGCCAACGGCCTGATCCTGCCGGACGGCCAGGCCGCGCTCGCCCCCGTCGCGCTCGAGCGCCTGCAGGCCGACGCCGGCGCGATCTTCGCCGCCAACCGCGACTGGGTCGCCGCCAACGCGTTGTTCGGCCCTTGCGTGGATGCCTTCGTCGCCCGCCTCGAAACCATCACCGCGCGCGCAGCACGCCGCTGAACGCACCCCTGCCATCGAACCGAAACGCCGGACTTCCGACGCCATGAACATCGTCTACATCGAACACTACGCCGGCACGCCCGCGCTCGGCATGGAGTTCCGCCCCTACTACCTGGCGCGCGAATGGGTGCGCGCCGGCCACCGCGTGCAGATGCTCGCCGCCTCGTTCTCGCACGTGCGCTCGCGCCAGCCCGAGGTCGGCGCCGAGCCGCGCAACGAGACGATAGACGGCATCGAGTACCGCTGGTACCCGACCCGGGCCTACCAGGGCAACGGGCTGGGCCGCGTGCGCAACATCTGGCAGTTCCTGAGCCAGGTCTGGCGCGAGACCGACCGCATCGCGCGCGACATGAAGCCCGACGTCGTCATCGCCTCCAGCACCTATCCGATGGACATCTGGGTGGCGCGGCGCCTGGCGCGCAAGTGCAAGGCCCAGCTCGTGTTCGAGGTGCACGACCTGTGGCCGCTGTCGCCGATCGAGCTCTCGGGCATGTCGCCCACGCACCCGTTCGCGCGCCTGTGCGCCTTGGCCGAGGGCGACGCCTACCGCGACGCCGACGTCGTCGTCTCGATGCTGCCCTGCGTGCACGGCTACATGGCCTCGCGCGGGCTCGACCTGGACAAGCTGACGATCGTGCCCAACGGCATCTCGCCCGACGACTGGGCCGCCGGCCCGCTGCCGCTGCGCGAGGACGTGGCCGGCGCGCTGGCCACCGCGCGCGCGGTGGGCGAGACGGTGGTGGGCTATGCCGGCTCGATGGGCGAGCCCAACCAGCTCGACACGCTGCTCGACGCCGCCCGCATGCTGCGCGACGACCCGATCGGCCGCAAGATCCGCTTCGTGATGGTGGGCGACGGCCACGTGCGCGCCGCGCTGGAGCAGCGCGTGCGCGGCGAGAAGCTCGGCAACGTCACGATGCTGGCCCCCATCCCCAAGCTGCAGGTGCCGGCCCTGCTGGCCCAGGTGGACATCGCCTACATCGGCTGGCAACGCGTGCCGATCTACCGCTTCGGCATCGCGCCCAACAAGCTGATGGACTACATGATGGCCGGCCGCGCGGTGCTGCACTCGGTGGAGGCCGGCAACGATCCGGTGGCCGAGGCGGGCTGCGGCGTCACCGTGCCGCCCGAGGACGCGCGCGCCGTGGCCAACGGGCTGCTGAAGATGATGGCGCTGGCGCCGCAGGCGCGCAAGGTGATGGGCGAGCGGGGGCGCGAGTTCGTCATGAGCAAGCACACCTACCCGGTGCTGGCCAAGCGGTTCCTGGACGCGCTGGCGCCGCGCGGGCGCGACTGAGCGGCGGCCGCGCCTAGACGAAGCCGCAGGTCTCGCGGTAGACGGCCAGCGTGTTCTCGACCATGTGATCCGCCGTGAACACCGCTTCCAGCCGATGCCGGCCGGCCGCGCCCATTCGCTGCGCCTTCGCAGGGTCGGACAGGATCGAATCGATGGCGTGCGCCATCGCGGCGCTGTCGCCGACCGGCACGTTGATGCCCGTCTCGCCGTCGCGGTTGACCCACGACACACCGGAGCCGACGATGTCGCTGGCGACGATGGGCAACTCGGCGGCCATGGCCTCGAGCAGCACCACGCCGAAGGCCTCTGCGCGGGTGCGCGACGGCAGGCAGAACACGTCGGCCGCGGCCATGTGGGCCTGGACCTCGTCGGGCGACATCTCGCCGACGAAGCGGATCCGGTGCTCCAGCCGCGCGAGGTGCACCTGGCGCCGATGGTGCATGAGCAACTCGCCGCTGCCGCCGACGACGACCTGGACGTCGTGCTTCATCAGCCCGACGCTCTCGATCAGCGTCTCGAAGCCCTTGTACGACGTCATCCGGCCGAGGGCGAACACCAGCGGTCGTTCGCCGTAGGTGTGGCGGACCTTGCAGGCCACGTCGCGCACGTTGCACAGCTCGCGCTCCGTCCGGGCCGGATTGACGCCCAGCGGCACCACCTTGACCTTGGACAAATGCGGCCGAAGCCAGTGCGAATGCTCGGCATACGTCGCCGACGTCGCGATGATGGCGTCGGCCCGGCGCAGCAGCCACTCCTGCAGCGGCGCGTAGAACTGCAGCGCCCTGGGCTGGTTAACGATGTCGCTGTGCCAGTGGACGACGATGCGCGACGGACAGGCGGCCAGCCACAGCGCGAGGTTGGCCATCGGGTTGGGCAGGTGCACGTGCACGATGTCGTAGCGCTGGCGCATCTTCATGAAGCGCCAGATGAGCGCGGGCGACATCGAGGTCGACAGCAGCTTGCCCAGCGATCCGGCGCGCTCGATCGTGTAGCCGTCCGCGTCCTCGATGCGCGTCTCGAGCTCGAGGCCCGCGCAAAGGACGTCCGTGCGGAAGCCTCGTGCGTTCAGGCCGACGGTCAACTCCAGGGCGACAGACTCAATGCCGCCGGCGAACGGTGGGTAGAACTTCGAGAACTGGAGAATCTTCACGGCGGCAAGCCTGGGGCAGTCTGGCAACGCGTTGCGATGGACGGGGGCACGCGGGAATCCGACTGGATACCGTGCGGATGCCAGCCTGGCGGGCGCGATCCCTGGCGCGCCGTCGCGGACGGCTCGAGGACGGTACGGCCGTTCACACATTATGCGGCCGGGCAGGGGCGGGATTCGCATGCTGGGCGCGGCTGCAAATCGCGGACAATCGCCGGATGAGCTCCACGCCCCTTCCCTTTCTCCCCTTCGCGCTGCCCGAGATCGGCGACGAGGAAATTGCCGAGGTCGTCGACACCCTGAAGTCCGGCTGGGTCACGACCGGCCCGAAGACCAAGCGGTTCGAGGCGGCGTTCACCGAGTTCCTGGGCGACCCGTCGCTCGAGTCGCTGGCGGTGAATTCCGCCACCGCCGGCCTGCACCTCGCGCTCGAGGCGCTGGGCATCGGGCCGGGCGACGAGGTGATCACCACCACGCACACCTTCACGGCCACGGCCGAGGTCGTGCGCTACCTCGGCGCGGACGTCGTGCTGGTGGACATCGATCCGCAGACCATGTGCATCGCGCCCTGGGCGATCGAGGACGCGATCACGCCGCGCACCAAGTGCATCATCCCCGTGCACTACGCGGGGCTGGCGGCCGACATGCAGGCCATCCTCGAGATCGCCCGGCGCCACGGCCTGAAGGTGGTGGAGGACGCCGCGCACGCGCTGCCCACCACCTGCGGCGGCCAGCTGGTGGGCACACTGCGCAGCGACGTCACGGTCTTCAGCTTCTATGCCAACAAGACGATGACGACCGGCGAGGGCGGCATGATCGTCACCCGCAACCCCGAGCTGGCCAAGCGCATGAAGGTGATGCGCCTGCACGGCATGAGCCGCGATGCCTTCGATCGGTTCCAGGCGACGGTGCCGAGCTGGTACTACGAGATCGTCGCCCCCGGCTTCAAGTACAACCTGACCGACATCGCCGCCGCGCTGGGGCTGCAGCAGCTCAAGCGCATCGGCGCGTTCCAGGAACGCCGCGTGGCGCTGAGCGAGGCGCTCAATGCCGGCCTGGCAGGCCTGCCGCTGATCCTGCCGCCGCTGCCGCAGGACGGCGACCAGCACTCCTGGCACCTCTACGTCGTGCGCCTGACGGACGACGCGAAGGTGTCGCGCGACGTGTTCATCGAACGCCTGTTCGCGGCCGGCATCGGCGTGAGCGTGCACTACATCCCCTTGCACCTGCAGCCGTACTGGCGCGACCGCTACGAGCTGACCCCGCGCCAGTTCCCGAACAGCCAGCGCGCCTTCGAGCGCATGGTCAGCCTGCCGCTGTACACGCGCATGACCGATGCCGACGTGGCGCGCGTCTGCGCCGCGGTGCGCGCCGCGCTGGCGGCGTGACGCCAGGCAGTGGCAACGGCTTGTCGCACATGCTCAAGCGCCTGTTCGACATCGTGGCCGCGCTGATCGGGCTGGCGCTGCTGGGCCTTCCGATGCTGGCGGTGGCCGCGTGGATCCGGCTCGACTCGCCGGGGCCGGCGTTCTTCCGCCAGGAGCGCGTCGGCCGCCACGGCCGGGTGTTTCGCATCCACAAGTTCCGCACGATGAGCGTGGACGCCGAGACGCGCGGGCCGCAGCTGACGATCGGCGCCGATGCACGCGTCACGCGCGCGGGCCGCGCCTTGCGCGCCAACCGCCTCGACGAGCTGCCGCAGTTCCTCGACGTGCTGGCCGGCGACATGAGCCTGGTGGGCCCGCGCCCGGACGTCCCGCGCTACGTCGACCGCTGGCCGCCCGCGCTGCGCGAGCGCGTGCTGGCGGTGCGTCCGGGCATCACCGATCCGGCATCGCTGCAGTTTCGCGACGAGGCCGCGCTGCTGGCGCAGGCCGCCGACCCGGAGCGCGAATACATGGACGTGATCCTGCCGCGCAAGCTGGCCCTGGCCGCCGACTATGCCGACCGCGCCTCGCTCTGGACGGATCTCGGCGTGATCGGCCGCAGCGTCGGCGTGCTGCTCTTTCGTTGACCCTGCCCGTGCGCTGAAACGCCTCTCGTGAATCCGCCCTCGAACACTCCGCCGCCCTCCGCCTGGCATCGCCTCGACCACTTCCTCGCGCGGCTGCGCCCGCACCGCGAGCCGCTGTCGCTGCTCGTCGACGGCCTGCTGATCGCGTTCGCGTGGAACGTCACCTACCTGTTTCGCATCGGCTTCGACCGCTGGTTCGAGGCCCGTCCCTGGTACGACTTCTGGGTGATGCTGGGCATCGTCGCCGTCTACCTGGGGTTGTTCGCGCTGTTGCGCGTGCCCCAGAGCATGTGGCGCTTCTCGGGCTTCGGCGAGGTCAAGCGCCTGACCTGGGCCTGCCTGTTCGCCGGCATGGCCTGCGCTGCGGTGGTGATGGGCCTGCAGCTGTACGGCGTGCCGCGCTCGGTGCTGGCGCTGCACCCGGTGGTCACCCTGATGAGCGTCTGCATGGTGCGCGTGGGCTACCGCATGCTCTACGAGCACTCGCGGGCCCAGATCACCGGCGGCGAGGGCGAGGTGCGGCGGGCGCTGATCCTGGGCGCCGGCAACGCCGCCAAGCGGCTGATGGCCGGCATCCACCAGCAGGGCTGGATCGTGATGGGCATGCTCGACGACGATCCCGCCAAGCAGGGTGCCCGCATCGCCGGCGTGCCGGTGCTGGGGCCGCTGGAGGCGGTGGGCGACAAGGGCGTGCGCGGCGCGGCGACCCACCTGATCATCGCGCTGCCGGGGGCCTCCGCGCGCCAGCGCCGGCGCGCGTTCGAGCTCGCCAGCGCCGCGGCGCTGCCGGTGCTGACGGTGCCCTCGGCCGACGAACTGCGCCAAGGCAACGACAGCGGCAACGTGCAGCGCCTGCGCGACATCGAGCCCGAGGACCTGCTCGGGCGCGAGCCGGTGCGGCTCGACGAGCAAGGCATCGACAAGGTGCTGCACGGCCGCATCGTGCTGATCACCGGCGCCGGCGGCAGCATCGGCTCGGAGCTGTGCCGCCAGGTGGCGCGCTACCAGCCCGCGCAGCTGGTGCTCTACGAGCTGTCCGAGTTCAACCTGTACACGATCGAGCAGGAACTGGGCGAGCGCTTCCCCGGCCTGCCGCTGGTGCGCCTGATCGGCGACGTCAAGGACCTGGAGCGCCTGCGCCTGACTCTGCAGCGCGTGAGGCCGCACGTGGTGTTCCACGCCGCGGCCTTCAAGCACGTGCCGCTGATGGAGCAGGAGAACGCCGGCGCCGCCTTGCGCAACAACACGCTGGGCACGTACAACGCCGCGCTGGCGTCGGCCGAGGCCGGCGTCGAGCGCTTCGTGCTGATCTCCACCGACAAGGCGGTGAACCCGACCAACGTGATGGGCGCCACCAAGCGCGCGGCCGAGATGGCGCTGTCGTCGCTGTCCACGCAGCACGCCGGTACGCGCTTCATGGCGGTGCGCTTCGGCAACGTGCTCGGCTCGTCGGGCAGCGTCATCCCGAAGTTCAAGGAGCAGATCGCGCGCGGCGGCCCGGTCACGGTCACGCACCCCGAGATCATTCGCTACTTCATGACCATCCCCGAGGCCGCGCGGCTGGTGCTGCAGGCCGCGGCGATCGGCGACACCGGACAGGTGCTGGTGCTGGACATGGGCGAGCCGGTGCGCATCGTCGACCTGGCGCGCCAGCTGATCCGGCTGTCGGGCCATTCGGAGGACGAGATCGCGCTCGAGTTCACCGGCCTGCGCCCCGGCGAGAAGCTCTACGAGGAGCTGCTGGCCGACAACGACACCACGCTGCCGACCGCGATCGCGCGCCTGCGCATCGCGCGCCTGGACGTGCAGGCGGGCCAGGCCCTGCCCGAGCTGCTGCGCTTCGCGCAGGAGTGCGTCGGCGCGGCGGACGCCGAGGTGAAGGCGGCGTTGCAGAAGACGGTGCCCGAGTACAAGTAGCGCCTAGTGATGCCAGAACAGCTGGGGCAGCTTGCGCAGGTTCTTGGCGAACAGGTTCCAGAAGCCGCCGACCTTCAGCCGGCGCATGATCAGCAGGTCCTCGCCCGACTTGCGCAGCATCGAGCTGATCGACTGGTTGCTGATGCCGCCCAGGCGCATGCGCACCATGTTCATCTTCAGGTAGTGCGTGCGCACGCCCGGCTGCGTGAGGCAGCGCAACATGAAGTCGTAGTCGGCGGCGATCCGGTAGCGCGTGTCGAACTGGCCGACGCGCTCCAGCATCGAGCGCCGCGCGTAGAAGGTGGGATGCGGCGGCATCCAGCCGTTGCGCACCTTGCTCGGCATGAACATGCCGGCGCGCCAGCGGCGCACCACGCGCGTGAGGTCGTCCGCGGCCACGTAGTTGAGGTCGCCGTAGACGAGGTCGACGTCCGGGTTGGCGATGAACGAGCGCGCCACCTCGGCGATGACTTCGTCGTCGGCGAGCATGTCGTCCGCGTTGAGGAAGCCGACGACGTCGCCGCTGGCGCGCAGCAGCCCCTTGTTCATCGCGTCGTAGATGCCGGCGTCGGGTTCGGAGACGACGCTGCGGCGCGGGTCGGCGTGGGCCGCGAGGATGGCCGCGGTGTCGTCCGTGGAGGCACCGTCGACGACGACGTGCTCGCGGTCGTGCCAGGTCTGGGAGTCGACGGAACGCAGTGCGTCCGCCAGGTGGGCCCCGCTGTTGTAGCAGACGGTGACGATGGAAATTTTCATGAGGGATGCAGTTCGGCCGTGCGAGTGCGGCCGCCGGCCGCAATGGTGGCATCGACCAGCGCCACGAAAGCTTGCGCGAAGTTCGCCATGCGCTGTCGCGCGGCTGTCGCCAGGGCCTGCTCGTCCACCGGCGGCGCCGGCGGCGGGGCCTCCAGCGCGTCGGCCAGGGCGGCGGCGGAATGGCGATCGAAGAAGCGCGCGATGTCGCTCGCCTGCTCGCGGTGCACGTCCAGGTCGGACAGCAGCATGGGCACGCCCTGGGCGCGCGCCTCCTCCACGGTGGTGCTCCAGCCCTCGAACAGCGACGGGTTCAGCAGCGCGTCGGCGGCGCGCATCAGCGGCGCCAGGTCGGCGTAGGGCACCAGCCCCAGCGCGCGGAACTGCCCGGCCACGCCGAGTGCCTGCGCGTGCGCCATGAGCTGCTCGAAGTGCTCCGGCTTGCGCGGATCCAGCTGCTTGCCGGAGGCCGCGACGACGATGTCGGCGCGGCCGCGCTGGCGCAGCAGGGCCAGCGCGTCGATGACGAGGCGATGGTTCTTGTGCTGCCAGAACTGGTTGGGCATGAACACGTAGCGGCCCTCGAGCCCGTGCGCGCGCGCCGTCGCACGTGCGCGCTCGAGGTCGGCCGCCGGCGCCATCGGCACCGCGAACGGCACGGTGTGCGTGCGCCCGGCGGTGCTCGGGTAGAAGCGCTCGCAGATGCGGCGCGAATCCTCGCTGCTCAGCATGACCTCGCGCCCGGCCAGCACCTGCGCGCGAAAGCCCAGCTCGCGCTTCCAGTAGCCGGCGCGGCCGAACAGCTGCGGCAGGAAACGGTGCTGGAAATCGGGGATCCAGGCGATCGCCGGCTGCGCCGCGCGCCAGCCGTGGAATTGCGCCGACTCGAACACGCCGTCGATGCGGTGCCGCGCGAACTGGGCCTGCACCGCGGCGTCGCGGCCGAGCGCCAGCGCGCGCACGAGCTGGCCCTTCTTGCGCGCCTCGTCGAACACCGGCGTGCGCACGATCTCGACGCCGGGGATGGCCGCGAACGGCGCGGCGTCGGCCGCGTCGGTGTCGGTGCCGAAGAACATCACCGGCGTGATCGCGTCGGGGCTGTGCGTGGCCAGCGCGCGCACCAGGTTGAGCAGGTAGTTGTAGCCGCCGGTCCAGTGGCGCCCGCCGATCAGCGTGAAGGCGACGCGGGTCATGCGCGGGCCTCCCCGAAGTGCTTGAACCAGGAGACGTATTCGGCCAGGCCGCCCTGCACGGGCCGCTCGCAGGCCAGGCCCAGGCGCGCCAGTGCGCTCACGTCGGCGACCAGGCTGAACGGATCGCCCGGGCGCGACTCGCCGCTGAATTCGAGTTCGGCCTGCGCGCAATCGGTCGTCGTCGACGCCCACGAGGTCGCGAGGTGTGCCGCGATGTCGCGCACCGGCGTGCCGGTGCCGCTGCCGACGTTGACGGTGGGCACGAGGTCCGTCGCGTGGTCGGCCAGCCGCGGCAGGACGCGGGCCACGTCGTCCACGTGCACCCAGTCCCTCAGCTCGCCCCCGCTGCCGCCGAGCCGCAGCGTGGTGCTGCCGCCTTGCAGCCGCGTGCACGCGTCCCAGAGCAGTTGCTTGGTCAGGCCCGCGCCGTACACGGAGAACAGGCGCGCGACGATGGACCGGAGCCCGTACGTGGCCCCGTAGGAGCGACACAGCGACTCCATCATCAGCTTGTGGTGGCCGTACGGCGAATACGGGCGCAGGCGCGCCTCTTCCTCGATGGCGCCGTCGTGGCCGGCGCCGTAGACCGCGGCACTGGAGACCGCCACCAGCGCGGTGGACGGCGACTCGAGCCGCAGCCATTCGAGCAGTTCGACCGTGGTGGCGACCGTGCGGAAGAAGTCCTCGCGCGGCTGCGCGATCGCGGCACCCACCGTCGATCCGCCGGCCAGGTGGATCAGCAGGTCCGGCGCGCCGTTGGTCTTGCGCAGCTGGGTGAGGTTGCTGGCGGAGATGTCGCCGTTGAGCCAGGCGGCGATGCCCCATGGCGCCGACTCGAGCGGCGACCACGCGCCGTGGCCCAGGCCCACGACGGTGGCGCCGGCGCCTGCGCAGGCCTGTGCCACGTGGCGGCCGATGAAGCCGCGTGCGCCGGTGATGAAGACGATCGGGCCAGGCATGGTTCTAGATGTCGCCGAAGGTGGCCGCGGCCGCGGAGATCGGCTGGACGGAAAAGCCCGCGTGTGAACGCAGCGCGGCCAGGTAGTCGGCCTCGGGCATGGGGGCGGCGTCGGCCGGCGGCGCGCCGTCGACCCAGGCGGATGCCGCGAAATCGTAGTGGCGGATGACCCGCGCCGGCACGCCGACGGCCACGCAGAACGGCGGGACGTCCGAGCGCACGACGCTGTGCGCGCCGATGACCGAGCCGTGGCCCACCCGCACGTTGCCCATCACGGTGGCGCCGAAGCCGAGGAAGCAGTTGACGCCGATGTCGATGATCGCGTCGTCGGTGGTGCCGGTGGTGGCGTAGGGAATCATCGGGTCGTCGTGGTGGTGGGAGCTGCCGATGAACGAGCACCGCGACGCCGTCAGGGTGTAGTCGCCGATGCGGATCGACCGGCCCGTGCTGAAGAAATTCTCGTTACCGATATAGGTATTGTCGCCCAGGGTGATGGCGATGCCCCGCCCCCTGTGATTCACGTTGAGCCAGCTGTAGGCCCCGACGACGACGTTGCGGCCGAGCGCCAGCTCGCGCCAGCCGATCACCTTGACGCTGCGGCCGATCGAGGCGCGCGGCCAGGCGCGCAGGCGCCAGCGCAGCGCCGCGACGGCACTGGCGAAGGCGTAGAGGCGCGCCACGAACAGCGAGGCCCGGGGCGAGGTCCGCAGCGCGGCGCGGATGCGTTGGCGATTCAAAGCCGCTCCTGCGCGGTCAGCTCGCGGATGACGCTGGCCGGCGTGCCGCCACAGACGGTGTATTCGGGCACGTCGCGCACCACCATCGCGCCGGCCGCGACGATCGCGCCGCGGCCCACGCGCACGCCGCGCAGGATCGTCGCGCCGCCCGCGATCCAGGCGTCGTCCTCGATGACCACCGGCCGTTCGCCCAGGTCGTAGGCGGCGGGCCGGCCATGCGTCATCTCCATGAACTGCCGGTGGCGCTGCGACGGCGAGATCGGGTGCGTGCGGCTGTCGATGATGGTGACGTTGTGCGACACGAGGACGCGATTGCCCAGCGTGATCGACGCGCACGACCAGAGGCGCGAGCCCGGGCCGACGTAGCACGCCTCGCCGAGCGCGATGCGTCCGCCCTGGGCGAACACCAGCAGCTCGCCCTCGATCACGCTGTGGGCGCCGATCGTGATGTGGCTGCTCGCGGGCTGGGCGTTGACGATGCGGGCCGTCGCCGTCAGCCGGGCGGTGGGGTCCAGCAGGCAGGTCGGCCGGCCGAGCAGGCGCTTGAGGCGGTAGTTGAGGTTCACTAGTGGCTCAGCTCGGTGAAGGCCTGCCATTGCCGTTCGGGCGAGTATTCCTGCGCGAGCATGGCGTGACCGGCGGCCGCGACCTGCTGCAGCCGCTGCGGTTCGGCGAGCAGCGCGACGATCTGGCAGACCGCGTCCGCAGCGTCGTCGTACGTGACGTGCGTCTGCCCGTCGACGAAGTGGGCCGGGTAGTCGCCCGAGTCGGACACCATCGCGCAGCCGGCGCCCAGGCTCTCGAAGCAACGGATGTTGCCGCGATCGTTGTTGGCCATGTCGATGGCGCCGTTGAGGACGATCTTGGCCTGCCCCATGAGCGCATGCAGTTCGCGGCCGAAGACGGGCTCGGCCGAGACGGCGCGGATCTCGCGCGGGCGGCGATGCTCGCCGAGCGGCAGCAGTCGGCCGAGCGGCGACTCGGCCAGCCGGGTCAGGCGCGATCGCTGCAGGCACATGCGCACCACGTGCTGGCAGTTCAGGGCCGCGACCTCCGCCATGATCTGCGCGCGCCGGCGATGGTGGCGCGAATAGCCGCCGACGAACAGCACGTCGATCGGCCGCTCGGTTCGCGCGGCCTCCCCGTCGAGCACCGGATCGTGCGCCGGAAAGAACGGGCGCGCATCCAGGCCTTCGTCCCGGTAGGCCGCGAGGATCGACGGGAAGTTGTTGACGACGCGGTCGTAGCCCGACAGGTCGGTGCCCTTGGACGGCGCCGCGCGCCAGCACACCGTGCGCTTGACGGACGACGGCAGCGTGCGCAGGAAGTCGGAGCCGTAGCGCACCGGGTCGGTGTTGTAGAACACCTCCGTGCGGTGGCTTTCGATCTGCGCGCGCAGGATGTCGGCGGGCGTCGCGTCGGCGGGCATGCCCTGTTCGTTCGCCCACAGCCGCTGCAGCGTGGCGTCGTCGCCGTTGGTGTAGAACGCGGCAGGGTCGGCGTCGTGCACCGGCTTGAGGATGTGGCACGCGCCGTAGCGATCCGCGAGAAAGACCGCGCGCCGGCCCGCGAACGTGTTCTCACCCGCGGCGAGCGCGTTGAGGCGGGCCAGGTAGGCCGGATAGGTGCCGGAATTTTGAAACAGGCGCATGGGCTTCGTGGGGTGGACGTGGCGGCTGCGCGGTCAGGCGCCGGGCGCCGCGGCGGCGGCGGGTGCGATCGCGGCGGGCTTGCGCCGGGACTTGAACAACAGCGGCAGGATCACGATGATCAACAGCATGCCGCCCGAGATCAGAGTGGTGAAGATGGACGTGTCGATCAGGTTGGAGGCCATGAAGGTCATGCACGCCACGCAGAAGGCGACGGGCAGGCGGCGCAGGCGGTAGTCGACGGCCTTGAACAGCAGCGCGGCGACGACGCTCGCCAGCGGCACGCCGGCCAGGCCGAATGCCGCGATGCCGTCCTGGGCCCAGTAGTTGGCGTTGGCGGTGATCGCCGTGCCGTACTGGAACTGGCCCACCATGCGCGCCACCTCCATCTTGAACGGATAGTGCAGCACCATGCTCAGGCCGGAGATGTGGCTGCCGTAGGTATGCGGGTTCTTGCTGAAGAACTCGAGGTACTGCGGGATCAGCAGCGCGCTGGAGCTGAAGGTGCGCTGGTGCACCACGTAGGCATACCACGGCGTCACCATCTCGGCCGTCTCCGATCCGGAGAACGCGAAGGTGAGCGGCAGCAGCAGCAGGAACGAGAAGAACAGCGTGAAGGCGGCCAGGTGCCGGCCCTCGAAGCGCCGGCACAGCCAGTTCACGACGATGATCGCCGGCGCGGCCAGCAGCGAGGCCTTGCTGCCCCACAGCCCGTACAGCAGAACGTAGATGAGCGTCGAGCCCAGCACCAGCACCTTGTCCTTGCGGTACACGCCGATGCAGACGAGGACGGGCAGCAGCGCGCCGTTGAGCCAGGGAAACAGGTAGCCGACGCCGAACGAGCCGCCCTCGGCCAGCGTGTCGCCGGCGTCGTTGCGCAGCTCGTAGATCGCGTCGAAGCCGACCAGGTTCAGGTGCCACTTCAGCGCGCTGCCGATGACGAGGAACATCAGCACGGACACCACGATCAGTGCCCGGACGCGTCCGGGCGCGGCCTGGAGCTCGACGTGCGGACGGGCGCGGCGAATGCGCTGCAGCAGCACCAGCAACATCATCGACAGGAACAGCGTGACGACGATCAGCGTCGAGTCCGCGGTCGTCAGCACCGGCCGCGAGGAGTTGTACGCCACCCACAGCGACGGCACGTAGATCAGGAAGTACTGGATGTAGATGAAGAAGTCGGAGGTGTGGCGCAGCGTCGGGCGCAGGAAGACGGCGGGCACGATCGCCAGCAGCCACAGGCCGAACGTGATCGGCGACAGCGCGGCTATGTTCTGGCCGAGGCCCCAGTTTTCGTAGATGTCGGGCAGCAGGGCGACGTAGCTCGCCACGTAGCTCCAGAAGAACAGGGTGCCCAGCGCGAGACGGGCCAGCACGGCGCGCGGCGCGAAGTCGCGGTGGGCGCGCAGCGGCGCCGGCGCGGCGCGCGGCAGCGGGATGGGCAAGGTGGCGGCGATGGACATGTTGTCAGTTCTCTACCGCGATGCGCAGCGTGTCGCGCTGCTCGTTGGTGGTCAGGTTGGAGTTGTGCCACAGCAGCACGAACTCGCCGTCGACGCGCCGGCAGGCGTCCTTCAGCCGCGCCACGTGGTCGCGCGCCGGCTGGCCCCAGCCGAGGCGCATGTAGGTGGCGAAAGTGGCCTCCATCATGATCAGCGGCCGCAAGCGCAGCGCCATGCGCCGGCGCTCGAGCAGGTCGTAGGCCGGGTACTCGCGGCACACGCCGCAGCGAAAGCCGTTGCGGTCGGCGTAGCCCAGCGTGGAGTCGTAGGCGAGCCCGGCGCGCTCCCAGTTGCGCAGCGTCTGCGGGTTGTTCCAGCGCAGGAAATGCTGGCGCCCGCCCCAGGCCGCCTGCTGGACGCCGGCCGCGCGGGCCGCCGCGCGCAGGCGCTCGAACTCGCGCGCGGTCTGCGCCTCGTCGCCACAGGTCGTGAAGCTCGGGTGCAGCCCGATCTCGTGGCCGCGCGCATGCAGGTCGTGCATCAGGCGCGCGATGAACGGGTGCTCGACGTCGTACAGGCCGTCGTGCTTGTGCAGCCGCCCGGCCAGGAAGTAGTACGCGCCGTGCAGGCCGTGGCGTTCGGCCAGCGACATCAGCCAGCCGAAGGTGTTGTACGGATCGAGCTCGGGCTGGCCGCCGCGCACCGCGCGCCAGGTGCGCAGGCGCTCGACCGCGGCGCGCGGGCCTTCCTTGACGGCGTCGCGCAGGGCGGCGGCGCCGGTGCGGTACCAGGGCGAGAAGCCGTGCTTGAGCGGCAGGTCGACGTCGTGCGTCAGGCGCGTACGGAACGATCGCACGCGCCGGTCCAGGCCGGGCCACAGCCGCGCCAGCGCGTGCCACAACACCTCCACGTACTCGTCCACGATCGGGCGATCGAGCACGCCCGACCGGCCGGCGACGGAGGCCGAGGCGGGGAAGCGATCGAACTCGTCGCGCTGCGCCACCACGATCTCCTCGTAGCGCGAGAGCATGAAGAACGCGGCGCCGAATACGTCCAGGCCCAGCGTGCCGCCGTCGGCGGTGGTGGCGCTCCACGCGCCGTGGGCGTCGGGCGCGCCGAACAGCATCGGCAGCGCGTCGTCGAACGGCGCCAGCGCGGCGCGCGGCAGCGCGTCGACGGGGCCGGCGAGCGGGAACGGCGCCTCGGCCGCCGGCCGCAGCCAATGCGTGGCGGCCCAGTCGAAGAACGTGTCGGCGAGGCGCAGCACCGGGCCGGCCTGGCCGTCGCGGATCTGCACCTCGCCCGCCACGCCGTCCCAGCGGGTGGTGAAGCGCAGGCCCAGGAATTCGCCCAGCACCACGTCCAGCACGTACAGGCGCTCGGCGCGGCAGTTGTCGGGCAGTCGGATGTCCAGCACGTCAACGGCCTCGCAGCAGCGCGAGCGCGTCTTTGGCGACGAGCCCGGCGCGCACCAGCGGGCTGGCGCGACGGATGTTGAGGAAGGGCACCTGGCGGCCGCCGAACGAGCGGAAGAAGCGCTCGATCGCCTCGCCCATCGAGCCTTCGAAGTCGAAGCGCTTCGTGACGGTGGCGGCGAAGGTGATCGCCTCCCACATCAGCAGCGTGCCGGCGCCGCTCTTGCGCAGCTCGGGGTCGCCGCCGGCCATCAGGTAGTAGGCGCTGCGGCTGTCCCAAACGAGGTAGGCGCCGGCGTGCACCTGGCCCGCCTCGTCGCGCGCGAGCAGGATGCGGCGGCAGCCGCGCAGCGCGCAGGCGGCGTCGAGACGGCGCACGACCGCGTCTGACTGCAGCGGCGTGATGCCCTGGCGCGTGAAGGTCTTGTGATAGATCGCGAGGAACTCGTCGATGTCCTCGGAGACCTCGCACTGCACGGTGCGGCGCGCCTTCTTCACGTCGGTGCGCACGCTGCCCTCGACCTGGGCCCACAGCCGATCGACGTCGCTCAGGTCGTCGAGCAGGTAGGTGATGCGCGCGGCCGTGTGGTAGCCGGCCCAGTGGAACGGCAGCCAGTTGGTGCGCGACCAGTGGAAGTTGAGCGAGTGGAAATCGATGCGCGGCATCTGCGCGATCAGCTCGGTCATCGCCTCCTTCTCGAACCCGAGCTGCTTGGCCGGGTTGTCGGAGACGGCCTGCATCCAGGGCCCGAGCGTCTGCGTGAGCGCCGGCTGGCGGGCGCTGACGAGGCCCCATTTGCGCGACAGCGGCAGCGCCATGCGCGCCCGCGGGCCGTGCGTGCCGGGCAGCTCGATCACGTGCAGCTCGCCGTCGTGGACGGCCTCCAGCCACCACCGGTTCTCGAACAGGCAGTTCGTGCCGGGCTCCTCCACGCACGGAGGCGCCGCCGGCGCGGAGGCGGGCAGGGCGGGGGCGGCGGGCAGGGCGGGAGCGGCGGGCGTCAAGGCGGTCAGGGACGAATGAGTTGCGTGATCAGGCGGCGTCCGCCCAGCCAGCGCCAGTGGGCGGCGGCCGCGAGCAGGAACACCAGTGCGCCGGCCAGCGTGCGCGCCCACAGCGCGGGCAGCGCCAGCAGGCCGGTGTCGATCGCCAGCAGCGCCAGCACGTACAGCGCGCAGCCGGCGGCCAGGCGCCGGAGCCCGACTGTACCGAGGCCGTTGGCGGAGAACGCGAAATACGTCCATGCCAGCTCGTAGATGCAGAAGACGATGGTGAAGACGCCGGCCATCACCGCGCCGGAGCCGCTGAGCGCCGCCAGCGCCAGTGCGGCGAGCACCGCCACGGTATAGGTGACGTCGATGTGCAGCGCGATGCGTTGCTGGCCGTAGAGCTCGAACAGTCGATCCAGGAACGCCGTGCAGGCGAGCGTCAGGAAGGCCGGCGCGAGCAGGCGAATGTACACCGCGGTGCCGGCCCAGCGGGCCTGGAAGAACGCGTCGACGAGCGGCCCGGCGTTGACCATCAGGAACACGAAGACCGGCGCCAGCACCAGCACCGCAAGTTCGACCAGCTGGCTCGCCACCTGGGCGACGTGGGCGCGCTCGCTGCGGCGCGCATGGCTCAGCAGCGACGGTCCGAGGCCCCCGTGCAGGAACGCGTGGGGCGCGCCCTCCAGCCGTTGCGCCATCGCGAACTGCCCCAGCGCGGCGGCGCCGGCGCCCCAGCCGACCAGCGCCTGGATCGCGCGCTCGCGCACGCTGGTGCTCAGGCCGTACAGGATCATGTAGCGCGGAAACGCGACGAAGTGGCGCGCGGTGCCGAGCAGGCGCGCGCGTGCGAGCGTTCCGCGCGCGAACGCGTCCTGGCCCGGGCCCGCGAAGCCGACGAGCATCGCGATCGCCTGGCCCGCGGCATAGCCGCCGCACAACGCCAGCGCCGGGCGCACGCCGAGCGCGAGCAGCGGGATTTGCACCGCCACCATGCCCGCGACGGTGGCGAACTGCACGCCGCCGACCCAGCCGAAGCGCGCCACGCGGTTGGCCCAGGCGTTGTTCACGCGCACCAGCGTGTTGGCCACGAGGTAGACCATCGCCAGCGCGGCCATCGCCCAGGTCGATTCGCCGCCCACCTCGGGCAGCCACGGATGCAGCAGGACGGCGGCCAGGCCGACGAGGCCCGCGGTGGCCAGGCCCAGCAGCGCCACCAGCGTCGCGGCGAGCCGTCCCTGGCGGTCGGTGCGCGCCACGACGATCGCGGCGTCGTAGCGCAGTCCGGCGAACACCATCGCGATCGCGCAGAAGCCGATGAACACGGTGTAGGTGCCGAACGCGTCCGGCGGCGCGTAGCGCGACACCAGCGGCAGCGTGAGCAGCTGCGCGAGCTGGCCGGCGACGGTCGCACCGGTCAACAGCGCGGCATTGCGTCCGATCGACATTCGTCCTCAGACCTTCGGCGTCAGCAGCGCGTGGTAGCGGTACTCGTAGTACATCGAACGCACGAAGCGGACGTCGTAGCCGGCGTCGGCCGCCTGGCGCTCGATGGCCGCCGGGTGGTGCGTGGTGCCCATCAGGTCGGCGCGCGGACGCAGCGCGAGCTTCTTCGCGAGGCCCTTCGCCAGCATCTTCGCGCTGCGGGCCAGCGCGCGCAGCACCTGCGGCGCGGTCATCGGCCCGGGCGCGAACCAGCCGTACTTGAACAGCCAGTAGATGCGCGGGTCGACGATGTCGAACATCACGATGCGGCCGCCCGGCGCCAGGTGCGCCTTCGCGTTGGCGAGGAACTGGCCGATCTGCGGGGCGCTGAAATACTGCATCACCGCGGCCGACGTGATGACGTCGAAGCGGCGCTCGCCCAGCCACGGCCAGACGCTGAGGTCGTCGGCCTGCTGCAGCGTCACGTTGGCCACGCCCATCTTCTTCAGGCGCGCGTCGGCGTGCTTGAGCATGTTGTCGGAGATGTCGACGCCCACCATCGCGTCGAAGTGCTTCGCGTACCAGGCCAGCAGGTCGGCGGTGCCGCAGCCGAAGTCCATCGCGACGCCGCCGGGGCCCATGTGGAACACCTTCTCGCGCGCCTCGAGCTGGTAGAACTCCTCGGTGCTGTGGCGGTGGACGCCGTTGACCTGGTTCGCGTACAGCGCGATGACGTCCTGGCGACTGGTCATGTTCAGCGGGCGCGGCAGAACGCGGCGACGGCGTCGCACACGTGGGCGATCTGCCCGGTCGTCATCTCGGGGAACATCGGCAGCGACAGCACGCGGCTCTGGTGCGCGTGGGCGCTCGGGAAGTCGGCCGGCTGGTGGCCCAGCGCCTTGTAGGCCGGCACGAACGGCAGCGCCACCGGGTAGTTGACGGCGGTCTGGACGCCGTGCGCCGCGAGATGGCGCGCGAGATCGTCGCGCGCGTCGTGGCGCACGACGTACAGGTGGTAGACGTGGGCGCGGTCCGCGGCCGCGTGCGGCAGCGCCAGGCCCGGCAGGCCGGCGAGGCGGCGCGTGTACTCGGCGCCGATCTCCTGGCGGCGCGCCGTCCACGCCGGCAGGTGCGGCAGCTTGACCGACAGGATCGCGGCCTGCAGGCCGTCGAGGCGGCTGTTGATGCCCTCGATCTGGTGGTCGCCCTTGGTCAGGCCGCCGTGGCGCGCGAACATCGCCATCTTGTCGGCCAGCTCGCGGCGCGGCGTCAGGATCGCGCCGGCGTCGCCCATCGCGCCCAGGTTCTTGCCGGGGTAGAACGAGAACGAGGCGGCGTCGCCGAAGGTGCCGACGCGCTGGCCCTTGAAGGTGGCCAGGTGCGCCTGCGCGCAGTCCTCGATCACCCACAGCTTGTGCTTTTGCGCGATCGCCATGATCTGGTCCATCGCCGCCGGCTGGCCGTACAGGTGCACGGGGATGATGCCCACGGTGCGCGGCGTGATCAGCGCCTCGAGGCGGCTCGGGTCCAGCGTGTAGGTCTCGTCGGTGTCGCAGAAGACGACCTGGCCGCCGGCCTGCGAGATCGTCTCCGTGGTGGAGATCCAAGAGTGCGCCGGCGCGATCACCTCGTCGCCCGGCTGCACGCCCAGCGCCTTCATCGAGATGTAGAGCGAGTCGGTGCCGTTGGCGCACGACACGCAATGCGCCACGCCGAAGGCGGCGGCGAACTCCTCCTCGAACTTCTGCACGAACGGGCCGCGGATGAAGGCCGAGGTGCGGATCACCTCCGCGATGGCGGCGTCCATCGCCGGCTTGAGCGTGAGGTACTGCGCGTGCAGGTCGGCGAACGGGACGGAGACGGTGGCTTGGGTCATGACGGGCTTCGAAAGAAAGGATTCAGGATTGCGCTGCCTGGGCGGCGGGCAAGGGGCGCAGCAGGCGCGCCGGGTTGCCGGCGTAGATGCCGGGTTGCGCGATGTCCTTGGTGACGACCGCGCCGGCGCCGATCACCACGTCGTCGCAGATGCGCACCGGCAGCAGCGTGGCGCCGGAGCCGATGGACACGCGGTTGCCGATGTGCGTGGACGCCCACAGCTCGCGCCGGCCGCGCGCCGGCCCGCCGATGGCGAACAGGTCGTTGACGAACATCACGCCGTGGCCGATGAAGCAGTCGGCGCCTATTGTCACCAGCTCGCAGACGAAGGCGTGCGACTGCACCCGGGTGCGCGCGCCGATCACGACGCCCTTCTGGATCTCGACGAACGGGCCGACGAAGCAGTCGTCGCCCAGCGTGCATTCATAGACGTTGGCGGGCTCCACGATGCGCACGTTGGCGCCGCATTGCACGTCGCGCACCTGGGCGCTCAGGAGGATGGGGGCGGCCATCGCGCTCAGCCGCGGCCCAGCCGGCTGTGTTCGGTCTTCAGCGGCAGCGACACTTCCTTGCCGCTGGCCATCGACTCGTACAGCGCGGCGACCAGCTCCAGGCTCGCGCGCCCTTCGTGGCCGTCCACCAGCGCCGGCAGGCCGTCGCGCAGGCACTCGACCACGTGCTCGTAGTAGGCCTGGTGGCCGAAGCCGTAGACGTTGGGCGGGTTCACCGAGAAGCGCGCGACGACGTCGGCGTCCTCGGCCTGCGGCTCGACGAAGTTCCAGTGCCGGATCTCGTTGACGGCGAAGCCGCCGATCTCGATCGTGCCGCCCGAGCCCAGCACCGACAGCGAGCCTTCGAGATCCTTCGGGCGCGTGGCGCCGGTGGCCTCGACGATGCCCAGCGCGCCGTTGCGGAACTTGATGGTGGCCACCGCGGTGTCCTCGGCCTCGATGTTTACCAGCGCGCGCGCGGAACGCGCGTGCACGCTCTCGACCGGGCCCATGAACCAGCCCAGCATGTCCACGTGGTGGCTGGCCTGGTTGGCGATCACGCCGCCGTCCTGCGCCCAGGTGCCGCGCCAGGCGTCGTTGTCGTAGTACTTCTGGTCGCGGCACCAGCGCACGCGCACGGTGCCCAGCACCAGCTTGCCCAGGCGGCCGGCGTCGAGCGCGGCGCGCGCCTTGACCACGGGCACGTTGAAGCGGTTCTGCTTGACGACGAACAGGCGCACGCCGGCGGCGTCGGCGGCGGCGATCATCGCGTCGGCGTCGGCCAGCGTGAGCGCCATCGGCTTCTCGACGATCACGTGGCGCTTCGCGCGCGCGGCGGCGATCGTGACGTCCGCGTGCGAGCCGCTGGGCGTGAGCACCACGATCACCTCGGCGTCGCTGCCGGCCAGCAGCGCGTCCACGGACGTGAAGCCGGGCACGTCGTACCTGGTGGCGAACGCGGTGGCGCGCTCGGGCACGACGTCGCAGACGGCGACGAGGCGCGCGCCCTCGATCTGTCCGGTGCCGAGCAGCTCGGCGTGGCGTTTGGCGATGCGGCCGCAGCCGACGATGGCGATTCGAATCATGGAGTTCCCTTGTCGGTGGCGCGGGCCTGCGGCGTTCGATGCGCGGCCCGTCTTGCTCTCTTGCGAAACGCGGCCGAAAGCGGCCGCGCGGTGAAAATAGCCGGGCTCAGTCCGGTTCGTCGTCGACCTCGGTGCGCAGGCGGGCGATCTCTTCCTGCAGCGCGGCGTATTCGAGTTCCTTGCGCTGCAGGTAGTCGCGCGTCATGCGTGCCTTCGTGCGCACGCCCGACGGCGTCAGCAGGTAGAGATAGGCCAGCTTGTTGTCGCTGCGGCGGAAGTTCTCGGACTTGACCAGCCCCTTCTCGAGCAGCGCACGCAGCAGGAAGTTGGTCTTGCCCAGGCTGATGCCCAGCTTCAATGCCAGGTTGCGCTGCGACGCCGCGGGCGACTCGGCCACCGCCCGCATGGCGGCCAGCTCGAGCTCTTCATCGGCGGCGGAGACGGGGGAGTGGGGTGTGTTCATCGCGTGAACAGGCAGTGTATTCGAAAAATCTTTCGGCGCATCGGCAACGCGGCGCACGCCTCAGGAACGCCTGGACAGCGCGAGACAGGCAGAATGCCGGCAACACCGCCAGAGAGACCGCAGCCAGGGAGACGACCGCAAAGGTCGCAGGCAATGCGTTCGGGCTGGTGTGACAACTGACAGCCACATGCTTCTCGCCGTTTCCTTCCTCACCGCATTCGCAGTGACGTGGTTGATCGTTCGCTCCGAACGTCGACACGCACACCTCTCGAACGACCACGACCTCTCGGGCGTCCAGAAATTCCACACCACGGCGGTGCCGCGCATCGGCGGCGTCGGCATCTTCATCGGGGTGCTCGCCGTCGTGCTGCTGGCGACCGACGGCCGACCCGGCGTCGGACGCAGCATGCTGGTGCTGGTGGGCTGCTCGTTGCCGGCCTTTCTTGCGGGGCTGGTGGAGGACTTCACCAAGCGGGTCTCGCCGTCGCAGCGCATGCTCTTCACGGCGGTGGCCGCGCTGCTGGCCATGGGGCTGCTCGGCGCGATGCTCGCGCACATCGACGTGCCGGTACTCGACTGGCTGGTGATCTGGCCGATCGAGGCCGCGGCGCTGACCGTCTTCACGGTGTGCGGCGTCACCAACTCGATCAATCTCATCGACGGCTTCAACGGCCTCGCGTCGATGTGCGTCATGCTGATCCTGCTGGGGCTGGCCTGGGTCGGCTGGCGCGTGCACGACCCGTTGATCACCCAGCTGTCGCTGGCCGTCGTCGGCGCCACGCTGGGCTTTTTCCTGCTCAACTTTCCGCGCGGACGCATTTTCCTGGGCGACGGCGGCGCCTATTTCCTCGGCTTCATGACGGCGGAGCTCGCCATCCTGCTGCTGGCGCGCAACCCCGGCGTGTCGTCGATCTTTCCGCTGATGGTGTGCGCCTACCCGATCGTCGAGACCGTCTTCACGATCTACCGGCGCCGCTTCGTGCACCGCACGGCCGCCGGGCAGCCGGACGCGATGCACCTGCACCACCTAGTCTTCAAGCGCCTGACGCGGCGCGGCGTGGACCGTGCCGACACGCTCGCGCTGACGCGGCGCAATTCGATGACGTCGCCGTGGCTGTGGGCGATGTGCGCGCTGGCCGTCGTGCCGGCGATCTGCTTCTGGGATCGCAGCGACGTGCTCGGCGCCTGCCTGCTGGTCTACGTCGTGATCTACACGCTGGCCTATCGCCAGCTGGCGCGCTTTCGCGTGCCGCGCTGGCTCAGCGCGCTGCGGCGCTGAGCGGACGCCTCAGCGCCGCGCCGAGGCGGCGCGGAACGCGGCCCAGCGCTGCGCGCGCGCCGGGTCGCGCATCGACGCGCGGAAACGGTCGCGCCCGATCAGGAACCCGCCGTAGACGAGCAGGGCGATGAACGCGCAGGCGATCGCCACCGGGCCGCGCTTGGGCCAGGACTTGTGGTCGGGCACCAGCGCCTTGTCGACGACCTGGATCAGCGCGCCTTCGCGCGCCTCGTCGACGCGGGCGAGCTCGTACTGGCGCGCCATCAGCTCGAACAGCGTCTCCTGGTACTTGTACTCGCGGTACTTGCTGACGTAGTCGGCGTTTGCGCCAGCGGGGACATCGGCCTGCTCGGCGGCGTGCACCTGCTCGCGCAACGCCTGCGTGCGGGCGGCCAGCGCCATCACCTCGGGGGCGGTGTCGGCCATCGACTCGCGGCGCGTCTGCAGCGCGACCTCGGAGGCGCGCAGTTCGGCGAGCACGCGCGCATAGCCTTCGGCCGCGGACTTCGGCTCCGATTTCAGCGCGCCCGGCGAGTAGCCGCTGGCCTGCAGCGCCGTCTGCGCCGCGGTGAGCTTGACCTTGGTGTCGAACAGCAGCTTCTCGAACAGCATGCGGCGCGACTGCGCCTCCGTGGTCGCGAGCGTGGCGGTGACGGCCCGCAGCTCCTCGATGTACTGGTTGGCGATCGCGGCCGCGCGCTTCGGATCGACGTCCTGCACCGCGACGGTGATCAGGCCGTCCTTCTTGCCGAGCGTGATCTGCGCCAGCTTGTCCAGGCGTTCGCGCGCCAGGAAACGGGTCGGGGTGTCGTACACCTTGACCAGGTCGAAGCGATCGATGATGCGGTTGTCCACCGTCTCGCTCTGCATCATCGAGATGTACTGGTCGCCCGGACTCTTCTGGGCGCCGCCGGCCAGGCCGGCCAGCGCGCCGAGCGAGGCGAGCGCCGCGGACGCGGAGCTCTGCTGCTGCTGCGGCGGGATGAACGTGGCGGAGGCGGTGAAGATCGGCGTCAGCGCGAACGTGACGGCGAGGCCGGCGCAGCCGGACAGGAACGTCACGGCCGCCAGCGCTCTCCTGTGGCGGATGAGCGGCGCGGCGAGGTCCAGCATGTCGGGGCCGTCGTCCTCCGCGCTGAACAGGTCGGCGGCGACGATGGGCGTATCGGGGGCGCGGTCGTTCATCACAGCCCCAGCGACTTGATGCCGGCAAGGCCCAGGCCGAACTGGTAGAGGATCTGCGTCCAGTCCTTCGCGTCCTGCACGAACGTGGACTTGTTGAGCTCCTCCGGCACGAAGATGGTGTCGCCTGGCTGCACGACGGCGTCGCGGAAGGTGGTGCTGTCGTGCCAGAACGAGGCGCCCTGGCGCGCGCTGATCACCGAGCCGTTGGCACGCACCATGAAGATGCTGCCCTTGTCGGCGCCGCGCGTCGAGCCGCCGGCCAGCGCCAGGTACTGCTCGGTGGTGTGGCCCGACTCGAAGACGAAGCTGCCCGTGTTGAACACGCTGCCGAACACGCCGACGGAGGTGCCGCGCGGCGGGATCTTGATCGAATCGCCGTCCTCGAGCGGCAGGTCGGGCAGCGCGGCGGCGTCGGGCGGCAGCTGCAGCACGATGCGGCCGGTGGGCTTGACCGCGCGCAGCCGCTCCAGCAGCCGTGCGTTGGACGCCGCGGACGCGCTCTGCGCCGCGATCTCCTCGGACGAGGTGGCCCGCTGCGTGGCCTGGTTCTTGGACATGTCCGTCTCGAGATCGCGCAACGCGCGCTCGTAGTTGATCTGCTGCGTCTGGCGCACGCTCTCGCGCGTCAGCTCGGTGCCGAACGGGTAGGCCGCGCCGGTGAGGCCGCCGGCCGCGCGCAGCGCGTCGGCGATGCGGCTGCCCGGCGGCAGGATGTAGTCGCCCGGCTTCGCCACCTCGCCGTCGATGTGCACGGTCTGGTTCTGGTGCCCGCTCGGCAGCGAGGCGGTGACCACGCTGAACACGCGCACGACGTCGCCGGTGCCGAGCGAATCGCCCGCGTGGGCGGGCAGGTCGAGCTGGGTGATGTGGCCGGTGGCGCGATCCGCCAGGCGTTCGATGGCCACGCGGTCGCGGTCGGCCACGGCGTTGAAGCCGCCGGCCATGCGCAGCAGGTCCTCGAGCTTCTCGCCGGGCTTCAGCTCGAAGATCGCGGGCTCGTTGACGCTGCCGAGGACGGCCACCTGCGTGCCCACCGGGCCGATGAAGATGACGTCGTCCGGCTGCACCAGCTGGTCGGCATCGTGGTCGCCCTTGAGCAGCAGGTCGTAGAGGTCGAACACCGCGATCTCCTTGCCGCCGCGGCGCAGGTGGATGTCGCGGAAGCTGCCGGCCGCCGACGGGCCGCCAGCGCGCATCAGCGCGTGCAGCACCGAGGCGAGGCCGTTGACAGTGGTGCTGCCCGGACGCTGCGCGTAGCCGCCGACGAACACGCGGATCGCGCGCACCTGGCCCAGCGTGGCGCTGATCTGGAAGTTCTTGAACACCTGGCTCACGCGGCGGGAGATCGCCGGCGCGAGCTCGGAATGCTTCAGGCCGGCGACCGCGACCGCGCCGACGCGCGGCACGGCGATGTTGCCGGCGCGGTCCACGATCAGGTGCAGGTTGGAGTTGACGGTGCCCCAGGTCGAGACCGAGATCTCATCGCCCGGACGCACGATGTAGTCGCCGGGCACGCTGGGCAGCGGATCCTGCGCGGCCGACGAGAAGGACGGGTCGGTGAGCAGGTTGGCGCCGAAGCGGCGGATGGGACGGTCGGCATTGGGGCGGGCGCGCCGCTGCACGTATTGCTCGAATTCGCCGGGCGCGTAGGGCTCCGGGCGATCCGACAGGCTGCCTGGCTCGGGCTGGGCCGGCCGACGGGTGGCGTAGTACAGGCCGGTGTCGGACTGGTTCAGCTGGATGGCGGCGCCGGTGCCCTGCGCAGCCGCGGCGGCGCCCCCGCCGGCATCGCCCCCGCCGCTGTTGCTGCTGTTGTTGTTGCTGCTGCTGCTGCTCGACGAACTGTTGTTGTCCCCCGTGTTGCCGGCCTGCGTGAGGTCGTTGTTCGCGTTGCCGCTGAACTGGGCCTGCGCGAGGGTGGGAGCCAGTCCCGCGGCGAGCGCCAGCGCGAGGGCGCCGGCCAGGTGGGCGGCGCGGCGGGGCAGGGACGGCACGGAGGCCAGGGATCGGATCATCGGCATGGAGAGCGGAGTTCGCAGTGCGTTGACGCGGTGGTCCGCGCCCTGGTGAGGGCGGTCGAAGGACGCGCCGCGGGCTCCTCGGTCGCAGGTGGGACGGACCGGGGAGCGGCGAATTCTATCCGTTGGATGTTGCCCACCCGGTCGGGCCGGGACCGCCGACATGCGCGATTCATCCGTACAAGCGATAATGGCGGTTCATGACAGAAACCCCCCAAGCCCAGGTCCCGGCTCAAACGGACCCCCGAATTGACCTCGCCCTCGAGCAACAACCCGCCCCCGCGCCGGCCCGATTCGACACCCTTCCCCTCGATGCCAAGCTGATCCGCGCCGTCGCCGATCAGGGCTACGCCTTCATGACGCCGATCCAGGCGAAGGCGATCCCGCTGGTGCTGCAGGGCCGTGACGTGATGGGTGCCGCCCAGACCGGCACCGGCAAGACCGCCGCGTTCTCGATCCCGCTGCTGCAGAAGATGATGCGCCACGAGACGGCCAGCGTCTCGCCGGCGCGCCACCCCGTGCGCGCGCTGGTGCTGGCGCCCACGCGCGAGCTCGCCGACCAGGTCGCCCAGAACATCAAGGCCTACGCCAAGCAC
>FSVG01001665.1_pt1 | contig 26925 bp, 24 predicted proteins | sample 1637511 | NCBI WGS metagenome assembly FSVG01 (sample SAMEA3914816, study PRJEB12502) | metagenome | biome: forest; material: soil | place: USA | collected 2011-09-16 | depth 0.3 m
CCCCAGTCCCGCGTCGCCCGACGCCCCCGTCCCGCCCGCCGCGGCATCCGCCCCGGCCGCCCCCGCCGATGCACGCGACGCCCTGAAGAAGCAGGCCGGCGACGTCGACCAGTCGACGCTGCTCAAGGAGACGCTGACCAAGACGGATCGCCAGTACTCGCTGCTGCGCGCCGGCCGCATCGCGACCAACTACGACCTGAACTACAGCTACATCGGCACCGAGTCGATCGACGTCGGCCTGGACACCACCGGCAACATCGACCTGTTCAAGATCGCGAACACGCGCTCGCACACGATCACCAACTCGTTCTCGGTGGACTACGGCCTGCTGGACAACTTCACGATCAGCGGCACCCTGCCCTTCGTCAGCAAGTTCACGCAGAGCAACGAGTTCGGCGGCATCGCCAACGCCCTCGGCGACATCAATCTCGGCGGACGCTACCAGCCGTTCTACCAGACCCCCGGCGGCCCGACGTTCACGTTCACCGGCGGCCTCGGCCTGCCCACCGGCCGCAGCCCGTTCAAGACCGTGTCGGGCGCCAACCTGTCCACCGGCTCGGGCTACGCCACCGGCACGCTGGGCGTGAACGCCTCGCAGGTGCTCGACCCGGTCGCGCTGTTCGGCTCGGTCAACTTCACGGCGTCGCCGGGCGTCTCCCACCTGCACCAGATCCACTCCGACAACACGATCCTGACGGCGGTCAAGCCGGGCAAGAGCATCGGCTGGGGCGCCGGCTTCACCTACGCGCTGTCGTACAACGTCTCGACCAGCGTGTCGTTCCAGGAGACCGTGACGACCGCCTCGCACATCACCTACCTGGACACCAGCGGCGTCAGCCGCACGCGCCCGACGACCATGCAGACGGCCGCCCTCCTCAACTTCGGCCTGGGCGTGCGCCTGAGCCCGAAGACGACGGTCAACCTCAGCGCCGGCATCGGCCTGACGACCGACTCGCCCGACTTCAGCCTCGGGCTGAACGTGCCCCTGACCTTCGCGTTGTTCTGACCTCATGAGCGCACTACCGACGACGCGCCGCGCGCGCCGCCAGCCGTCGCCCCGGCCCGCCCGCAGCGCCAGCGCGATCGCCGCCGCGCTGCTCGCGCTGGCCGGCGGCACGGCGCACGCCGCCCTCACCGACAACCTGGCCGTGAGCCCGGTGGCGATGTCGATGGGCAATGCGGTCACCGCCGATCCGCCGGGGCTCGATTCGATCCACTTCAACCCGGCCGGGCTCGCGAAGATCAAGTCCGACACGCGCTCGGACACCATCTTCGGCGCCGCGCTGCGCGTCACCGCGCAATTCCACCAGCCGGCCGGATTCGACGTCGGCGGCTTCACCGAAGACCCGCTCAACGGCACGCACTCCGACCACAACAAGCAGGCGATCTTCATCCCGATCGCGGGCGTCCCCAGCCCGCGCATCCCCGTCGCGCTGGCCGCCGGCCTGGGCCTGTCCTGGCATGCCGAGGGCTCGCCCTGGACGTTCGCCACGGCCACCTACGTGCCGCAGGCCGTCGGCATCGACCGCACGAAGAATCCGGACGATCCGGGCCGCTTCGACGGCAAGCAGGTGGTGATCCAGCGCCTGGTCTACCTGTCGCCATCGGTGGGCTACCAGGTCAACGACAAGTTCAGCGTCGGCCTGGCGATTCCCATCGCGCACCAGGGCTTCGCGCTCGACACCGAGATGCGCTTCCCCAACAAGCTGCTGGGCATCATCGGCAAGCTGCAGGACGCCTGGTGCGGCAACAACGGCAATCCGCTGGACACGCTGGGCTTCGGCCTGTGCGGCACCGACGAGTCGGGCCAGCAGAGCGGCCGGCTGCGGCCGTTCAACAGCGTGGGCGAGATGCGCTTCGCGGCCACGTCGCCGGCGGACGTCACGTTCAACGTCGGCGCGCTGTGGCAGCCCACCGAGTCCATCGGCCTCGGCGCGGTCTACCAGTCCGGCTCCAAGACGGTGATGACGGGGAACTACAACTTCCACGCCAACCCGATGCTGCCCGAGTTCGTGCGGCACATGTACCAGTCGCTGTTCGGGCCCATCGTCGCGGCGATGTTCGGCTTCCCGACGTCGATCCCGACCGACCAGGGCGGCAACTTCACGATGGTGCTGCCGTTCCCGGCGCACTGGCAGTTCGGCGTGAAGCTGAAGCCGATCGACGGCATCCAGTGGAACATCGACGCGGGCTGGACCGACTGGAAGAAGTGGGACCAGCTCACGTTCCAGTTCGACCGCCAGGTCAACCTGCTCGAGATGGCCCGCCTGTTCGGCCAGGCCGACTCCAGCAAGCTGGTCATCCCGCGCGGCTACCGCAGCGTGTGGAGCTACGGCACCGGGGTGCAGATCGACGTCTGGGACGGCGTCAAGCTGCGCCTGGGCTACGAGCCGCGGCGCAGCTCCGTGCCCACCAACAAGATCGACCTGATCGCGCCGATGCCCGACTTGAAGGTCAGGAGCATCGGGCTAAGCTACCAGATGGCCGATGGCATGAAGCTCGAGAGTGGCTTCAGCTATGCCAAGGGGCGCTTCAACGTGCCCGCAGGAACCGATTGCAACCTCAACTGCAGCGACTTCTTCAATGTGATCTACAACCCGTACGCGGGCCTCGACGTCTCCGGAACGCTCGTCCTGCGCTACTTCGGCCTCAAGATCACGCAACCCTTCTGACCCTATCCGCCATGACCCACTTCCCGCGCATCCTTTCCCGCCTTGCCGTCCTCGCCGCGCTCGGCGCCGCCTCGCTCGTCCATGCCCAGGCCGCCGCACCGGCCATCGACGCCGAAAAGCAGAAGCTCATCGACCAGGTGCTCGCCGTGTGGCACCCCGAGAACAGCGTCGTGATGGCGGTGCAGCGCCCGGCCGCGGAGGCGATGGAAAAGTCGCGCATCGCGCTGCAGCAGGCGCGCCTGCCCGCCGAAAAGATCGACAAGACGATGAAGGACATCCAGGTCGACGTCCAGAAATACGTCGACACCGCCAGCCCGCTGGCCGGCAACTCGGCCAAGAAGAACCTGCAGGCCACCGTCGCGCCGCTGCTGGCGCAGAACTTCACGGCCGACGAGCTGCGCCAGCTGGTCGCGATGCTGCAGTCGCCGGTCAAGGCCAAGTTCGAGAAGGTGATCCCGCAGGTCGACGTGGCGGTCGGCAAGAAGGTGCAGGAGGACGTCGGCGCGGAGGTCAACAAGAACATCCAGGCCCTGACCGAATCCGTCGGCACCAAGCTGCGCATCGCCATCACCGCGAAGTGAGCATGGCGCACGCCCGCTCGCTGGGCGCGCTCGGCGCGCTGTTCGCCCTCGCGGCCTGCGGCGGCGGTGGCAGCGGCTCGCCGACGCCGCCCGCGCCGCCGCCGTCGCCGTCCAATGCCGTGCTCAGCGTCTCGCTGGCCGGCGGAGCGAGCCCGGGCATCGATCACCTGTGGGTCACCGTCACCGGCTTCGCGATGCACGCGGACGCCGCCAAGGTCTACGGCGACGGCGATGCCGGCTGGGTGACGCAGTCCCTGGACAAGCCGGTCACGGTCGACCTGGCCGGCGCCACCTTGTCGCAAGGCCAGTCGCAATCGCTGTTGAAGCAGGCGGTGAGCGCGCTCGGCAGCTACGCGCAGTTGCGCCTGATCGTGGCCCCGTCGGACCCCAATTCCTCGTTGAAGGCCTCGGCCGCCGCGGCCGGCCTCGCGTACAACGACCAGGTGCAGTACACCGACGCCGGCGGCGTGCACGTGGTGCCGCTGGAGATCGCCGACCCGCAGGCCGGCATCCGGCTGCTGTCGCCGTTCTCGCTCAGCGGCGACACCACCACGCCGCTGTCCGTCGAGTGGAACGCCCATTCCAGCCTCGTGCGCCGCGCCGCGCCCGGCGGCGTGGACCGCTTCACGCTGCGCGACGAACTCACCCTCTACAACCAGCAGCTGCTGACCGCCCTCGGCGACGGCAACCTGCAGATCGACGGCAGTGTGTTCGACTCGATCAGCGGGCAGCTGGACACGTCGCAGTTCTGCACCGGCGCGAGCCACGCCGGCTGCATCCACGACGTCGTCGTGAGCGCCACCAGCCTGTCGGCCGACACGCGCTTCCACCAGGAGGTGCGCAGCGTCAACGTCGGCGCCAGCGGCAGCTTCGTGCTCTATCCGCTGCCAACGCAGACGCTGTACGACGTGGTGATCCACGGCGGCAACATGCAGACCCTCGTCGTGCGCGGCGTGTTCGTCGATCCGACCGGCCTGCTCAAGCCGTTCCCCACCGCGTTGAGCAACACCGCCACCCCGCTCGTGCCGGTGCTCGACGCCAGCGAACAGGTCGTCACGGTGAGCAACGCGCTCGTGCCGCACGCCGGCCGCGTGTTCTTCGGCCAGACCATCGCCGGCAGCGGCGGCAGCATCGCCGACCTGCCCTACGTGATCGCCTACGACGCGGCCGACCCGGCCACGGGCGCGCTGCTGCACACGGTGACGCTGCCGGGCGGCCCGCTGCACGACGCCGTCTTCGACCCGAAGACGCAAGGCCTGGGCACGCCACCCGCGTTCACCACGGTCACGCAAAAGGAAGGCCTGGGCGCGTGGAGCGTCTGGACGCAGGGCACGCTGGCCGACGCCACCAGCCCCGTCACGACGCTGGGCGCGGCGGCCGGCAGCGTCGTCGCGCCGGCTCCGGTGCGGCTCGCCGGCCTCGCGGACGGCACGCTGACGCTCACGTTGTCCGGCACGCCGAGCAACGACGCGGACCAGGCCGAGGCGGTGGTCACCAACGGCGGCGGCACGGTGGCCGTGGTCGACGTCTCGGGCCTGGTCGCCCACGGCGGCGCGACGCCGATCACGCTGGCCGCGGGCAGCGCGTCGTCGGCGCCGGGTGCGACCGTCTACAACGTCGCGCTGCACACGTGGAAGACCGGCAGCGAGATCGCCAGTTCGCGCTGGGCGCGGGTGGGGGCGCCGGTCGACCTGTCGGCGGCGACGACGGCCAGCGCGGCGCTGGCCCTGCCCTGAGCGAGTGCGGGCCGCGCGACTCGCGCGGCTCGTTGCTCAGTGCTTATTCTCGATCGCCGGCAGGCTGGGCAGCACCGGCAGCATGAACAGCAGCGGGAAGCCCGCCAACGGCAGCCCGGCGAGGCCGGCCACCGGCGACAGCACCTGCGTGACCGCGGACACCGTCTGCGCCAGCTTCATCGTGGCCTGCAGACCCGTCGAGGCCGCCTGCAGGCGCTGCTGGGCCAACTGGCGGTCGAGTCCTTGGGCGCCCGTGGCGGTGAGGCTGCCCAGCAGGGCGCCCGCATCGCTCGACGAGCTGGCGATGGTGGTGTTGCCTTGCTCGCTGGCACTGAGCGCGCCGAAGGCGGCCAGCGTCGGCGTCGACAGGCCCTGGCCGTACACGTCCGACATCTCGCCTTCGCTCAACACGCGCAGCTCGCCGGTCGCGGCGGTGGCGGCGCAGGCGGCCAGCGCCAGGAAGGCGCCCAGCACGAGGCGATGGGGGGTGCGGCTCAGCTTCATGGACGTCTCCGGTACGGTGTTTCGGACGCGGCTGCCGCATCGCGGGAGAGACTCGGCAGCGCTTGCCCTCATATCGGCCGGGCGCGCCAGCCGCTGAGCGGCGCGCAGGCCGAGATGCGAGAACTAGTTCACGGGCGCCGACGGCGGCCTGCACGGGGCCGGGCGGCCCCCATGCGCCTGCGCGACGCACGCGAGACGCACGCACGGGACGCACCGCTTCGACAGCGCCTCGCTCAGCCAGCCAGCCGGTAAATCGGCGTCCGATCTTGTATACCGTATAGGGTATTTGACCTCATCGCCGAACCCCCGCCGCGCGCGACGCCGCGAGGCCCACTCCAACGCCGGACCGCCCGCAGCCGGCACGCCCTGCAGCTTCAGCTCGCCCACAGCCGTCGCGCGGCCGCCCTTCATCCTGGGGATGGCGACGCCCCGGACCCAGTGATTTGATCGTTGCCACCGAGTCGCGCCGTCGACCCGCGAAGGATCGCCATGGAGCCATACCTCGCCGAGATCCGCATCACGAGCTTCGCGTTCGCGCCCAAGGGTTGGGCGTTGTGCAACGGGCAGCTGCTCGCGATCAACCAGAACCAGGCGCTGTTCGCCTTGCTGGGCACCACCTACGGCGGCGACGGCCGCGTCACCTTCGCGCTGCCCAATCTGCAAGGCCGCGCGCCGATGCATCGCTCGAACGCGCGCCCGCTCGGCCAGGCGCAGGGCGAGGAGACGCACGCGCTCACGGTGGCCGAGATGCCGGCGCACACGCACGCGCTGCGCGCCTCCGGCAAGCTCGCCGGCTCGCCCTCGCCGGCCAACGGCGTGTTGGCCGCCACCGCCCGCGGCGCCACGCCCGGTTACGCGGCGGCCACCGGCCTCGTGGCGCTGAACCCGGCGGCGCTCGCGCCGTCCGGCGGCAGCCTGCCGCACGAGAACCGCCAGCCCTACCTGGCGATGAACTTCGTCATCGCGCTGCAAGGCATCTTCCCCTCGCGCAACTGAGGCCACGCCATGTCCCAACCATTTGTCGGCGAGATCCGCATGTTCGGGGGCACCTTCGCTCCCCTGGGCTGGTCATTCTGCGACGGCCAGCTGCTGGCCATCGCGGCCAACGAGGTGCTGTTCAACCTGATCGGCACCACCTACGGCGGCGACGGCGTCACCACGTACGCGCTGCCGGACCTGCGCGGCCGCGTGCCGGTGCACCAGGGCGTCGGCCAGTCCGCCTACGTGATCGGCCAGCAAGGCGGGTCCGAGACGGTCGCGCTCACCGCCGCGCAGATGCCGGCACACGCGCACGCCTGGATGGCCAGCGCCACGCAGGCGTCCGCCACGCACGGCCCGGCGGAGAGCGTGGGCGCATCGGCCGCGATGAACCTGTACGGCAGCGGCGCGCCCAACATGGCGATGGATCCGAACGCGGTCGCCGCGGCCGGCGCCGGCCAGCCGCACGAGAACATGGCGCCGTTCGTCGGCGTCAGCTACATCATCTCGCTGTTCGGCGTGTTCCCCTCCCAAAACTAGCGTCGTGGGTTGGAAATTCGTTGAACAGGTCTGGAGCGAAGAAATGACGGTGCCGAATCCTGTCCAAAACGTGCGCAGACCAGGCGCGCCGGCGAAACGATGCCCGCATGCCGCGCGAGCGGGCGCAACGATGGACGCGGGCCATTTGGGCGGGATTCTTCAACGAATTCCTGACTCGCGACACTAAAAGGAGCTGGCGATGGCCGATCAATTCGTTGGCGAGATCCGCATGTTCTGCGGCAACTTCGCGCCCTTGGGCTGGGCGTTCTGCGACGGCTCGGTGCTGCCGATCGCGCAGAACACCGCGTTGTTCTCCTTGCTGGGCACCAGTTATGGCGGTGACGGCCGGGCCACCTTCGCGCTGCCCAACCTGCAGGGCGCGCTGCCCGTTCACGCGGGCGCCAGCGCCGGGCCGGGCCTGAGCCAGCGCCAAGTGGGCGAGATCGGCGGCCGGGACACGGTGGCGCTGGGCACCGCCGAGTTGCCCGCGCACGGCCACGCGCCCCGCGCCGTCTCCGCGGCCACCACCGGGACGCCGGGCGGCACGACCAGCCTCGCGCCCACCTCCAACGGCACGGCGATGTACCGCGCGCCCGACGTGTACCTCAACACGGCGCCGGCCAACATCGGCGCGAGCGGCGGCGGCGGCGCGCACAACAACCTGCCGCCGTACCTGTGCCTGTCCTTCATCATCGCGCTGCAGGGCATCTTCCCGGCGCGCGCCTGAGAGCATCGCCATGTCCACGGCCGCCTCCCTCACCCTGCGCGACGCCGAGCCAGGCGACCGCTCGTTCCTGCTCGCGCTCTACACCAGCACCCGCGCCGACGAGTTCACGCAGCTGGGCTGGCCGCCCGAGATGGAGCGCGGCTTCATGCAGATGCAGTTCGAGGCGCAGCGCAGCCACTACGAGCACCGCCATCCGGGCGCGCGCTGCCAGGTGATGGAGCTGCTGCGCTGTCCCGTCGGCCGCCTGTGGGTGGCGCAGGACGCGCGCAGCCTCACGATCCTCGACATCTCGGTGATCACGGACCTGCGCGGCCAGGGCATCGGCAGCGAATGCCTGCGCCGCGTGCAGCAGCGCGCCGCCGCGGCCGGGGTGGACGTCGAGCTGCAGGTGCTCGTCGGCAGCGCCGCCCACCGCCTCTACGAACGGCTGGGCTTCCACGACGTCGGCGACGCCGGCGTGCGCCAGGCGATGTCCTGGTCGCCGACTCGAAGCGACCTCACTTCCCGGGAGAGCCATCATGAACAAGCGTGAATTCGTCGCCGGCGGCGTCGGTGCGATCGTCGCGGCGCCGCTGCGGGCCAGGACGGCGCCGGGCGCCGCCGCGCCGGCGTCGCTGCAGGCGCTGATGGAACGCACGCAGCGCCTGCCGGACCTCGTCGAGGCCGCGAGCGCCGCCACCTTCGAGGCCTACATCGGCGAGCGCTTCTCGATCATCGCCGGCCCGGACACCGGCGCCGAACTGGTGGTCAGCGGCGTCGAACGCGTCGCCCGCTGCGCGTCCACCGAGCAGTTCACGGTATCGTTCCTCGGCGCGGACGTCGCCGACGGCGTGCAGACCCTGGCCCACGCGACAGGACAACGACTGACGCTGCACCTGGAGCCCACCCGCTCGGGCTGCGAGGCCCGCTTCAACCTGCTGGCGTAGGCCCGGCGGCGATCCGTCATGCCGGGCGGCCCCTAGTCACGCCGCGGCCGATCCCACCAGATCACCGCACACAGCGCGAGGCCCACGCCGTACAGCATCCAGGTGCGGCCGGTCAGGTACGGGTAGAGCATCAGCACGACGCCCAGCCAGCGGATGCGCGGGTGCTCCACCACCTTGCCGTAGCGCCAGGCGGCGAGGCCGATCAGGCCGAACAGGATGCAGCCGAAGATCCACGCCGGGCTGGGCAGCGCGAGGCCCATCTGGCGGGCGGCGTGGGCGGCGGTGGCGGGGGTCATGGCGCCCGCCAGTATGCCAAGGCGGGCCGAGCCGCCCGCCGGCCCCGGCGCTCCCCGCCTCAATAGGCCTTGTTCGTGGAGGCCTTCTCGCCAGGTCCGTGCCAGGCGGAATTCGTTGATTTATAGTTAGCAAGCTAACTAATATCAATCGACCATGACCAAGACAGCCACCGACCGACACCGAGCCCGCATGGCCTTCGGCACCGCGCTGCCTGCGATGTCGCGCGCCTACAAGGCCGCCGCCGACAAGGCCGTGGGGCACATCGGCCTGTCGCAGGCGATGGCCTGGCCGCTGGTGATGATCGGCCGCCTGGGCAACGGCATCCGCCCGGGCGTGCTCGCGGACCTGCTGGCGATCGAGGGGGCGTCGCTGGTGCGCCAGCTCGATCAGCTGGTCGACGCGGGCCTCGTGGAACGACGCGAGGACGCGATCGACCGGCGCGCCAAGACGCTGCATCTCACGCCGGCCGGCACCCGCGCCCGCGCGAAGATCGAGGCCTCGCTCGACGCGATGCGCATCGAGATGTTCGACGGCATCGCCGACGCCGACTTGGCCGCCTGCCTGCGCGTGTTCGCCGCGCTGGACGCGCGCCTGGGCGGCGGGGCGCGCCACCTGCTGGCGAGCGCGCCGTGAGCCTCGCCCTGCCCCGGTTCACACGCGCGGAGATGCTGTTCTCCGCCAAGACCTTCACCGCGGCGATGCTGGCCATGTACATCGCCAACCGCGCCGGGCTGCCGCGTCCGTTCTGGTCGATGCTCACCAGCTACATCGTGGCCGCGCCGCTGGCCGGCAACGTGCGCTCGAAGGCCGTGTTCCGCTTCTGCGGCACCTTGATCGGCTGCACGATGGTCGTCCTGATGGTGCCGGCGCTGGACAACGCGCCCGAGTTGCTGACGCTGGCGCTCGCGCTGTGGGTGGGCGGCTGCCTGTACCTGTCGCTGCTCGATCGCACGGCCCGCTCCTACGTCTTCATGCTGGCCGGCTACACGGCGGCACTGATCGGCTTTCCGTCGGTGGAGACGCCGTTGAACCTGTTCGACAACGCCGTCGCACGCGTCGAGGAGATCAGCCTGGGCATCCTCTGCTCGACGCTGGTGCACAGCCTGGTGCTGCCGGTGAGCATGGGCCCGACGCTGCTGGCACTGCTCGATCGCAGCCTCGGCGACGCGCGCCGCTGGTTCGGCGACGCCCTGGGCGTCGGCGGCGCGAAGCCCGCGCCGAAGAGCGGTGGCTCCGCCGCCGCGACGCTCGGCGCCGACCGCCAGCGCCTGGCCGGGGACATCACGCAGTTGCGCCTGCTGTCCACCCACGTGCCGTTCGACACCAGCCACCTGCGCTGGACGGCCGGCGCCATCGGCGCGATGCAGGACAGCCTGGCCGCGCTGACGCCGGCGCTGTCGGCCGTGGAGGATCGCCTGCAGGCGCTGCAGGACGCCGAAGGCGCGCTGGCGCCCGACGTCGTCGCGCTGCTCGCGCAGGCGGCGGCGTGGCTGCGCGACGGCAGCGCGGGCGCCACCCCGCAACCCGACCGCGACGCGGCGACGCAGGCGCTGCTCGCCGGCCTGCGCGAGCTGGGCGAGCCGGGCGACGAACCCGCCGCCCAGTCCACGCCGTGGGCCCGCGCGCTGCGCATCGGCCTGGCCGTGCGCCTGGACGAGCTGGTGCGCGGCTGGCGCGCCTGCGAGACGCTGCGCCAGCGCATCGACGAGGGCCTCACCGGCGCCGCCGCGCCCTTGCGCCGCAGCGCCTCGTTCGACAACCGCGTGCTGCACAAGGACACCGGCCTCGCGCTGCTGTCGTCGTTCGCCGCGGTGCTGGCGATCTGCCTGTGCTCCGCGTTCTGGATCGCCACCGCCTGGCCCTCGGGCTCGGCCGCCGCGATGTTGGCCGCCGTCTTCTGCAGCTTCTTCGCGACGCTGGACGACCCGGTGCCCGCGATCAACAAGTTCCTGAAGTTCACGATCGTGTCGGTACCGGTCTCGGCCGTCTACGTGCTGCTGCTGCTGCCGCTGGTGCACGACTTCGGCATGCTGGTGCTCATCTGCGCCCCTACCTTCCTGCTGCTCGGCTGCTGGTGCGCGCGCGCCGCGACGGCGCCCGCCGCCATGGCCACGGTGTTCGGCGTCGCGGGCACGCTGGCCCTGCACGACACCGCCGCCACGGTCGACCTGCCGGTCTTCCTCAATGGCACGCTGGCCCAGGTGCTGGGCATCCTCGCCGCGGCACTGGTGACGCGCCTGGTGCGCACGGTGGGCGCCGACTGGAGCGCGCAGCGCATTCGGCGTGCCACCTGGCGCGAGCTGGGGACGATGGCCGGCGCCGCGCGTGGCGCCGACGTCGACGAGGCCTACGCCGTGCGCATGGTGGACCGCATCGCCCTGCTCGCCCCGCGCGTCGCGCAGGCCGACCCCGCGGTACGCGACGAGACGGTCGACGGCGCGTTGCGCGACCTGCGCGCCGGCGTCGACATCGTGGCGCTGCAACGCGCCCGTCCGCGCCTGCCCTCGGCGGGCATCGGCGCGGTGATGGACGGCGTCGCGCGCCTGTTCCACCGGCGCGGCGCCGGCGACGCAGGCGCCGTGCCGCAGGCCTTGCTGGCCGACCTGGACGGCGCGCTGGCGCAGGTGCTCGCCCCCGCCGGCACCGCGCACTCCGACCCCGCCCGCGCGGCCATCACGGCGCTCGTCGGGTTGCGCCGCGCCCTCTTTCCCGCCGCCCCCGCGGCCCTCGCGGCGCCAGGTGCCGCGCCGCTCGCCACCGGAGTCCCAGCATGATCGGCGAAGCCAGCTTCTACGGCCTCTACCTGCCCTGGCTGATGCTGCTGTGCGGCGTCGCGCTGGCCCTCCAGTTCGGCGTGCGCCGCCTGCTGGGCGCCCTCGGTTTCTATCGCTGGGTCTGGCACCCGGCCCTGTTCGACGTCGCGCTGTACGTGCTGCTGCTGTACGCCACCAGCGTCGTCGCCTCCCTGCTGCAATCGCAATGACATCCGCCATGACTTCCGACCTCCTCGCCCCCGGCCGCTGGCCCGCGCGCATCGCGCGCCTCGTCGTCACGCTGGCGGTCGTCGCCGCCGCGCTCTGGGCCGCCCTGCGGCTGTGGGACCACTACGAGCTCGAGCCCTGGACCCGCGACGGCCGGGTGCGCGCGAACGTCGTGCAGATCGCGTCCGACGTCTCGGGCCTCGTCACCGCGGTGCCGGTGCAGGACAACCAGGCCGTCGCCGCCGGCACGCTGCTGTTCGAGGTGGATCGCGCGCGCTACACGCTGGCCGTGCGCCAGGCCGAGTCCGCGCTCGTCGCCACGCGCGTGGCGCTCGCCCAGGCACAGCGCGAGAACGCGCGCAACGACGAGCTCGGCAACCTGATCTCGCAGGAGCTGCGCGAGCAGACGGCCACCCGCGTGGAGGCCGCGCAGGCCAGCGTCGCGCAAGCCGCCGTGGCGCTCGACGGGGCCAGGCTCAACCTCGAGCGCGCCCAGGTGCGCGCCCCCACCGACGGCCTCGTCACCAACCTCGACATGCGCACCGGCAGCTACGCCCAGGCCGGCCGCGCGGCGCTGGCGCTGGTGGACGCCCAGTCGTTCTACGTCGAAGGATATTTCGAGGAGACCAAGCTGCCGCGCATCCACATCGGCGACCGCGTGCTCGTGCTGCCCATGGGCGGCGCGCGCCTGGAGGGGCGCGTCCAGAGCATCGCCGCCGGCATCGCCGACCGCGACCGCAGCACCGGCACCAACCTGCTGCCCAGCGTGAACCCGACCTTCAACTGGGTGCGGCTGGCCCAGCGCGTCCCGGTGCGCGTGAAGCTGGCTCCGCTGCCGGCGGGCACGCGTCTCGTGGCCGGCGAGACGGTGACGGTGCAGGTGCTCGCCGAGCCGGCGTCCCGCGCGCCGGCAGCGGCGGCGTCGGCGGCCTCCGCGCCGCGCAGCGCTGCCAAGGAGTGAACGCCATGTCGTGGATCACACGCACCACGGTCGTCGCGCTGGCCGCTGCGCTGGCGGCCTGCGCCGGCACGCCGGTCGGCCCGAACTACCAGGTACCGGCCGGAGCCATCGTCAACAAGCCGGGCGCCGCGGCCGCGTTCGGGCAGGTGACGACCGAGTCGGGCGCCGCGCCGGTCAGTGCCGAGCCGCTGCCGCCGCACTGGTGGCGCCTCTACACCGACCCGCGCCTGGACGGCCTCGTCGAAAAGGCGCTGGCGCACAACACCGACCTGCGCCAGGCGCTGGCCACCCTCGCCAAGACACAGGCCGCCGAGGTCGAGGTCAACGGCGCGAAGAAGCCGACGCTGGCCGTCGAAGGCGGCCCCGCGTTCGGCCACCCGTCGGGCATCTCCTTGCTGGCGAAGGACTACGTGCCGCCCAGCACCTGGGAGTACGGCGGCGGTGCCTCGCTGTCGTACCAGGTCGACCTGTTCGGGCGACTCAAGCGCGCCGTCGAGGCCGCGCACGACAACACCGAGGCCGCCCAGGCCGCGCTGGACCTGGCGCGCGTCGACGTCGCCGCCAGCACCGCGCGCGCCTATGCCGACGCCTGCGCGAGCGGCCTGCGCATCGCCAGCGCGCAGCACTCCGCCGAGTTGCAGCAACAGGCGCTGGACATCTCGCTGCGCCTGCAGCAGGCCGGCCGGGTCGGCGTCACCGACGCCGCCCGCGCACGCAGCCAGTTGCAGGTGCTCAAGGCCGCGCTGCCGCCGCTGCAGGCACGCCGCCAGGCCGCGCTGTACCGGCTGGCGACGCTCACCGGCGAGTTGCCGCAGGACTTCCCGCGCGACGTCGCCACCTGCGCCGTGGCGCCGCGCGTGCCGGGCGCGCTGCCCGTCGGCGACGGCGCCGCGTTGCTGCGCCGCCGCCCCGACATCCGCCAGGCCGAACGCCAGCTCGCCGCCGCCACGGCCACCATCGGCGTGGCCACCGCCGACCTCTATCCGCGCGTGTCGCTGGGCCTGTCGCTGGGCTCCGAAGGCCTGGGCAACGACTTCCTCGGCAAGGACACCTTCAGCTACAGCGTCGGGCCCTTGATCTCGTGGACGATCCCGAACACCGGCGTCGTGCGCGCGCGCATCGCGCAGGCGAACGCGAGCGCCGACGGCGCTCTGGCCAAGTTCGACGGCACGGTGCTGACCGCGCTGCGCGAGACGGAAACGGCCTTGAGCGCCTACGCGCGGGAGCTGGATCGCCACGCCGCGCTGCAGGCCGCGCGCGACGAGAGCGCCACCGTGGCCGACCAGGCGCGCCGCCTCTACCAGAGCGGGCGCACCGGCTACCTGGAGGCGCTGGACGCCGAACGCGGCCTGGCCAGCAGCGAGGCCCAGCTGGCGGCCTCCGACGCCGAGCTGGCCGACGACCAGGTGAGCCTGTTCCTCGCGCTGGGCGGCGGCTGGGAGGCCGACGCCACGCCGCCGCGCTGATGAGAATCTGAGGCCTGCGCAGGCGCGGCGGCACCCGGCTTGCCCTGCCAGGGGCACGCCACTGGTGGCGCCGCACCGGAACACGCCATGCCCGCAGCCCAAGAGAACCCCAGCGCCCACGACCCCGCCCTGACCCGCCAGCACGACGCCGGCGCGCCGCGCGAGACGCTGAGCCCGGCCGAGCGCGCGCTCGCCCCCGAATCCGACGCGCCGATGCAGAGCGCCAACGGTGTCGCCGACGACGGCACCTACGTGGGCCAGGGCGGCGGCTACATGGGCGCCGACGCGCCCGCCGTGGAGGGCCCGGACGCCCGGGTCGACGCGGCCAATGTCCGCGGCGAAGGCGCCTATGGCTATCCGGCCGGCCCCGGCGTGGGCGTGCCCGGCGGCGAACACCAGCCCGCGGCGCAGAAGCCGGACGTCCTGCCACCCCAGTATCCCGAGCGCTGATCCTTCGCCCGCCCACGAGAAAACAGCCCGGCACGAGGCCGGGCTGTGGAAGCCGGCAGCCAGGGAGGAAAGAGGAAAGTCGCGCTGCCGGGGTATACCCCATCGAAAAAGGTATCCGTGCAGTAGAGCGGCGCCACGTATCCGCCGTTTGGCCGGATTGCGTCCGGACCGACATCCAGGCTCGTGTTGCGCCGACGCCGATACACAATTGCTTACCCGAAGCGGCACAGGCGTTGCGTCAACAATGCACGATCCCGCGCGCCGGCCCGCCGAGGCCGGGGCGACTTCCACCAATAATCGCCGATCACGCCAGCGCCGCACAACCAGTCGATGTCCTTCCCCTCCAGCGCCCGTCGCTCATCGGGATTCACGTTCATCGAACTGATGCTCATCGTCACGCTGATCGGCGTCCTGGTCGCGATCTCGCTGCCTTACTACGGCGACTACCGCAACCGCGTGAAGACCATGCAGTCGGCGCACGAGATCGTCGGCATCGAGGCGCTCATCGAGACCTACCGCATCAGCCACCCGCAGTTGCCCGACACGCTGGACGAGATGAAGGTGCCCGGCACGGTCGACCCCTGGGGACGGCCGTACGAGTTCTACAACATCGAGGTCCACGGCAAGGGCCACGCACGCAAGGATCACGCGCTCAATCCGCTGAACACGGACTACGACCTGTACAGCCTGGGCCCCGACGGCGTCACCAAGCCGCAGATCACGCACCGGGACAGCCTCGACGACGTGATCCGCGCGAGCGACGGCGGCTACGTCGGCGTCGCCTCGGGGTTCTGAGTCGCCATGCAGCTGATCGCCCGTGGCGGCCGCTTCCTGAACAGCCGGCTCGCATGGCGCCTGACGGCGGTCTTCGTCGGTGCGGCATTGCTGCCGCTGGCGGCCTCGGACTGGCTCGCCACGACGGCCATCGGCGACCTGTCGCACAAGCTGTACCAGCAACGCCGCGCCGAACTGACGCGCGACGTTGCGCTGCAGGTGTTCGACCGCCTGCTGCTCGCAAAGACCTTGCTGCGCGCCCTGCCCCCGGCCAGCGCGCTCGCGCCGGCTCCGGAGCCCGCCCGCGGCTCGCCGTTCCTCGCGTGGCGCTGCCGTGGGTCCGCTGCCGATCAAGCGCCGCGTGGCGCGCTGGAGACCCTCTGGGCCGAGGCCGCGCCGGCGCAGGCGGCGGCGGTCGGCGAGCCCGTCGTCATGCGGCTTCACGCGGACGCGCAGGGCCGGCCGCTGCGCGTGCTCCTGTCCGCGCGGTCGCCCGGCGGCCAGTGCCTGGGCGAGCTCGATGGCAACTGGCTGTGGAGCCCCGTGCGCGATGCCGGTGACGAGTCGTCCTGGATCGTGGTCCAGGATCACGGTCCCACGCTGCTGGCCACGCAGGCCGCGTCCGACGACGCGGGTGCGCCCGTCCCGGATCGCTTCCGCGCGCATCTGTTCCTCGGTGCCGAGTTCGCGGCGCCGAGCTGGATCTTCGAGCAGGCCACGGCCCAGCCGCCCGTCACGTGGCACGGGCGGCCCATCGTCTCCTGGCTCGCCAGCGTCGCCGTCGCCACGCTGCTGGGCATCGCGCTGTTCGGCCACTGGATGCTGCGCCGCACGCTCGAACCCCTGCGCCAGCTGACCGCCGGCTCGCGCCGGCTGGCCGCGGGCGCCTCGCCGATCCGCGTCGACGTGCGCGGCGACGACGAACTCGGCGAGCTCGCGACCTCGTTCAACGACATGGCCTCCCAGCTGGAGGCGCGCCTCGCCGCGCTGCGCGGCTTGGCGGACATCGATGCCGGCATCCTGGGCAAGCTGACGTTCGACCGCCTCGCGCGCAGCGTGTGCGAGCGGCTGGCGGCCGCCTACCCGGGCGCGGCGATCGCCGTGGTCTGGCGCGACTCGGCGTCCGGCTTCCATCGCGTGCGCAACGACGACGCCGACAGCGCCACGGCCATCGTGCCCGGGGCCGCGGCGATCCAGTGCTTCGAGCACGCACAGGACGCGCTGCAGCCCATCGACGCCCATCTGGGCCAGGTCACCGGCGAGGCGCCCGCCGCCGGGGCGACGCTGCACGTCTTCGCCGTGCGCGACGGGCAACGCAACCAGGCCCTGATCTCGCTGCGGCTGCCCGCGCCCGACGCAGGGGTCGACCTGGCGCACTGCGTCGAGCTGCGCGACCGGCTGTCGGTGGCGTTCGTCGCGCGCAACCGCGAGGCCGAGCTGGAGCACCGCGCCACGCACGACGCGCTCACCGGGCTTCGCAACAGCTCGGGCCTGCAGCTCGCGCTGACCCCGGCGCTGGCGCGCGACGAGCGCATGGCCCTGCTGTTCATCGACCTGGATCATTTCAAGGACGTCAATGACTGCCACGGCCATGGCGTCGGCGACCGGCTGCTGCAGGCCGCCGCACGCCGCCTGGCCCGGATCGCACCGCAGGACGGCGTGCTCTCGCGCAACGGCGGCGACGAGTTCGTGCTGGCCCTGCCCAACGCCGACGCCGGGCAGGCGAGCGCGTTGGCCGCCCGCATCGTGGCCGAGTTCGACCAGCCGTTCGTCCTCGCCGGCATGGAGCTCGCCTGCGGCGCCAGCATCGGCATCGCGCTGGCGCCGCAGCACGGCATGGAGCGCAGCGAGCTGATGCGCTGCGCCGACATCGCGCTGTACGAGTCCAAGAACGGCGGACGCGCGCGCTCCACGCTGTTCGTCCCGGAGTTCGACACGGCGCTGCGCGAGCGCAACGAGCTGCTCGCGGGCCTGGTGCGCGGCCTGGCACGCGACGAATTCGTCGTCCACTACCAACCCCGCCTGAACGCGCTCAGCCGCGAGATCACCTCGGCGGAGGCGCTGGTGCGCTGGCAGCATCCCGAGCGCGGGATGATCGCGCCGGGGGCCTTCATCGGGCTGGCGGAGTCCTCGGGCCACATCGACAGGCTGGGGCCCTTCGTGCTCGAGACGGCGATCCGCCAGATGGCCGAGTGGCGGCGCTCCGACGTCGCCATCAACCGGGTCTCGGTGAACGTATCGCAGCGCCAGTTCGCCGCGGGCGCCCTGGTGCCGACCCTGCGCGCGCTGCTGGACCGGCATGGCTTGCCGGCCACCTGCATCGAGATCGAGGTGACCGAAAGCCTGATGGGCGGCGACATGGCCTCCGTGCGGGCGCAGCTCCAGGAGATGCGCGCCATGGGCCTGACGATCGCGATGGACGACTTCGGCACCGGCTACTCGTCGATGGCGATGCTGCGCCGCCTGCCGATCGACGTGATGAAGATCGACCGCGCGTTCGTCAAGGATCTCGAGACCGACCCGGACGCCGTGGCGATCGCGCAGACCATCGTGACGTTCGCGCGCGCCCTGGGCCTGGCCATCGTCGCCGAGGGCATCGAGACGGAGGCCCAGGCGGCCCGCCTCGGCGCGATGGGCTGCGACGAGTTCCAGGGCTTCCTGTTCGCGCGCGCCTTGCCGGCCGCGGAGTTCGCGGCGCTGGCCGGCCGCGCGCGACGCGTGGCGGCTCCGGGCACCTGACGTCGGGCCGCGCGCCGGCGGCACCCCGCCGCGATGACACCCGGATACACGGCGACCGCGAATCCCACCATACTGGACAGCGTGCCCGACGTCCCGGGCGCGACCGGCCGGAGAAACGATGGTGATGGCGAAGTGGTTCAAGCGCGCGACGACGGCAATCGGGGTGATCGCGGCCCTGTGGGTGCTGACCTGGCTGGCGGTGCCGCCCCTGGTGAAGTGGCAGGCACCCGTGCGGCTGTCCGCGCTGCTGGGCCGCGACGTGACGCTGGGCGCGGTGGAGTTCCACCCCTGGGCGCTCGAGATCGTGCTGCACGACCTGGCGATCGCCGGCGCCCCGGCGTCCGCAGCCGCGCCCGCGCCGGCCGCATCGGCCGCTCCCTTGCTCCAGGTGGGCCGCGTGCGCGCCAACGTCGCGCTGTCGTCGATCCTGCGGCGCGCGCCGGTGATCGAGGCGATCGACCTCGACGCGCCGCGCATCGCGCTGACGCGCACGGCGCCGGGCCACTACGACATCGACGACCTGATCCGCCGCTTCGCGCCCAAGCCGGACGCCGCCGCCACGCCGTCGGAGCCGGCCCGCTTCGCGCTCTACAACCTGCAGGTGCGCGACCTGCGCCTGCGTTTCGACGACCGGCCCGAGGGCCGCGTGCACACCGTCGAGGCGCTGGCTCTTTCGCTGCCCTTCCTGTCCAACCTGCCCGCGCAGGTGGACGTGAAGGTGCAGCCGCACCTGGCGTTCCGCCTCGACGGCGCGACGTTCGACAGCGCCGCCCTGGCCACCCCGTTCGCGGCCAACCACCAGGGCGAGCTGACGCTGTCGCTGGCCGACCTGGACGTGCGTCCCTGGCTCGGCTACCTGCCCGACTCGCTGCCCGTGCGGCTCACCGGCGGCATGCTGTCGGCCACGCTCGCGCTGGCCTTCGCGCAGGCGCCCAAGAGCCCGCCCAGCGTCGTGCTCAAGGGCTGGATCGCGGCGCGCGACGTCGCGCTGGCCAACGCCCAGGGCGGGCCGCTGCTGGCCTGGCGCGAGGTGCGCGTGGGCCTGCGCGACGTGCAGCCGCTCGCGCACCAGCTGGCGTTCGACAGCCTGCGCCTGGACGGCGTGCAGCTGCACCTGGACCGCGACGCCGCGGGCAACGTCGACCCGCTGCGCTCGCCCGCCGCGAGCGCCGCGCCGGCCGCTTCCGCGCCTGCATCCGCGCCCACGCCGCCCCCGGCCGAAGCGCCATGGCGCGTGACGCTCGACACCTTCGAGATCGCCGACAGCCGCATCCTGTGGAACGACGCCGCCGTCAAGCCCGCCGCGGCCTTGCGCTTCGACGCGCTGACGCTGGCCGCGAAGAAGGTGGCGTGGCCAACCAGCGCCCCGATCGCGTTCACGCTGGCGGCCGACGTGGGCACGCAGGCGGCCTCCGCACCGGTCGCCGCGGCGGCCGCCTCGGCGCCGGCGTCGGCGCACATCGCGTTCGACGGCAGCGCCAGCCAGCAAGGCGCGCGGGTCGCCATCACGCTGTCCGACCTCGCGCTGCAGACGCTCGCGCCCTACATCGCGCAGTCCATCGTGCCGCGCGTCGACGGCCGCCTCGCGGCGCAGGCGACGGTGGCCTGGGCGGCCGAGAGCGCCGCCTCCGCGGCCACGTTGCAGGTGACCCTGGCGCATGCGTCGCTCGACGACCTGCGCATCCAGCCGGCCGGCGCGGCCCCCGCCGCGCGCCTGCAGCAACTGGCGGTGTCCGACCTGCGGCTGGACGTGCCGGCGCGCAGCGTCAGCATCGGCGACTTGAAGCTGCTCGCTCCGATGGTGCAGGTGGCGCGCGACGCGAGCGGCCAGATCGACGCGTCGCGCTGGCTGCGTGCCGCCGCGCCGGCGCCGACGGCCGCGGCCAGCGCGGCCCCGGCCCCGGCGGACGCGAAGCCCTGGCACGTGCAGGTGCATGCGGCGTCGCTGGACGGCGGCCTGCTGCAGTTCGCCGACGCATCGCTGCATCCCGAGCAGCACCTGCCGCCCTGGCGCGCCGAGCTGCGCCAGGTGCAACTGGCGCTGCAGGACTTCGCCTGGTACGGCGACCACCCCGTGCCCGCGGCCAAGGTGCAGCTCAGCGCCCGCATCGGCCGGCCCGCGGTGGCAGGCGCGAAGGCGGGCGCGAAGTCGGGGCGCGGCGGCGAGCTCGGCTGGAAGGGCGAGCTGGGCCTGAGCCCGCTGGCCGCTGTGGGCGACGTGCGCATCGTGCGCTTCCCGGTGGCCCTGGTGACGCCCTGGGTCGCCGACCGCCTGCCCGTGAGCCTGCTGCGCGCCGAGGCCGGCTACACCGGGCATGTCGCCGTGCACGCCCAGCCGGCCGGGCTGGCCGTGGCCTCCGCCGGCGACGTGCTGCTCGGCGACGTCCACCTGACCACGCTGCCCGCCGCGGCCACGGCCAGCACCCCCGCGGCCGTGCCCGACGAGTTGCTGAGCTGGCAATCGCTGGCGCTCAAGAACGTCCGCTTCGCGATGACGCCCAAGAAGACGCCCCGCCTCGACATCGCGCACGTGCAACTGGACGACCTGTACGCGCGCCTGGTCGTCACCGAGCAGGGCCGGCTGAACCTGCAGGACATCGGCGGCGCGGACGCGCCGGCCGACGCGGCCAGCGGCGCGGCCGGCGGCGCCTCGACGGTCGCGGCGGCGAGCGCCCCGGCGGCCGCGGCGTCCGCGCCGCTGCCCATCGACATCGCGGTCGGCGGCATCCAGCTGGTCAACGGACGCGTCGACTACACCGATCACTTCGTGCGCCCCAACTACAGCGCCGCGCTGACGGAGCTGAACGGCTCGCTCGGCGCGTTCAGCTCCGCGACGCGCGACATGGCCACGCTGCAGCTGCACGGCCGCGCCGAAGGCACCGCCATCCTGGACATCAGCGGCCAGGTCAACCCGCTCGCCAGGCCGCTCGCGCTCGACATCCAGGCCAAGGCCACCGACCTCGAGCTGGCGCCGCTGTCGCCCTATGCCGGCAAGTACGCCGGCTACGCGATCGAGCGCGGCAAGCTGAGCATGGACGTGGCCTACAAGATCGCGGCCGACGGCAAGCTGGAGGCGCGCAACCAGGTGATCCTCAACCAGCTCACGTTCGGCGACCCGATCGAATCGCCCACCGCCACCAAGCTGCCGGTGCGGCTCGCGGTGGCCTTGCTGAAGGACCGCAACGGCGTCATCGACATCAACCTGCCGATCAGCGGCAGCGTCAACGACCCGCAGTTCAGCGTCGGCGGCATCGTGGTCAAGCTGCTGGTCAACCTGCTCGTGAAGGCCGTGACGTCGCCGTTCTCGCTGCTGGCCGGCGGCGGCGGCGACGGGCCCGACATGAGCGGCATCGACTTCCGCCCCGGCAGCGCCGTGATCGCCGACAGCGGCGCCGCCGCGCTGGACAAGGTGGCGCACGCGCTGATCGACCGCCCGTCGCTGCAGCTGACGATCACCGGCACCGTCGACCCGGCCGCCGAACGTGCCGACGCGCAGCGCGAATCCGTCGAGGCCCGCCTGCAGGCGTTGGCGCGCGGCGACGCGTTGCGTGCGGGCGTGCGCGCGGCCGCGCCCCCGAACGCATCCAGCGCGCCCGTCGCGCTCGCGCCGGGCAACCGCAGCGCGCTGCTGAAGGTGCTCTACGGGCAGACCAAGATGCCTGACAAGCCGCGCAACGTGCTGGGCCTGGCCAAGGACATCCCGGACGCCGAGATGGAGGCCTTGCTGCGCAAGAACACGGTCATCGACGACGAGGCCATGCGCCAGCAGGCGCTGGCCCGCGCCATCGTCGTGCGCGACGCGCTGGTGGCCAAGGGCGTCGGCGTCGACCGGCTGTTCCTCGCGGCGCCCAAGGTGCGCGGCCCCGGCGATACCGACGCGTCGTGGAAGCCGCAGGCCTCGCTCGCGTTGGCGACGCGGTGAACCGGGGCGAGGCGCCAGCGTCCGAAGCCGACATGTGCTCGAGGCCATGAAGAGCTTCACCAGCTGCAAGACCTGTTCGTAGCCTTCATGAGGCAGGCGCGGGCCATGGCTCGCCTATGCTGGGCGACCCCGGATTCGCCCCCGCCCGCATCCGATGTCGCTCGCCACGCTCTACGCCCTCGTCACCCTGCTCCACGTCGGCGCGGACATCGTCTTCGCCGGCGGCCTGCTCGCGGCGTCGCTGCTGCTGGCGGCGCTCTCGTTCCAGGGCCCCGCCGAGCTCGCCGGCGCGCGCGGCCTCGTCGCGGGCCTGCGCGGCTGGAACCGCGTCGTGACGACGCCCGCGCTCGTCGTCGCGTGGGGCGCCGGGCTCTGGCTGGCGCACGCGGCCGGCTGGTTCGGCGCGGGCTGGCTGGTCGCCAAGCTGGCCCTGGTCGTGCTGCTCAGCGCGCAGCACGGCATGTCGACGGCGGCGCTGCGCCGACTGGCGACTGCGCCCGCGAGCCCTTCTCGCGCGTTTCGCGCCGCCCCGGTCGTCGCCTTCGTGGCGATCGTCGCGATCGCCTGGCTGGTGTTCCTGAAGCCGTTCTGAGCCACCCGCCTCGGGCGCGCCGAATGCTGCGTCCCAGCGCTCTCGAGGAAAGGAACACCATGGCAGAACTCAACCCCGCCACCCGGCTGGCCGCCGCCGCCAGCAAGCCCTACCCGGGCGACAGCCAGGACTACCGCCGCGCCCGCACCGCGCTGCTGGCCGAGGAGATCGAACTGCGCCGCCACATCGAACGCGTGGCCGCGCAGCGCCGCGCGTTGCCGCTGGGCGGCGTCGTCGCCGGCTACACGTTCAACGACGAGAACGGCGCCGTCGTGACGCTGGCCGACCTGTTCGACAGGCACGACACGCTCGTGACCTACACCTGGATGTACGGCCCCCAACGGCCGCGACCGTGCCCCATGTGCACGGCGTTCCTGGACGCGCTGGACAAGCCCTCGCTCAACATCACGCAGCGCGTGGCGCTCGCTGTGATCGGCCGCTCGCCGGTGGCGCGCCAGCTCGCGTTCGCGCGCGAACGCGGCTGGCAGCACCTGAAATTCTTCGCCACCATCGGCGACGAGTTTCCGCGCGACTACCGCGCACTCGGCCCGGCCGGCGAGGAATGGCCCGCCATGGACGTCTGGGTCCGGCGCGACGGCAAGATCCACCACTTCTGGGCCGGCGAGATGGGCGGCACCGAGGATCCGGGGCAGGATCCGCGCGGCGCGCCGGACCCGACGCCGCTGTGGAACATCCTCGACCTCACGCCCGCCGGGCGCGGCACGGACTGGTATCCCAGGCTGTCTTACTGAAGCTCGAACGGCGCCAGGGCGGCATCCTTTCGGATACCGTCCGGCGTATGGCCGCGCGGCTCACCTGCCGCGCGTCGGAAGATGCCGGCGATCAGTTGCGATCGGCACGCGGCGCCAGAGCCGGCTGCGTGTCGGCAGGCATTGCCGTCGTGTCGGTGGTCGTCGTCGTGGTGTCGGCCGGTGCCGCCACCGGCGCGGGCTCGGCCGGCGTCGACGCCTCGGCCACGGTCGTGGTGGTGGTCGTCGTGGTCGTGTCCGTCGCCACCGGCGCCATCGGCTCATGCTTGATCAGGTTCAGGTGGGCCGCCGGATCGGTCTCGGGCGAGCTGCCCTGGTCGCGGAAGAAATAGATCTCGTTGCCGCCCGACGGCGTGGTCACGTCGACCTGTTGCGGCGTGGCGGACGGGTCGACCTGCTGGTCGCTGCTCTGCGCGACGGCGACGCCGAACGTGGCCATGAGTGCGGAAATGGCGGCGGCGGCCGCAAGCTTCTTGTGGAACATGGTGGACTCCTGTCGCGGTGTGTCGGTGAAGCGCCTCGCGAAGCGAGGCAGGTGACAGCTACACAGCAAGCCCGATGCCCTGTCGGGTTCGATCGGCGTACCTTCACGATCCGTTCACATCGCGCTCGAACGGCTGCGGCGAGTCGGCCCGTCGCCGTGCCGCTCCGGGGCGTCCCGTTCGAAACCACCGCCCGTCCCAGGGTTGATGCGGTCTTGCGGTCGATTTCCCGGTCACCGTCCCACCGCACTCTTGAAGTGATCGGCCTCGTCCGTCTGCTGGCACGGCGTCACCTCGCATTGCACGGTGACGTGGCGAATGCCGAAGTCCGTCGCCAGTCGCTGCCTCACCATGGGAAGCACGTCGATCTCTGCATTCGTCAGCGACTCCGTCACCAGGTGGACCGTCAGCGACGTCTTGCCGCTCGTCACCGACCACACATGCAGGTCGTGCAGGCTCCTGACGCCCGGCACGCCGAGAAGCGCCTCCTTGACCTTGGCCAGGTCGATGTCCTCGGGCACGCCCTCGAGCAGGATGTTGACGCTCGATTTCAGCAGCGTCACCGTCCGCGGGACGACCCAGACGCCGATGAGGACGGCCACTGCCGAATCGACCCATGACCAACCCGTGAACTCGATGAGCGCCGCGCCGAGGATGACGCCGATGGAGCCGATCATGTCGGCCCAGACCTCCAGGTACGCGCCCTTGACGTTGAGGCTCTGCTCCTGGCCGCCGCGCAGCACCTTCATGCTCAGGAGGTTGACGACCAGGCCGACGATGGCGACGCCGAGCATCAGGTTGGACCGGATCTCCGGCGGGGCCTTCAGGCGGAGGTAGGCCTCCCAGAGGATGTACGCCGCGACGGCCAGGAGCAGCATCGCGTTGAAGGCCGCCGCCAGGATCTCGAAGCGGTGGTAGCCGAAGGTGCGCTTCGAGTCCGCCGGCCGCTTCGCGATATGGATGGCCAGGAGCGCGATGGCCAGGGCCGCCGCGTCCGTGAACATGTGCGCCGCGTCCGAAAGCAACGCCAGGCTGTGGGCGATGAAGCCGGCTGCGAGCTCGACGAGCAGGAAGACGCCGGTCAAGGCCAGCGCGATCTTGAGCGACCTCGCGTTGGCGCCGGCCGCATGGTCGTGCCCGGCATGTCCTCCGTGCTCATGGCCATGCCCATGGGCGGCCTCGCCTTCCTCCCGGTCGTGGTCGTGGTCGTGCGAATGCTCTGCGGTCATGCAGCTTCCTTGGCTGGCAGACGGGTAGTCGACGCTTGCGTCTCCTCGTCTTCGTCACGTCGATGGAACAGCCGGTATAGAACGGGCAACACCAGCAGTGTCAGCGCGGTCGATGACAGGATGCCACCGATGACGACGGTGGCAAGAGGGCGCTGGACCTCCGCGCCGGTGCCCGTGGCCAGTTGCGCCGTTGCGTGACGCAGGTCGACGACGACGCGAATTCGCGCGGCGTCGTAGTCGTCCCGTGCCTTGTCGGCACGCCTGCTTGCCTCGTGGTCGAGAACGGCCTTGCTCCGTTCGACCTCGACGAGCGCCTTTCGCCTCTCGATGTCGAGTCGATGGGCCACCAGCGCCGGTGCGGCATCGACCTGTTGGAGCATGTCGACCAAGAGGGCCGGGTGGGCGTGTCGTCGTGCTCCAGTCGATGGCTGCGCTGCTCGTGTGTGTGGTGACGAATGGTTGCATGAAGTGCGCGCGTTCCCGTTTTTGGCTAGGCTGCAACAACCTGCTGGCTCGTCGCGCCGCTGGAGTTGCGGCGGCGCGTGGCGAGCAGCCCGTTCCAGATTCATGATGATTGGGATATCGATGAAGCGCAGAGACATTCTCAAATGGTCCGCCTCGGCGGGCGCCGGTCTGGGCCTGCTGGCGGGCAAGCCTTCCACCGCATCGGCAGCAGTGCCCGTCCTCAAGCCGACCTTGCCGCAGAAGACCGACCTGATCGGTGCCGCGGCGCGCCGGCTGCAGTTGATAGCGCAGCAGTCGCTCTACCTCTGGACCGAGTCGCATATCAACCTGGCCGGGGTGCCGATGGGGGCCGTGGTGCCACCCGGCGAGCTGCCCACACTCGAGCATCAACTCAAGACGGCGACGCTCGCCGTCGAGGCGGTCACCAATCTCGCGGCCTCGTTCGCCACCAGTGCGCTCGCGTCGAGCAGCCTGCAGGCGCTGGACGATCTGCGCAGTCGGCTTGCGGCCGCCCAGGCCAGCTTCGACAGCGTCGCCGCGGCGAACGCCGGCGTGCCGACCTTGCCTGCGGCGGTGTTGACGCTGCTGGGCAGTCTCACGAGTGCCGTGGGCGACATCGGCACGCAACTCAAGCAGATTCACTCCAACCTGCTGGCCCTGGGCACGCAGGGCACGCCAACCAAGACGGTGGCGCAATACGACGCTCTCTTCGTGACCATCGCGAAGCCAGCGATCGCGCCACTGCTGCACGACAACGATGCCTTTGCCTACATGCGAGTGGGCGGGCCCAACCCGATGCTCATCAAGAAGGCGCTCGCGCTGCCCGCCAAGTTTCCGGTGAGCGATGCGCAATACCGCCAGGCCATGGGCAGCGACGACAGCCTGCTCGAAGCGGCCGGCAGCGGCCGGCTCTATCTGCTGGACTACGAAGGCCTGGGCGACCTCGCGCCGACGGGCCCGGTCAACAAGCCGCTCACGGGCACGGGCTACGGCTACGCGCCGATCGCGCTGTTCGCGCGCACCCGGAGCGGCCGCTCGCTGGTGCCGGTCGCGATCCAGTGCGGGCAGGATCCGTCGCTGAGTCCGATCTTCGTGCGCGTCGATGACGCGACCAACGCCGAGGCGTACTGGGC
>FSVG01000653.1_pt1 | contig 26294 bp, 27 predicted proteins | sample 1637511 | NCBI WGS metagenome assembly FSVG01 (sample SAMEA3914816, study PRJEB12502) | metagenome | biome: forest; material: soil | place: USA | collected 2011-09-16 | depth 0.3 m
ACGTCGCGGTCGAACGAGGACGGTCGCCCTCGAGACTTTCGCTCAGGGAGGCTTCTTTCGATACCTTCTCCGCTATCCACGATGATGATGCTCCCCACTCGATGGCTTCGAACGACGACCTTCCGTGATTCGAGGCGAGACGACGACTCGGTCCCCCTAGCAAGCTTTCACTGGCGTGTTCGGCATCCGAGTCATCGATCCCTGACGGCCTAGCCATTCGTGCTTGCGGGGAGGGGGGCCGGACATTCCGGCACGCCCACTGCTCCCGCTTCAAGGTCACTTCGACGAGTTGCCAAGCTTTCCGGTGTACTCGTCCAGGCGCTTCTCCACGTCCGCGTTGGTCCCCAGGCCAAGACCCATCAGTGCACCAACGCGATGCTGCGCGTCCGGACGCTGCACCGAGGCAAGGAAAGTGTCCCATTCCGCGCCGAATTGTTCATCCGACGGCAGGCTGTTGGCATCGACCCGACGCTTGATGTCGCCGATCGTCTGCTTGTCGAAGCTGGCGATGCGACGGGCCATCGTGTCGACGAACGCATCGAGATCCGCGTCGGGCAGCGCACGGTTGACGTAGCCGTAGCGTTCGGCGAGATCGCCATCGAGGTAACTGCCGGTCATCAGCACTTCCAGCGCCCGGCCGCGGCCCATCAGCCGCGGCAGGCGGGCCATCGGACCACCGCCCGGAGTGAAGCCGGCACCGATCTCGAACTGCGACAGCTCGGCCTTCTCGCGGCTGGCGAAGCGCATGTCGCTGGCCAGGGCGAGCTCGCTTCCGACGCCGGTGGCGCGCCCGCGGATCATGGCGATCGACACGACCGGCGCCTTGCTCAGTCTCACCAGCATGTCCGGCAGCGGCGGCAATCCGGTCGGGCCAGCAGGCATGCTGGTCGTATCGGTCAGCGGTGGAACGAAGTCGTAGTGGGTCAGGAAGAAGCCCGGCACATCGCTGTCGAACACCACGACCTTGACCTGCGGATCGGTCTCGATCGCAGTCACGACCTTGTTCAACTGCGGCATCGTGTTCGGGCCGTAGATGTTGAAGGGCGGGTTATGGAAGGTGACGCGCCAATATCCAGGCGTGACCCGAACCAGCCGAATCTGGTCATTGGATTCGGTGACCGAATGTGGCTTGGCGGCCTGCGCAGTCGAAGATGCTTTCTGAGCATTCGCCGGAGCCGTGAAGGCGATGCCGGCGGCAACGAGCGCAGTGAGGAGGACACGTGAATTCATGATGGGGATCCGAGGTTGGTGTGAATCAAGTGTGATGGCGGCCCCTCACGCAGTGAATAGCCGTCGTTCGACAGTTGCTCTTCCACTTTTCGCAAGAACGCAGGCAAGACCGCGTCAATTTCGGTGACGATGACGACAATGAACCGCAACGTGCCAATGCCATAACTGCAACGTGGCCGTCCCCTGCCTGCCAGGCCTTCTCATGTCGCTGGCACTTGCGCGCCGGATCTCAAGCTGTGTAGAAGGTCGCATCCCGGAGTCGGTACAACGCCGAACGAACCGTACCGACGCCGAGCGACTCTCGATGCGCATCTTCAACTCAGATGGCCCCATGAAATGGCTTCTCTAGAATCCGCCTTGATCGTCCGGTTCGATGATGAGCCGCTCCATCGCAAGCAGGTCTCATCATTATTCCAGTGCGCGCGCGTCCTCCGCATCCGCCTTCAGTCGTGGCGCGCTTTCCGGCGCCAGTGGTGCACTCGGGTATGACCAATGCACCATGGCGCGCAGGATAACGCGGCGCTGATGCCGAATCTCAGGGTGTGCGGAAAGTCGATTTCACGGAGTCGGGCCACTGCTGGGAAGACCGTAGCGACGCGCGCGGGCCTCGATAGGTATCTCGAATGCAGATAGCCCTATGAAATACCTTCGCTTGAATCCGCGTTGAGTCAGTGTGACCATGAATCATCGATTTCATTCCACGCGCTGCGGGATGGTCGGATTGCCTTGGAGACGTCGACAAATGAATGCACCCACCACGGTTCAGCGCATCGCCAGATTTGCGCATGACGCCCGAATTGGCGATATCTCGAACGCGTCGCTGGCGCTGTACAAACGAAATATCCTCGACAGCCTGGGCTGTGCAATAGCAGCCCTGCCGGGACACCCGTTCCACGCGTTGCGCGAGCAATTCGCAGAGTACGGTGGAAGCAATTCCTGCACGCTGATTGGCGGCGGCGCCACGTCACCCGATCAGGCTGCCCTGTACAACTCCGGCTTGGTTCGCTACGTCGACTTGCTGGACAGCTACATGTCGCCTGGCGGTCTTTGCCATCCCAGTGACAACTTCGGCCCCATCCTCGCGGCGGCGGAACACGCGTCGGCAAGCGGCGAAGATTTCATCCTGGCCCTGGCGGTTTCCTACGAGATCGGTTGTCGGATCACGGCGATCGTTCCCGTGATGGCCAAGGGCTTCAACCACGCCATCCAACTGGCGATATCCTCGGCGGCAGGCTCGGGAAAATTGCTCGGGCTGAGCATCGAGCAACTCGGCAACGCGATCGCGATCGCCACGGTCGACAACATTTCGCTGACCTGCGTTCATTCCGAGCCGGTGTCCCAATGGAAGGGCTTTTCGCCCGGCATGACCGGCATGCGGGCGATCTACGCGGCGTCACTGGCCAAGCGCGGGTTCACCGGCCCCCAGCGATTGTTCGAGGGGCCGAACGGTCTTGTGCGGATGTTCGATCAACCCCTGGAAGTCGACTGGGAAGATTCGCGCCTGGACGTCGTCCAGCATACCGTGATGAAGAAGTACTGCTCCCTCATCCACGGGCAACCGGTGCTCGAGGCGACGCTGGCGCTCAAGCGCAACAACGGCCTGGCCGCGGAAGACGTCGAGGGCATCGTCTGCGACATCTTCCAGACGGGGTACGACATCGCAGGCGGGGGCGGATTCGGGGCCAAGAACCATCCAACGACGAAGGAACAGGCGGACTACAACCTCAAGTACCTCATCGCCGCAGCGATCCTGGACGATCAGGTCGGACCGGCCCAGCTCGAGTCAGAACGCATCCAGGCCGACGACGCGCAATCGCTTCTTGCGCGGGTCACCATCCGCCCGGATCCCGCCTTCACCGCGAACTATCCCGCCGCGCTCAATACCCGAATCACGATCACCTGCAGGGATGATCGCGTGTTCACCAAGGAGCACATCGGCTTCGAGGGTGGCCGCGAACACCCGTTCTCATGGGAGCGGGTCGTGGAGAAATTCCACTGGTTGAGCGAGCGCCACGCAAACGAGGACCTCCGGTCGCGGATCGTGGATCTGGTCACGCATCTCGAGAAACACCGGATCAGCGAACTCACCGAACTGCTGGCAATGGTCAGCCCGGAAGTGCGCTACCCGGCAACCCACCCCGGCATTCAATAACCCGTACATCAAGGAGATATGGAGATGGCCCTGATTTCATGCGACATGCGCTTCGGCCGGAGCGACGAGCAAAAACGGCAATTGGCAGCCGGACTGCTCCGCGTGGTGAGCGCTGCCACCGGCGCGACGAAGGACGACATCTTCGTCGTGATCCGCGAGGGACGCGGCATCAACTTCGTCGAGCATGGCGAGCATCTTCCCGAGTATGTGGAAGGCGCCGTCAACGACCAAGCCTTGATCGAGCGCCTCAAATAACGCAAGGAGACAGACATGCCCTTCATCGAATGCCACATCAAGGCCGGCCTGAGCGAGCAACGTCGCGAAGATCTCATGCGCGACATCATCCAGGTCACACACGACTCCATCGGATCTGACCCGAAGATCATCAATGTGATCATCCATGAGCACCCGGCAGGAAACATCAGCGTCTCCAGCCGCATCAACGGGGAGGACTTCAAGTTGAAGAAAGCCGAATGACGGCGGAACCCCGGGGAGCCGGGATATCAGGCGAGCGAACAACTGGCCGAACCAAGGAGACAAGATGATTGGAGTATTCGACAGGGACAACCCCATCGCATCGGGACGAGAGCGGCTTGGATTGGCAACGCTGCTGACCCTGGTCCAAGCCGCTGTGTTCTTCGGATTCCTGCTGATCGGCATCCTGTCTCCCGCGACGATGGCAACACCGGTCTGCGAAGGCTCGGTCGTGACCACCGCATTCGTGCTCGGCCTCGCCGTGCTGGTCATCAGCGTACTGCTGACCGGGCTCTACGTGCTGGTCGAGAACGGATCCGACTGAGCGTCCCCTCGCAGCGCGACACATCCACATCTCACCTGTTGGTTCGAAAGATGACATCCATTCGAAATGGCTTCATGACGGCGCTCATGCCCACTCTGTGCGGGGCCACAGCACCTTGCCTGGCAGCACCAGGAGGTACGCCGAGCTCCAACCACGCCATCGCGATCGCGTTCTTCTTCGTCTTCGTCCTCATGACGCTGTGCATTACATACTGGGCCGCGGCGCGTACGAAGTCGAAGCACGATTTCTATGCGGCCGGAGGCAAGGTCACGGCCGTCCAGAACGGCCTGGCGATCGCCGGCGATTTCATGTCGGCCGGCGCGCTGCTCGGGCTGACGGCTCTCGTCTACAGCAAGGGCTTCGACGGCCTCGTTTATGCCGTCGGCTATGCCACCGGCATGCCTGTGGTGGTGTTCCTGCTGGCGACCCGCCTTCGCAAGCTGGGCAAGTACACGTTCGCGGACGTGGTCTCGACGCGCCTCTCCGAAAGGCCGATCCGGATATTCGCCGCTTGCGCGTCGCTTTGCATCGTGTCGCTGTACCTGATCACCCAGATGGTCGGCGCCGGCCAGCTCATCAAGCTGCTGTTCGGAATCGACTACATCTACGCGGAGTTCCTGGTCGGCTTTCTCATGATCCTCTACGTCGCCTATGGCGGCATGGTGGCGACGACATGGGTGCAGATCATCAAGGCGATCATGCTGTTGACCGGTACGTTCCTGATGAGCTTCCTGGTGCTGAGGGCCTTTGGGTTCAGCTTCGGGGCCATGCTCGCCAGCGCTGTGAAGAACCATTCGAAAGGTGTCGCGATCCTGGTGCCTCAGGCGATGACGAAGGACCCGTTGTCGGCGCTGTCGCTCGGACTGGCAGTGATGTTCGGCACCTGCGGCCTTCCGCACATCCTGATGCGCTTCTTCACCGTACCCGACGCGAGGGCCGCACGCGGTTCGGTGTTCTGGGCAGCGACCGTGATGAGCACCTTCTTCGGTCTCGTGTTCATCATCGGCTTCGGCTCGATCGCGCTCGTCGCGTCGAACCCCGCCTTCCTCGACGCCACCGGCAAGCCCATCGGCGGCGGCAACATGGTGGCCCTTCATCTGGCAAATGCGGTCGGCGGCGACGTGCTGCTGGGATTCATCTCGGCGGTCGCATTCGCCACGATCCTCGCTGTCGTGTCGGGACTGACGCTCGCGGGCTCGTCCGCCTTCTCCCACGACCTGTACGCCCGCGTCTTCTGCAAGGGTGCGCCAGACCCGGTCAAGGAGGCGCGTGTGTCGCGCATCTCCGCTTTCGCGCTCGGCGTGATCGCCATCGCGCTCGGCATCGCGTTCCAGACGCTGAATGTGGCCTACATGATCTCACTGACGTTCTCCGTTGCGTGCAGCTCGACATTCCCGGTATTGCTTCTCGCCCTCTATTGGAATCGTCTGACGACAACCGGAGCGGTGGCTGGAGGATCGGTCGGACTGGTCTCCGCCATCTTGCTGACCGCCGCCGGGCCGGCCGTCTGGGTGAACGTACTGGGCCATGCCGCACCCCTGATCTCCATCGATCCTCCCGCCATCATCACGATGCCGCTGGCGTTCATCACATGCTGGCTGGTCTCGATCCTCGGTCAAGACGAGCATGCGGCGGCGGATCGTACTCGCCTGGGCGGGATGTCTGGCGCGACAGCTCGCTGACCGTGCATCGATCACCCGGGAACGAACATGACGCTCACCGCCAGGCAGCAGGAAATCAAGGACGAGTTCATCCAGATCCGCAAGACCTGGGCCCCCCAGTGGGAATGCATTCTTCGCATGGACTGCGAGTACCTGGATTCGTATCTCCAGCTCTCCGCAATCCCTTTCAAGCACAACTACCTCGAAGACAAGGTCAAGGAATTCATCTATCTCGCGATGAACGCGTCGTCGACGCACATGTTCGCCCCAGGCGTCTCGCTGCACCTGAAGTTGGCTCTGGATTTTGGCGCGACAGGCGACGAATTGATGGAGGTGCTGCAGCTAGCCAGCAACGTGGGCATCCATGGCGCGAATGTCGGGGCCCGCATTCTGAGCGAAGTTCTCGCCGAAGAAGGCATCGCCGCCGACATTGACCAGGATGACCAGCGACGTGCGCGATTGAAGTCGGCCTTCATGGCCTTCCAGGGACACTGGGACTTGTCATGGGAAACGCTGGCGGCGCTGGACCCGGACTTCTTCGAACACTACGTTCGGTTCGCGGAGGTGCCGTGGAAGAAGGGTCCGCTGGTACCCAAGGTCAAGGAGCTTGTCCTTTGTGCCATCGACGCCGCCGCGACCCATCTCTACGAGCCGGGCATCAAGACTCACATGCGCAGCGCAATTCGATACGGGGCGACGCAGGAAGAGATCATGGAGATGCTAGAAATCGTGAGCGTCATCGGGATTCATGGCGCGCTCATTGGCGGGCCCATGCTCGAGGAGGCGCTCGGAGCACGGGCACGGCGATGATCAGGCGGCCACTCTCACGGGCTCGAACCGGCATCGCGCTGCCGCCTGGAATGCACGCATCGCGCTGGTCACGAAGGCATCCCGCCTCCGGATGAACAGCGTATCGACCAGCGCCTTCTCCGGGGAAAGCGTATGGAGCCTCACTTGTCCGCTCCTGGCAGCGACCGACACGATGCCGCGCGGCAGAAGCGTCACTCCGATGCCGGCGGCGACGCACGCCACGATGGCGTCGATCGACCCGAACTCCAGCGGAGTCGCGGTCTGCATCCCCATCTCGACCAACAGGTTCTCCAGCCGCCGACGATACGAACAGCCCAGCCGGAACACGATGATCTTGAGGTCGGGAACCGATCCGATCTGCTCGAAGGAGCGCATTGACCGCGGGGTCACGAGCACGAGCTCCTCGCGGAAGATGGCTTCGGATTCCAGGTCAGGATGGCTGATCGGGCCAGCGACGAATGCGCCGTCCAGCCGGTACTCGGCGACGTCCGACGTCAGGCTGCAGGAGGTCCCCGTGGTCAATGACAGCTTGACCTGCGGATTGGCGTCGGCGAAGTTGCGCAAGATCGGCGGCAACCGCAGCGCGGCCGTTGTCTCCAGGGTACCCAAGGTCAACATCCCGCCCGGCGTGCCGTCGTCACGTGCCGCGAGCTTCGCGTCGGACACCATCTTGGCGATCCGGGCCGCAAAGGGCAGCATTCGCTGGCCCGCCGCGGTCATGCTGACGCCATGCGCGTGCCTCTGGAACAGCGTCACCCCTACATCGCGCTCGAGCGATCGGATCCGCACCGTGACGTTGGACTGGACGGTATGCAGTTCGACTGCAGCCCGGTTCATGCTTCCGTGGCGGGCTACCGCTTCAAAGACCCGCAGGTCGGCGACGTCCATGTTTCGCTCCATGCCCAATGTCGATCGCGAAGATGCGCCATCCGTGTCATTAAGTAAAACGATTCGTTGTGATGCCAGCCATCAGTTCCAGAGAAGTGAGACGCTCAACATCGTCATCGGTCTGAGCGATGCAACGCATCATCAATCATCATTCGACATGATTCTTCTTGGCGCTTAACTTCCGATCATTCGCTTCGGTCGACATGAACACCCTCTTGGAGACCGCCTCGCCGCGGCACAGCTGTGGCACCAAGCCCTTCTCATACGGGAGCACGTCATGCAAGCAAGGGACAACGGCCTGGGCTTCTCGCCCATCACCATCGTCTTGCACTGGGTGGCCGCATTCGTGGTCGTCAGCCTGGCGCTTCTCCAGCTGATGATCGTGAATGCCAGCGATGCCCTGCCGCTCGCCGAATTCAAGCAGCTTAGGAACACGCTCGGCTTGCTGCTGACGCTCATGTCCTGCTACCGCTTCTGGGCACGTCTGTCATCGTTTCACCCACTGCCCGTAGGTACGCCCAATCCGGTGGAGCTGATCGTCAGCCGCGTCGTGGCCATCTCGCTGACCCTGGCTTGCGTCCTGCTGCCAATCGCCGCTTGGCTGTCGATGTCTGCGAGCGGCGAAGCCGTCGAACTGGTTGGCGGTTACCTGCTCAATTCACCATTGGCCGAAGACAAGGGCGTCCGAAGAGTGCTCGACATCCTCTTCGTCATCGGCATGGTGCCCTTCCTCGGCGGCCTGGCGCTGCATGTGTTCGGCGCCTACAAGTCCCATTTCGTCCTCAAGAACGATTCGCTCCGGCGCATGCTGGGCAAACACGTGGAGCTTTGAGCCATGTCCGCCACGGAATCCGTCGAGTTCCACAACGCGCTGACCGAGGTCTGCGGGATCAAGTCCCCGATCTTTCTGGCCGGCATGGCGGCGATCTCGGGCCCGAAGCTGGTGTCCGCCGTGTCGAACGCCGGCGGCATGGGCATCGTTGGCGGCCTGCGCGCGGCGCCCAAGGTACTGCGTCGATGGATCACCGAGACCCGAGACCTGACGGACAAGCCCTTCGGGGTCAACCTCGTTCCCCAGTTCGGCGGACCCGATGTGTTCGAGGCGCAGTTCCAGGTGATCCTGAAGGAACGCCCGCCGTTGCTGTCGCTGTTCTATGCGGAGGCCTATCCCGACATGATCAGCCGAGCCAAGGACGTGGGGCTGAAGGTGATGGTGCAAGTCGGCACGGTCCGACTTGCGAAGGAGGCGGTCGCTCGCGGCGCGGACATCATCGTAGCGCAGGGCAGCGAAGCCGGCGGCCACATGAATCCGGGCACGATCGCCCTGAGCGCGCTCGTGCCGGCGATCCTCGAGATTGCGGGTCACCGTCCCGTGATCGCCGCGGGAGGCATCACGAACCGGGACGACGTCCGCATCGCTCTCGCCATGGGGGCGGCCGGTGTCCTGGTCGGCACGGCGTTCGTCGCCACCCACGAGTCCAATGCGCACGACCTGTACAAGCAGAAGATCGTCGACGCCACTGCAGACGACACCGAGCGTCGCGTCGGGTACTCTTTCGGCTGGACCTATGGCACGCCCCATCGCGTTATCCCCAACACAGACCGCTGGAACGTGTTGAAGTACATCGGCGGTGGCGCGCGGGCGATCGACGCGCCGCGCCTTGCGCGCAAACTCTCGCTCTACGCCGGCCAAGGCGTGGGCAAGATCGCCAGCGTCATGTCGGCTGCGGATCGATTCGTCGAGCTCGCCGCCGGCCTGCCGCACGTCACCGCATCCTCGGCCCAGCAGGTGGACTTCCAGAAGGCGCGGGCTCGCGCCATGGAGATGCTGACCGGAATCCGGCAAGCTGCTCCGGGCATCGCGTCCTCATGACGGACACGACCACGGTAGTGCCGGCGATCGAGTCACTCGGTTTGACCTACGACTGGCAAGCGAAACGACCAGGCAGATAGGCCTGCTCAAGCGACTGCGGTCTCCACCGGCGCAGCGACCCGGGCTGGATCGGGGTGCAGAGCCAAATCGACCAGCGCTCGGACTGCCGCCGTCGGCACCGAGTCGGCGTGCATGATGAACACCGTCGTGATCCGCCCGAATTCTGCAGGCACGGAGTGACAGCGCAGCAAGTCTCTGGAGGCGTAGCGTTCGACGACCGAACGCGGCAGCATGGTCACGCCCATGCCCGCGGCAACGCATGACAGGATGCCATCGAGTGTCCCGAGCTCCAGGAGCTGGTTCGGAATCAGGCCGATCTGGTAGAACCAGTTCTCCAGGGTAGAACGGTAGAAGCATCCCGCACGGAACACGAGCACGGTCTGCTGCGGCATCTGTCGCGTCAGTTCCCGGAGCGACTTGTATTCGCTGCTGCTGACAAGGACCAGTTCCTCCTTGAAGACGTCCTGCTGGATGACGGCCTGGTTCTGGTGGTGCCCGCCGATGAACGCCCCGTCCAACCTGCGGCACTCCACCGCCTTGATGAGCTCCGAGGTCGTACCTGTGGACAACGACAACTTCACCCGGGGATACATCTTGCGGTACTTGATCAGGATGCCTGGCAATCGGATGGCTGCAGTCGTCTCCATCGAACCGAGCTTCAACGTTCCCGAAGGCGTCGTGTCATCCAGCAGCGCGTGCCGCCCTTCCTCGGTCAATTGAAGGATGCGCCTGGCGTAGCCAAGAAACGTTTCTCCCGCCGATGTCAGCAACACCCCACTCTTTTGCCGGATGAAGAGTTGCTGGCCGAGTTCCTCCTCCAACTCCTTGACCCGCATGGTCACGTTCGACTGAACCGTGTGGACGCTTCGCGCCGCTCCGGTGAAGCTTCCCTCTTCCGCGACCGCACAGAAGATCTTGAGCTGTCGCATTTCCATGGAGGCACCTCATCACGGGTGAAGATCGATCTGATGATACGGAATCATCTTCCGGGATGGAAGGCAATGCGCTGAGTGCGCCTTCTCGTCTCAGCGCCTTGCCCTGAGTCAGCGAAAAGGCGTCACTTCAGCAGCGCGAGGAGCGCTTGCGCGGCAGCGGCCGAGGACGCCGGGTTCTGACCCGTGACCAGGCGACCGTCAGTGACGACGAAGCTTTGCCAATCAGCAGCCTTCTCGTAGTGCCCACCCAGGCGTGCGAGCTCGTTCTCGACAAGGAACGGCACGATCGCGGTCAGCTGCACAGCTTCTTCCTCGCTGTTGCTGAAGCCGGTGACGCGCTTGCCCCTGACGAGGGGCTCACCGTTGTATTTCACGTTGCGCAGCACCGCTGGGCCGTGGCAGACCGCAGCCACCGGCTTGTTGGCGTTGTAGAAGGATTCGATCAGGGAGATCGAAGCGCGATCCTCTGCAAGATCCCACAACGGACCGTGCCCGCCAGGATAGAAGACCGTGTCGAAGTCTGCCGCCCTGACATCAGCAAGCCTGACGGTGTTGGCAAGAACTGCCTGCGCCGCCTTGTCGCCCTTGAAGCGCGCCATCGACTCGGTCTGACCTGACGGGTCATCGCTCTTCGGATCGATCGGCGGCTGACCGCCCCGGGGGGAAGCGACGGTGACCTGCGTGCCCGCGTCAAGGAAGACGTAGTAAGGCGCGGTGAACTCCTCGAGCCAGAAGCCGGTGGGCTTGCCGGTGCTGCCGAGCGTGTTGTGGGACGTGAGAACGATCAGGATCTTGCTCATGCGGTGTACCTCGGTGGATAGGAAATGGATCTGTCGCAACGACAGCGAATAGCAACTCAGGCGCGATCAGTGGTGGGGGTCTTTTCCACCCGTTTTGGGCTACACAACAGCAAATGAAGCAGCTCCAGGGCGTCGCCGCCCTTCAGAGTGAACAGTAAGGGGTGCGCAAGCGAAGAACGACTCTGCCGCGGATCGAAAGAGTGTCTATTGATCGACGGGGATTCACTTGCGGCGCGCCGACCATTAAATTCATCTTGACGTCGGCGTTCTTCTCGCCGGCTCACTCCCGGAAAGAAGCGATCATGAGCTTCCAGGACAACATCAACGGCAAGGTCGTCGTCATCACCGACGCCAGCAGTGGCGTGGGCGAAGCTACTGCGCGGCTGCTTGCCCGACGTGGCGCGATGCTCGTGCTGGCGTCGCGCCGGAAGGCTCGTCTCGACGATCTCGTCGTTGATTTGCGTGCGGCGGGCGTGAAGGTCGTGGTGTTCGCGACGGACGTTTCGCGCAAAAGCGACGTCGATGCGCTTGCAGCAGGTGCCCTGCGCGAGTTCGGGCGCATCGACGTTCTCGTCAACAACGCCGGCATCATGGCGTCGTCGCTCGAGAGGCCGAAGGCCGAAGATTCCGACCGGGTGAGCGACATCAACATCAAAGGAGTTCTGTACGGCATCGCGGCAGTATTGCCCACCATGCGTGAGCGCGGCTCCGGTCATGTGATCAACCTGTCGTCGGGTGCGGTCTTCCGGGTCTCCGAGCCGGCCGGTACTGTCTACGGCGCCACCAAGTTCGCGCTACGTGCGATTTCCGATGGCCTGCGCGCCGAAGCTCAGGCAGGCATCCGCAGCACTTTGATCTCGCGGCGAGCAGTCGATGGGGCGTTCGAGCACAAGACGGGAGGACACGCCACTTCCATTGGAGCCAAGGCGTTCTACGACACCGTCCGGATCCCGGCTGCCGCGGTTGCGCTCACGATCGCGTACGCCATTGAGCACCCCACCAACGTCGACAACGACGACAACGACGAGATCGTCGCTGGTCGACTGTGCAGGAGTGCTAATCGCTTCTCTTCGCTTCCCGGCGTGATCCGAAACGCGCTGCCAATCACCCAACCATCCGAAAGTCCAACATGCCGTTCGTCAACGTTCTCATCACTCGCGACGGTGCCACGCGCGAACAGAAGGCTCAGGTAATCGCCGAGATCACCGGCACGCTGCAACGCGTGCTCGGCAAGGACCCGCAGCTCACCCATATCGTCATCGACGAGGTGGACACCGACAACTGGGGTTGGGCCGGCGAGACGACGACCGTCATTCGCGCACGCCGAGCCACGCAGGTTGACCCTGGTTCGCGATCGTGACTGACATCGACTCGGCTGCCGCGAGCGTCATCCCCATCTGCGATCGCGTCGATCGCGCACGACCGTAGGCGCATGGCGGCCCTCCTGCTCGCCGTCGCCGGCTCGATCGCATTGGCAGCCAAGGCGATCATCGTCAAACTCGCGTACAAGTACGGAGTCAATGCCGTTGGGCTGATCATGTACCGGGTGCCGTGCGCGTTGCCGCCGTTCGTCGCGCTCGCGTGATGGGCTGGCGGCGGCAAGCCTGCGCTCATGTGGCGCGACTGGCGCCGGCTCTGACGATGTGAACAGAATGTGCTGCGCCACGTAGGAACCCTTTTGGAAGACTTCTCATGCCAACGTCCACCAAGCTCGACTTGACTGCCTTCCCCCGCTGCCACCTCCTGGATGGCATCACCCCGATCCAGCATCTGCCAAGGCTCAGCAAGAAGCTCGGCAACGTGGACATCTTCGTGAAGCGAGACGACGTGACGGGTCTTGGAGGCGGCGGCAATAAGCTGCGCAAGCTCGAGTTCCTGATTGGAGAGGCTCAAGCGTCCGGAGCCGACACGATCGTCACCGTGGGCGCCCTTCAATCGAATCACGCCCGCTTGACGGCTGCGGCCGCGGCCAAGGCCGGCCTGGCATGCGAACTCGTCCTGACCCGCTCCGTGGCGAGAGATGACGAGGACTTCTTGCTGAATGGCAACGTGCTGCTCGACTCGCTCCTCGGCGCCACGGTGCACCACGTCGCAGATCCTGCCGACGCGCCCGCGTTCATTCAGACGCGGATAGCCGAACTGCGCGCAGCCGGGCGCAGTGTCTACATGGCGCCGTTCGGAGGGTCGTCTTCGGCAGGATGTCTGGGCTACGCGAGTTGTGCGAGCGAAATCATGCTGCAGTCAGAGGAGATCCAGATCGACTTCGACCGCATCGTCGTACCGAACGGCAGCGGTGGCACGCAGGCTGGCCTGGTTGCAGGCCTGCTGGCCATGGGCCGCGATGCCCGGGTCGTTCAGAGCTACACGGTACTCTGGCCTGTCGAAAAGGCGATGACCGCGACTCGCGGATTGGCGCAGGACACGCTCACCCGCCTGTCGCCCGGACGCACGGTCACCGACGATGCCGTCGTGATAGTCGACGGGCAGATCGGCGAAGGCTATGGCCTGCCAACGGATGCGATGCGCGAAGCCGTGCGCACCCTCGCCTCGCTCGAAGGACTGTTGATCGACCCCGTCTATGGCGGAAAGGCGTTCGCGGGGTTGCTCAAGGACATCCGGGAAGGGAAATTTCCTCAGGGTGCCAAGCTGCTTTTCGTCATGACAGGTGGCCTGCCCGGACTGTTCGCGTATCGGCGAGCGTTCTGACTACGTCGGCAGCCGCGAGCGAAGTCACGATCTCTGCCGTCGATGGGCACGGCGTCTCGCCCATGGGCCCCTGGAAAGGAGTTCGCTCGTGCCTGCGCAATCGCCGCAGCGACCGCATCGAAGCATGACGCCACGAACTCGTCCAGGTAGATGCGTCTGCAAGGTGTTGTCAGTGGCCCGCGGCTTGCCCGCCATCGACATGCAGGGTCTCGCCGGTCACGAAGCCCGCTCGCTCGAGGTACATGATGCCCTCGACGATGTCCGCGATCTCGCCCATGCGCGCCACAGGGTGAAGGCTCGCCAACGCAGCATGGGTTTCGGCGGGGTGCATGGGGGTCTTGATGATGCCCGGCGCAACGTTGTTGAAGCGGATCCCGCGCTTCGCGTACTCCATCGCGAGGGACCGGGTCGCCGCATCCAGGCCACCCTTCGTGAGCGACGCCAGCACCGACGGCACGTTGGAGTTCGCGTTGGCGATGAGGCTCGTCGTGATGTTCACGACGTGCCCGGAACTGCGCTTCTCCATGTCGGCGATGGCAAGTTGCGAGATGTAGAAGAAACCGGCGAGGTTCGTGCTCAGCAGCGATCGGAAGTCCTTCTCGCTGTATTGCGTGAACGGCTTGGCGATGAAGATGCCCGCATTGTTGATGAGCGTGTCGATTCGGCCGAAGCGCGCGATGCCTTGCGAGATGACGCGTTCCGCGACCTCGCGGTCTCCGATGTCGCCGGCCACGGCGAGAACGCCTTCGTCCGCGGACGGCTTGATCGAACGCGAGTTGGCGACGACGAAGAAGTTGCGATCGCGATACGCCTTGACGAGCGCCGCGCCGATGCCTTGCGACGCGCCGGTGATGACGGCGACTTTCTGGTTTGCAGCCATGATGATCCTTGCAGGTGTTGATGAAGACTCGGAACGAGTCGTCGGTACGGGGTGGTAGCCGATGTCTTCAGTCTATGGACGCAAGGACGAATAGCGAATAGCCGCAATTCGACAGACTCTCTTTCGCTCCGCGAACGATTCGATCGCGGCGATCAGGACGATGTTTTTCCGCAGAGCTGCGCGAACGCAGGCCTCAGGAGCGGCACGGCGAAGTCGACGAAGGCGCGCACCTTGGGTACCGACAGTCGACCGTGCGGTGACACGAGATGCACCGGTAGCGCCGGATATTCGGCGTCGTCAAGCAGGATCTCCAATTGGCCGCTGGCCACCTCATGCGCCACGTGGTACGAGAACATGCGCGTGACGCCGCGGGCCTCGACCGCCGACGCAACCGCGGCGCGGATGCTGTTGACCACCAGGCGCGGTGTCAATGAAACGGAGCGGGGTACCGTCGTCCCCGCAAGCGGAGGGAAAGTCCACGAGTCCAGACCGAAGTGCGTCATCGCAATGATCTGATGCAGCGAGAGATCCGATGGCTTCACGATCTTCGGATGCCGTGCCAGGTATTGCGGCGCCGCGACCACCACTCGTCTCACCTCGCCCACGCGGATGGCAACGAGCGTCGAGTCGGCGAGGTGGGCCAGGCGCAAGGCAATGTCGATCCCCTCGTCGATCAAGTTGGCCGGCCGGTCGAGAAGATGCAGGCGCACGGACACGGCGGGGGATTTGTCCATGAAGGCATCGAGAAGCGGCCGAACGAGGTCTTCCCCGGCGGCGACGGGAGCCGTGACCGTCAGCGTTCCGCGCGGAGCCGATCGCTCGCTTGCCGCACCCATACGCGCTTCCTCCAGGTCGACGAGGATGCGCCGACAGGCTACGGCATAGCGCTCGCCGGCCTCGCTCAGCTTGATCGATCGCGTCGTGCGATGAAGCAGTTCGACGCCGACATGAGCTTCGAGAAAGGCGACCGCACGCGTCACGGCGGCCGGAGACTTGCCGAGCTTGCGTCCCGCGCCGGCGAGGCTGCCTTCATTCAACGCGGCGACGAACACCTTCATCGCATCGATCCGATCCATGAACTTCCCTTTGGCGCAACATTGAATGCAACAGGATAGGCGCTCATCCGAAGCACCGCAGTTCAAAGGCCTACTCAGCGAAATCGGATACGGTCAATCGGACGAGGCGTTCCAGGGCGACGCCTGAACCAGGGCGGCCCGGTGACGTCACTCTGGCGTCGAGTGAGCTTCCCGGCATCCGGCTGCAGAGCCCGACCGCCATGGTGCTTAAGTTGGGTTTGATGCTGGTGCCCCCGGTGGATGCGGTCAGTCAGGGGTCTGAAAACAATGCTGCAACCAGTCCTTCTCAGCATTGCACCGACATGGAATTCGACATCCGTCCACCGCAAGCACTCGCTTCGATCGCGCAGTCGATGCCCGACCTCGAACCTGATCGACAGGCGCTCACTGCAGACGTCCCGCATCGGCGCATCGCCGTACTGAATCGCCTGTTGGCACAAACGGCGGCGCTTCGCGATCTATACAGACAGGCGAATCTGCAGGCGTCTGGTGCGAACTGCTATGAGCTTCACCTGCTCTTCGACAAACATCACGCCGAGCAGGAACGGATCGAGGCCATGCTCGCGGAGCGGGTCCAGACACTTGAAGGCGTCGCTTTCGTCCTGGTTCGCGACATCGACGAAGACACGCGCCAGACGCGCGCACCGGGCGGGATCGAGACGCCCTTGGACAAGCTTCAGCGACTGGCAGCGGCGCACGAGCGTCTCCTCGTGGAAGCACAGCCATCGGGGCGTAAAGCGGGATCGCCGGATGAGCTTGGGACGCACGACATGATCCTCCGGGAGGTGGTGCGCACGAACGCGCGCCAGATCTGGTTCGTGACGCGGCTTTTGAGCCCGCCGAGCGACGGCCGTGCGGCTGCGAGTCTTGACTGACGGAGCCGACGTGATGCTGCGAGTCTCCCGGTTCGATCCCCACCCCCGCGCGCGTCTTCTCGAGCGACCGACACCCATTCAACGCATGCTCCGCGTCGAGGCTGCATTGGCGCCCGTGCTGAACGGCGCTCGCTTGTTCGCGAAACGCGACGACGCAATGGGCCTGGGCGGCGGCGGAAGCAAGCTGCGCAAGCTCGAGTTCCTGATTGGCGAGGCCATGGCACAGGGCGCCGACACGATCATCGCCACGGGCCCTCGTCAGTCCAACAGCGTTCGCCTGGCGGCCGCGGCAGCAGCCAGCCTGGGGTTGCGCTGCGAGGTCGGCTTGCGCCCGCTGACCGAGGGCGACAGCATCAACTACCGCGACGGCGGCAACGCGTTCCTCGACACGCTGTTCGGTGCGACGGTGCTGGCGCTTCAGGATGCCGCCGCGGCCACTCCATTCGTGGAAGAGCGCAAGTCTGCACTCGCAAGTGAGGGTCGCCTCGGGTACGTCCTTCCGCCGGGCGCCAGTTCGCCCCGCGCCAGTCTCGGGTATGCCCACTGCGCGCTGGAGATCGCCGATCAAGAGCAAGCGATGGGACTCAAATTTGATCGCGTGGTCGTACCCAACGGCAGTGCGGGTACCCATGCTGGACTCGTGGCGGGTTTCACGCTGCTGCGCCGGCGTGCAATCGTCCACGGGTTCTCCGTGCTCGCCGACAAACAGGCGTCGCATGCGAACACGCTCGCGATGGCGCGCGAATGCACTGCGCTCCTGGCGGGCGAAGAAGAGGTTCGCGCGGACGACGTCATCGTGGACGATTCGCACCGCGGGCCAGGCTACGGCCACCTGACCCGAGAGGCCGTCGATGCCTTGAATTTCGTCGCCCGCAACGAGGGTCTCCTGCTCGATCCCGTCTATTCGGCCAAGGCCTTCGCCGGATTGCTCGATCAGGCCAGGCGCCGCGAGTTCAAACGCGGGGACAACGTCCTGTTCATCATCACGGGCGGCACGCCTGCGCTTTTCGCCTATCGCGAACTGCTGTCCATGTCGTCGCCGCGCATCGGGCCGCGATGAGCGACTCCCCTCAACGAGCCATGCCGAACTTGGTGGATCTGCGCCCGAGGTGCGCTCCGAAGCCGTTCTGGATTCCCAGTCGCGCGGACATGATGACCAGATCGGGCAAGGACGCGGCGTTCATCTTCTGCATCAACCTGCCCCGATGTGCCTTGACCGTGATCTCGCTGATACCCAGTTCGCTGCCGACCTGCTTGTTCAGCAAGCCGACCACGACCAGTGCCATGACTTCGCGTTCGCGCTTGCTCAGCGATGCATACCGATCGCGCAATGCGCGCATCTCCTCCTCGTGCTCCAGCGCGACCCGGCTGCGCTCGAGCGCACTCGCGATGGCGCAGATGAGCACCTCGGTTCGCAACGGCTTGGTCAGGAATTCCACCGCGCCGGCCTTCATCGCCTGCACCGTCGTCGGCACGTCGCCATGCCCCGTGATGAAGATGATGGGCATGTCGGGGCGTTCGCTCGCCACGCACTTCTGCAAGTCCAGCCCGTTCAAGCCCGGCATCGAGACGTCCAGGAGCAGGCAGCTCGCGACATGGACGCGCGGGCAGTCGAGGAATTTCAGCGCGGACTCGAATGTCTGCGCCTGCCAGCCGGCAGACGCGATCAGCAATTCCAACGACTCACGTACCGAGACATCGTCGTCGACAACGAATACGACCGGCACCTCGCTCGTCGTGAGCGGCGGCCCGGTCCTGGATGGATCTCGTGAAGTCATGCTTCCCCTCGGAGCCGGTCGCACGCCACTTCCCGTGTTCGCTCAAAGATGTGTGAATCTCGGACCATGCGCCAAGTGTGCATCGATGTCATGGCCTTGTCTTTCCGAACGCGGCGCCCACTGCGTCGTACAGGGCACCTCGATCGCCTTTTGGTCGACGAGATCGAAACGACTTGCCATCGTTGGCCAACGCACCCTTGTACCGCCGTCTCGCTGGGAGCGCCGCCCCGATCACGCCGACAACCTGACAAGCTGGAGGCAGTATCGGGCGGTTCCTGCGGCTCGGTCGGCGATTACACCAGAGACCTCGCCACAACGCCATTGGACGAAGGTGTTGCCGAGATTCTCGTATCGGAGGCAGCTCTCACAGACCTCCGCGGATCTCACGCACGCCGCGGCCGAGTTTCCGGCGCAGCAGCGCTCGCAGTGTCACGCCTTCGGCGTAGCCGACTTCGCTGGCGATCTGGTCGACGCTGGCGTTGCTGGTGCTGAGAAGGTGCACTGCACGCTCGATCCGGAGGTCCTGGAAGTAGGTGAGCGGGGTCTTGCCCAACACGCTTTCCATCCGGCGTGCCAAGGTGCGCTTGCTGGTCGCAAGCTCCTCCGCGGCCTGATCGAGCGAGAAGCCCTCGGCCAGCCGCCTGCGCGCCCAGCGCTCGAATTGTCGTATCAAGGGATCGGCATGGGCCAGGTGGTCCGGGATCGAGTAGATCGACTGCGAAGAGCGCTCGTCCACAACGAGGTATTTTGCGGTGAGGCTGGCCAGTTCCGGGCTGGCGCGCCGGATCAGCGCCAGTGCCAGGTCGAGGTGGCTCAGTGCCGCGCCAGCGGTCAGCACGGCGTTGGATTGCACGACGAGGCGCGATTCATCCAGTCGCACTCGCGGATAGCGCTGCCGGAACAGCGGCGACAGCCACCAGGTGGTGGTGGCCTCCTCATCGTCGAGCAGAGACGCCTCCGCCAGGACGAATGTGCCGATGCAGGCGGTCGCTGTCACCGCACCGCGCTCGGCCCATTTGCGCAGCACCGCGCCGGCCTCGCGCACCTCGCTGCCGGCCAGCGCCTGCACCAGCGGCTCGGGCCTCATCTGCATGATTGCCGGCATCACGACTGCGTCCGGCGTCCGTGCGCGGGTCGCCGATACCACTGGCACGCTCAAGCCATGCGCCGTGCTGACTGTCTTGCGCAGTCCCACCAGCTTGGTCTCGAAGCGCAGCGAGGTGATGCCGGTCATCTCCGCCAGCGCGTTAGCCATGCCGAAGGCGTCGAGGACTGCGGTCAGCCCGGTATCGAACACGCCGTTGAGCGCGAGGATGTGGATTCTCATGGCAACTTACGTATCAATGTTGGCAATCTTGCCAATGTACATCAGCAACCACCCCAGGCCTACTGTGGGCACCGCGATTCACCCAACAGGAGTCATCCATGATCAAGAACGCATTGTTTGTCCGCCTCGAAGCCAAGGCCGGCAAGGAGCAGGAGGTCGCCCAGTTCCTGCAGGCCGGACTCGGCATGGCGCAGCAGGAACTCTCCACGCCGGTGTGGTTCGCGCTGCAGCTCGGACCCTCCACTTTCGGCGTCTTCGATGCATTCTCCGATGAAGAGGGGCGCCAAGCCCATCTCAATGGAGCGATCGCGCAGGCACTGGGCGAAAACGCACCTAAGTTGCTGTCCCAGCCACCGTCGATCGAACGCATCGACGTGCTGGGCGCCAAGCTGCCTTCCTGAAGTCCGTACGACCGCCACGGCAGATCCTGTGGCGAATGACCACCGGGAAAGATCTCGGCGCGCGGCCAGCCTGCACGGTCCACCGTCGCCGCTGATCGCGTTCAAGCGAAGTGACGCTTGAAGAACGAAGCCGAACCACATGAAGCAAACAGGAACAACCATGCAACAGCAGAAATCTGACTCCAGCGCAGCGCGCGTCACGATGAACCTCGAGGTCCACGTCATTCCCGTATCCGACGCTGATCGATCCAAGCAGTTCTACCAACGTTTGGGTTGGAGGCTCGACGAAGACGTCGCGCCGGTAGCAAACATTCGCATCGTCCAGTTCACGCCTCCCGGTTCGGGTTGCTCGGTCAACTTTGGACGCGGACTCACCGAAGCCGCGCCCGGCTCATCCACGGCAGCGCTCGTCGTCTCGGACATCAAGGCGGCGCACGCCGAACTGGTCGGTCGCGGTATCGAAGTGAGCGACATGTGGCACGGTGCTCCGTTCCCTCCGGAGGCACGGCTTCCCGGGCCGGATCCCAAGGGCACGAGCTATGGATCGTTCTTCGCGTTCGCCGATCCCGATGGCAACGCGTGGCTGGTCCAGGAAGTCACGACGAGACACCCTGGCCGCAGCTGATACGTCTCGCGTCTACGGCGAGTTTGCCATCTGTGGAAGCGCATCCCGGAAATTGAATCCCTTCAATTGGAGATCCTCATGCAATATTCGAACGCTCTCTTCGTGATGCTCTTCGCAGTTGCGGTCGGAGGTTGCGCGACGCCGACCTCGCGCAGCGCGGCGACGGACCGCCTGTACGTGATGGACTGCGGCCACAACGCCGCACTCGACGAGTCGCGCTGGACACCGGGCATCAACGTCGGCAAGCCGATCGGCCTGTCCGACAACTGCTATCTCATCCGGCACGACGGGCAGTGGTTGCTGTGGGACACGGGCTACCCCGACGCCATCGCCGACAAGCCCGTGACGAACCCGGTCGGCACGGCGACGCGCAGCAAGACGCTCGCCTCTCAACTCGACGAGATCGGCGTGAAGCCGGCCGACATCCAATGGGTCGCCGTATCGCACACGCACCCCGACCATGTAGGCAACGTCGCCATGTTCCCGACTGCAACGCTGCTGATACAGAAGACCGAACTCGACTGGGCCTTCGCGCCTGGCAAGCCGGCGCCGTTCCAGCGCGACCGCCCCATCCGTGCGGTCGAGGGCGACCTCGACGTGTTCGGCGACGGCAGCGTGACGCTCCTGTCGACGCCGGGGCATACGCCGGGACATCAGTCGCTACTCGTGCACCTGCCGCAAACGGGATGGATCGTGCTGAGCGGCGATGCCGTCCACTTTCGCGACAACTGGGAGCAACGCCGCGTTCCGTCGGTCAATGCCAACGCGGAGCAGTCAAAGGCCGCCATGCAGCGTGTCGCTCAGATCCTGGCGGACAAGCACGCCGAACTCTGGATCAACCATGACGAATCGCAAAGCTCCTCGCAGAAGCATTCGCCGGCGTTCTATGACTGACCGACGCAGGGTGTTTCGAACACCCTCTGGCGCGATGACAAGAGTTCGCAACCAAACGGCGTGAACCGCCTGCGCCCCGGCAGCGCACAAATCCCGCCGCCGGAGACTGGCCTCCGGCAACCATGGTGCCGGCCAGCGGCTGGCACCTCGCTCAGATTTCGTTCACATAAATGGAGTAACTCATGTCGATTCAATACAAGCTAGGCGTCCTCTTCGCTGCGTTCGCGTTCTCGAGCGCGTCCTTCTCGCAAGGCGCAGACGTCAAGCCTGAACGCATCCGCGGCGATGTCGTGTCGTTCAGCGGTGAGACGCTGGTCGTGCACCGGAAGAGCGGCGACAACGCGACGATCAACGTCAAGCCGGACGTCGGCGTGTCTGCCTTCAAGCCCGCCAGGCTTTCCGACGCCAAAGTCGGTACCTACGTCGGAGCGCCCGCGATCACGGGCACCGATGGAAAGCAGGTCGCGACGTCGTTGATCGTTTTTCCCGAGGCCGCACGCGGCACGGCCGAAGGGCATTTCCCCTATGACTTCGGTCCCGCCAGTACGATGACCAACGCAAACGTGGACTCGGTGGTCACTGGCACTAAGGGTCGTGAACTGAGCCTGTCGTTCAAGGGCGGCACGACCGCAGTGACCGTGCCGCAAAATGTGCCCGTCTTGACACCGGTACCGGCGAGCCGAGCGGATCTGGTGGCGGGCAAGAAGGTGTTCCTCGTGGTGACGCCCGGTGCGAGTGGGGTCTACGACGCGCACGTACTATTCGTCGAAAAAGACGGCGTGGCGCCGGCATTCTGATGCGAGATACCGAACCATCGGGGTCGCTCATGGCGGTCGGGCCTGGTGGGTCGGTGACGGTACCGACAAGGTATCGGGTTGAGGATCGTGGACGACCAGCACAGCGGCTGCAAGCCGCTGCATGCTGTGGACGTCGCGATCTTCTTTTTTGATTCTGCAAATCGGACGCATCGTCGATCGAGAGGTCCCCATGTGCCATGCAACGATTCAACCCGTCTGGGTCCGCATCACACATTGGATCAATGCGATCGCAGTCGTCTTGATGGTGATGAGCGGCTGGCAGGTCTACGACGCCTCGCCGATCTTTCGCATCGTTAGATTTCCCGCCGCCATCACGTTAGGCGGTTGGCTCGGCGGCGCATTGCTGTGGCACTTCGCGACAATGTGGGTTCTGATCGTGAATTTCCTCGTCTACCTCGGACTGAATCTTGCCACCGGACGCCTGCGCAGGAAACTGCTGCCGATCAGCTTCAAATCGTTGGCGGCAGACCTGGTCGCTGCGCTGCGTGGCACGCTGGCGCATGAAAATCTCGCGCGCTACAACGCAGTGCAGAAATTCGCCTACCTGCTCGTGATCGTCGACATTGCGCTGGTGATCCTGTCGGGACTGGCGATATGGAAGTCGGTGCAGTTCCCGCTGCTGCGCACGCTGATGGGTGGCTACGACAACGCGCGCGTCGTGCATTTCTTCGCAATGAGCGTGCTGGTCGCCTTCTTCGTCGTGCACGTCGTGATGGTCGCGCTGGTGCCACGCTCTCTTCTTCTGATGATTCGAGGACGGTAGCCATGACTTCTCGAAAACGGCTTCAGGGGGCGGATACGTTTCTTTCGTCTCACGCCGAATCGATCATCAAGGATGCGCGCAACGAACTGGGCAGTCCGGCGCGGCGGCTGCTTGGCAAGAGAGTCCTCACGATTGGCGGCCTGGCGATGCTGTCCGGGTGCGACTTGACCAACGACAAGTCGGTGAACACCATGCTGCGCAGGATGTCGTTCTTCAACGACAACGTGCAAGCCCTGCTGTTCGATCCGAACGAGATGGCCCCGACCTATCCGGAATCGATGATCACGCGACCGTTTCCGTTCAACGCCTTCTACGATGTCGACGATGTGCCCGAAGTCAACGCCACGACCTACCGACTCCAGGTGGGCGGGCTTGTGAAAGGCAAACGTGCCTGGGCGCTCGAGGAACTCCGCGCCATGCCGCAGGAAAGCCAGATCACGCGTCATATCTGCATCGAAGGATGGAGCGCGATCGGCCGATGGGGCGGCGTGCGCTTCTCCAGTTTCCTGAGGCAATCGGGCGCCGACCTCACGGCGAAATACGTCTCGCTGCACTGCGCGGACAACTACTGGACCAGCATCGACATGCCCACGGCACTGCATGCGCAGACGCTGCTGACGCTGACCTACGACGGCCAGGTGCTGCCGCCGAAGTACGGGTTCCCGATGAAGCTGCGCATGCCTACCAAGCTCGGCTACAAGAATCCCAAGCACATCGTCGCGATCACCGTCACGAACGAATATCCCGGTGGCTACTGGGAGAACCAGGGCTACAACTGGTTCGGTGGCTCCTGAAGGCTGCGTTCGCGCCAACTTGCGTGGGCAGGGCGAGACCTCCGTGTCCAGTCGACGCAACGACGAACACTCGCTTGTCCGTTCGAGTAGCCCTTCGACGCCCGCCTGGGCGTCGAAGCCTGTAGCCTGTCGACGCTGGCGCCACGTCCCGCCCGGATCGTGCGAGACCAGCACGGCGACTCCTCAGGAAGCAACATGAGCGATTCCTCCTTCCAGACGCAGATGACCTCGGCGGAGAACGACAGTGATCCGCTGGAGACGGCGGAGTGGCGCGAATCGCTGCGCTCACTGTGCGCAGTTGCCGGCCCGCGACGCGCCCGCGAGATCCTTGACATGCTCGCAGCCGAGGCTTGCGGCCCTGATATTGGCTGGCGACCTGCACTCGGCACGCCTTACGTCAACACGATCCCAGCCGACGGCCAGCCGCCCTTCCCCGGCGACCTGGCGATCGAGGAGCGCCTCGCCTCGCTGATGCGCTGGAACGCATTGGCAATGGTCGCGCGCGCGAACAAGGCCTATGGCGAGCTCGGCGGCCATATCGCCAGCTACGCGAGCGCCGCTGACCTGTTCGAGGTCGGCTACAACCACTTTTTCCGCGGCGGAGATCCGGGCGAAGACGACCTCGTCTTCTTCCAGCCGCACTCCGCGCCGGGCGTGTACGCGCGGGCCTTCCTGGAAGGTCGGCTCGACGAGCGCGACCTCGCACACTATCGCCAGGAGATCACGGCCAAGCGCGCCGGCGCACGTGGGCTGTCCAGCTATCCGCATCCCTGGCTGATGCCCGATTTCTGGCAGTTTCCGACAGGCTCGATGGGACTGGGGCCGATCAGCTCGATCTACCACGCCCGCTTCATGCGCTATCTTCAACATCGCAGCCTGCTGGACACCTCGCGGCGCAAGGTCTGGGGCGTGTTCGGCGACGGCGAGATGGACGAGCCCGAGAGCATGAGCGCCCTGACTCTGGCCGCCCGCGAGCGGCTCGACAACCTCATCTGGGTGGTGAATTGCAACCTGCAGCGCCTCGATGGCCCGGTGCGCGGCAACGGGCGCATCATCGACGAGCTCGAGGCGCTGTTCGCGGGCGCCGGTTGGCGCGTCATCAAGCTGGTGTGGGGCTCGGACTGGGATGGTCTGTTTGCGCGGGACGTCCACGGCGCACTCTTGCAGGCTTTCTCGCGCACGGTCGATGGCCAGTTCCAGACCTTTGCCGCGAAGGACGGCCGCTACAACCGCGAGCACTTCTTCGGCCAGGATCCGAACCTCGCCCAACTGGTGCAGGGCCTCACGGACGAGCAGATCGATCGCCTCAAGCGCGGCGGCCATGACCCGGTCAAGATCCATGCCGCCTACGACGCTGCGGCCCGCGTGCAAGGCCAGCCCACGGTCATCCTCGCGCAGACAAAGAAGGGCTATGGCATGGGCGCGGCAGGACAAGGCCGCATGACGACGCACCAGCAAAAGAAGCTGGAACGCGACGACTTGATCGCGTTCCGGGATCGCTTCGCGCTGCCCTTGAGCGACGAGCAAGCCGCCGGCCTCGAATTCTTCCGTCCCGCCGCGGAGAGCTCGGAGATGCGCTATCTCCACGCCCGGCGCGAGGCCCTCGGCGGCTCGATGCCGAAGCGGGCGTCGACTGCGGCCACGCTTCCGGTGCCGTCGCGGGACAAGTACGCGTCATTCGCGACGCAGGCCGGCGGCAAGGAGATGAGCACGACGATGGCGTTCGTGCGCATGCTGACGTCACTCCTGAAAGATCCGCAGCTGGGCCCGCGCATCGTACCCATCGTCGCCGACGAGGCGCGAACGTTTGGCATGGCCAACCTGTTCAAGCAGGTGGGCATCTATGCGTCCTCGGGACAGACCTACGAACCCGAGGACATCGGCTCGGTGCTGAGCTATCGCGAGGCAACCGACGGCCAGATCCTCGAGGAAGGCATCAGCGAGGCGGGCGCGATCAGCAGCTGGACGGCCGCCGCCACCAGTCATTCGGTGCACGGCCAGGCCATGCTGCCCTTCTACATCTACTACTCGATGTTCGGCTTCCAGCGTGTCGGCGACCTGATCTGGGCCGCGGCCGACCAGCGCGCCCGCGGCTTCCTGCTGGGCGCGACGGCCGGCCGCACGACACTGGGCGGCGAAGGCCTGCAGC
>FSVG01000216.1_pt1 | contig 25821 bp, 22 predicted proteins | sample 1637511 | NCBI WGS metagenome assembly FSVG01 (sample SAMEA3914816, study PRJEB12502) | metagenome | biome: forest; material: soil | place: USA | collected 2011-09-16 | depth 0.3 m
CCGCACGCGTACCCGCGCGAAGCGCGAGCGCAGTCGTTGGTTGGTGCCCTCGCGCCAGCTCACGCGATACCACGCCAACGGCGACAGCTCGAGCGCCACGTCCTTGACCGACTGGGGGCGGTGCAAGGGGTCGTCTGGCGACCCCAATTGCAGCCGCGTGAACTGACGGCCCCGCCCTTGTCGCGGCTCGGGCACGATCGGCTCATGGCCGGGCGCCCAGACGTTCGCTTGGCGTGTGACTCCAACGACATACGGCAACCCCAATTCACGCAAGCGCTCGCGGAATGCCGTCTCCGTCCCGTAGCCCGCGTCCGCCAGCACGCAATGCTTGGGCGCGCCCTGCGCCAGGAGGTGTTCGAGTTGCGCCGACGCAATGGCCGTCTTGGTGGCAAAGGCCACCTCCTCGGGCACGCCTGCCTTGGCGCGACGAGTCGCGTCATCGGCCCATTCGTGAGGCAGATATAACCTCCAGGCCACCGGCAAGCTCGCGCGCTCGCACGCCAGCGACACGCTCACCGCGACCTGGCAGTTGTCCTGCTTGCCCAGCATCCCGCAGTACTGACGCGCCACGCCCACCGAGTGACGCCCCGCCTTCGGGAAGCCCGTGTCGTCGATGATCCACCACCCGCCGTCGCTCAAGTCCATCTTGGGGACGACCCACTGCGCTACGCGCAGCAGCATCTGATCATCAGACCAGGTCGAATCCGCCACGAAGTGATGCAGTGACTGATGGCGCGACCGCGTCCTCTCCGGATCGATGTGCGCCGCCATTGGCTCCACGCTCTTGCGCGATAGCGGCGACATCAGCCCCGCGCAGTAGCCCTTCAGGCCTTCATTGCGATCCTGGTGCCCGAGCGCGGGCTGCAGGTGCTCCAAGTACTCTTCGAATTGCTTGAGTTCGTCCATCAAGGCTTACCCTTCGCTTGAAGAAGTTAGGATAATGCCTTGATTTTACTAACACAGTAAGACTAAGCGCTGGGGCATTTATCTTCGCGACACCTTGGGTCTTGTCAGCCCGGCAAGCCCGTCGCATGGATTCCGCCACACTTTCAAGACCTTGGCTCGGAAGGCGAAGATACAGACGGAGGTTCATGACGCGATAACTGGTCACACAGGCGGAGGCGTTGGCCGTACTTACGGCGAAATGCCGCTGTCTGTGATGGCCGACGAAATCGCACGCATCCCCTCGATTTCGGAAATGCTTGGGCGAGCCCGCGCCCAGTCGGTCGGGCAGGCGGAAGAAGGTAGCCAGTGAACGGGCTGCCGAATCGAAGGCCATTCCTAGCGACGTGGGGGCGGCAGCGGGCAGGCGGCGCTAGCCTGAAGGGCGTGCGTGTTTTGCCCCGTCAGTCCCAGGGCGGGGGCTGCTGATCGAAGATCGAAGTTGCTACCCCATCGATGGATTGCGGCTGACCCGATGGCGGTGTCAGAGGGACTTCCACTGGCAAGCCGTTGCGCAGGGCGCGCAGCTTGTCCTTCAAGCGCGCCCCTTCAGCAGGGTGAAATCTCCCGAGATTCCCGACGCGAACCGAGGCACTCGTTAGAAGCCGCATGAATTCCGGGCCGCACTCGCCTGGCTGCGCCAGCTTTTCCAGCTGATGCACTGCGGCGCGTACGTTAGCCCGTTGCTTGTCGGAAAGCGAAACGCGCTCGTTGACGACAAGCTTGGTGGTGATCATGCGCTTGGACGAGGAAAACGATTCATGCTTCTTCCGCTTCGCCTTTAGCCCCACCTTAGCGAGCATTCCATAGAGTTGTGCGACTAGCCTGGTTTGATCGGGCCGCGATAGGACGCCCCTCGAAGACATCGCGATATCGTCAACATAACGAGAGTAGACGATACTTTCCTGCGCGAGCGCGGCTTGAAAACCGGGTTCGAATCGCCATAAGGCGAGATTGGCGATATACGAACTGGGAATCGCTCCCTGGGGAACAACCCCGCACCTAGTCGTCAGTTTCGTTAGCAGTTCCGCGACTGGCGGCGAGAAGTGAAACAACCCAAGCCAAATATCGTAAACGAGCGCGCTCGAAATCGATGGGAAAAAATTTGTTATGTCTTCGCAAATCAGTATTCGACTGCCAACATGCAATTCAGCATTCGTTTTGTAGTCGCGCCCCTTCAGGCTTCCGGTCAAGTACGCTGGATATTCAACCTTGCTAAGGATGCGATCCTTTAGCCGTCGCTGCACTAGCTTCAGCTCCGGGTAGGCGTCGTACGGTTGTCGAATAGAACCGTCCGCCTTTACGATAGGCTTGGCGAGCCTGTAGAGCTTGTCCGCCCTACGCGCCAGTCGCATCAAACCGCTTTCGGTCGATCTGAGCGCGACTGCGAGCTGAGCCGGGCTGCCGATAGGCTCAAATGAGTAGATCGGCCTGTTTGGGTTCTGGCTCATCGAGTAGATCCAGTGCAGCGATTGCCAGTTGCCCAGCTAGCCCTTTGTCGAGCCCTGCGAGCTGACCTCGATCAGCAGCCAAAAAGAAGAGGATCTCGATCGGCACGCGGAGTGCCTCGGCGATCTTGGTGAGCTTGGAGAGCACGGGATCGACCCGTTCGCCGTTCTCAAGCATCGACAGGTATGAGGTGGAACACTCGGCCCGCCGCGCCAGTTCAGCCAAGCTCAGCTTGCGCTTGAGCCGACAGAGACGGATGGCATTACCGATGTTCATAAGGTAGGTGACTTAAAAAAACATGAAGGGCTTGGTGCATCGTGGCCCCCCATCATTTCATCAGATCATCGATATCGATGAAGAGACGGATGACGGTGGCGATCATCTGTAGTGAGCGAGTTCCGAGTTCCCCCAGATCCCGCGAATGACGTTGCATGAGAAATTCCTCAAGCTGATCAATCACTTCATTCAGTTCGTTTCTGACGCTGGTATCAAATTGGCCGCTATATTCGTCACGAACTTTTTTCAAGGTCGTAACGCAGTTCTCGAGTGAGTGCTTCTCCATAAGGAGCTCCTGCTTCCGGGCAAAATTACCCTAGCCCGCGAAAGGTAATGGCGGAAAAGGAGCCAATTGATACCCCAAGCCCATCACCAGTTGCCGTCGGCTGCGCTGAGCCCGCCCCTGAGCCCGGAACTTGGGCCTTGGGTTTCGGACAGAGCGCCGCGCACAAACTAACCGCGCGCGTTGCCGTTTTTTAGCTCTGCTATAGGTGCCAGCAGAGCGACTTCGCATAACGAAGCCAATTGCCTCGCCTTACCTTGCGTGCCTACAGGACTCACAACTCTCTTAAAGAACTACAACCGGAGCGGAACGCCCCGCCGTGCTTGCATTAGATGGCATATCTAATGGTCGCGCAAGCATTTTTTCACTGGCAGTGAATATTTGCCGCCCTGGAGCTACCGCTTCTGCTCACTCGGACGGCCCGGATCAGCGCCGGCACACCCACGGGCTCTGCCACGCGTTGAGCGAGGTACGCGACCGCCAGGGCGATGACCTTCAAATCCTGCGAGGCCCCGCCGGAGATCGCGTTGTCAATCCAGCTCCGCACCTTGCACCAGCGGACGAGCGCATCTCTATCGCGCGAAAAACGAGCGCAGGCAGGAACCGGCCAAGCGCCGAATCCCGATCAGTCGGGTCCGCCGGCACGTTGTCGCTTGTCTCGCTCAAGGGCCGACGTTTGGTCCAGCACCCTCCGAAGGGTAGCGATGCCTGTTGCGCGCCGCGATCACGCTTGCTCGGCTAATGCCGTACTGACGCGCCAGCGAAGACACGCTTGTCCCCGCCGCCAAACTCGCCGTCATTTCGGCCTGTTGCTTGGATGAGGTCTTCTGCGGCCGGCCTATTGCCCTACCCTCGCTTCGCGCTCTCGCAATACCGGCGTGAGTACGTTCGATCAACAGGTCTCGTTCCATTTCCGCGACGGCGGCGAGCATGGTGACGAGCAGTTTGCCGGTCGGTGACGCCAGATCGACGCCACCCAACGAGTGGACGACGATACGAATGCCGCGGCTTGCGAGGGCCCGAACCGTCGCGATCACGTCGATTGCATCTCGCCCGAGTCGATCGAGTTTCGAGACGATCAGCGTCTCGCCGTCGCGCATCTTCTCCAGCATGGCGCCGAAGCCAGGCCGGCTCATGGCGTTCGTGCTCCCGCTGATCGTGTCCTCGTGCCAGAAGTCGATTCGGTAGCTAGCTTGTTCCAATTCCAAGCGCTGGTTCGCAGTCGTCATCACGTCGTCGTTCTTGCTGACGCGAAGGTAGGCGAAGGTAGCTGTCATCGGTCGAGCCCTGGTGTTGGAAAGGGGCGCGGTTATAACCGACATGTAGAAAAAGGTCCAGCCCTGTTTGCCGACATGGGCGGCGTCGGCTCGCCGAACCTGTTAGCAACCGGGCGGTTTGTGACAGTGTCAAAGTTGTAGGTGGAGGCGGGCGAGTGCTCGCCATGCAGAACAGGCGAAATACGCGGTCGTTTCGGGCCGGAGCTGCGCCACCCTTCCCACGCAGCAACAAAGCGCGTCAGCAGGGCGCGAAGGGCTTTGGCGCGATTAGGAATGGCAGGCATCATGGCAGTCTGCATTGCCACGCAACCGGCCGACCTCGGTGAACGCGCCGCTCGGGCCATCGCAGCATTCGCCGGGGATTCGGGTCCGTGGCCCGCCCCGAGACGGCAAGCCGCCCGGGTAGGGGGGCATTGGGCACATTCCCGCTCCGAGGTGCCCCCTCGCTATCGCGAGGAATTTTTAGGCCCTGCTGTCGGTGCTGGGCTGCAACAGTTGGTAGGCCTGAAGACCGAACACCCGCGCGAGCTTCTCCACGTTGTCCAGGGAAATATTGCGTGCTTGCCGCTCGACGTGCGCAACAAAGGTGCGATGCAACCCCACTTCGAACGCTAGCGCCTCCTGAGACCAACCTCGCTCGCTTCTAAGGCGAATCAGGTTAATAGCCAACGATTCCCGTGCGCTGAGCGGCGGGCGATGGCTGGATTTGGATGCGGTGGACAAGGCACGTCAGTCTCCCGTTGTGCCGCTTTTGAGTCAGCCTTGTTTAAGTCACAATCAGCGCAGCATCCCGACGCTGCTGCCCTCAAATTAGCCGACCAGATCGCGGCGTCGGCTCTAAACTCGAGCGAAGGTGGACGAACATGGTGTGCAAACGACTGAGACTCATCGCGCTCTGCGTCACGACATTGACAAGCGCCAGCGGCATGACCGCAGAGCTGCCTAAAACTCAGGCCGACTTCTATGCGCTTGGCGAACAACTTGGTCAGTGCGCCGCCTTCTTCACCTTTCTAAGTCGCGAGAGCATGAAGCACGGAAATCCAGATAACGCGCAGGAGTTGGCAGAGCGGCGCACCAATTGGCGGTTAGGCAGCGTAATGTTGCTTGGCTTTGGACACGCGCAAAGCCCGGAGTCCGCAGCACAGTCAGTCGAGGATGCCCAGGTGAACAAGTTGCAGGCGCGGTTTGATGCGGGCAGCGCAACCGTCAATGACATGATCGCGGATCACAAACGGCAATGTGAGCCGCTGGAGTCGATCAGGGACGGTGCAGTGGAAGCGCTGAGGAACAGTCTGCATCCCGTCAAATAGCGGAGTGCGATCGCTGTTGTTCCAGACTGGCATCGTGTCCTTCAGCGAAGACGTGCCGCCAAGGCAGATCACACGTCACCACAAATCGCCAGAGACAGATGGACTGGCGCGGCAAGTTGATTTAACAATCCAACCAACCCCGAGGCAATTTCATGTTCTTCCCCTACGTCGCTGGGCGTGCAATGCTTTGCGCGATCGTTCTCGCAATGCTCCCAGGGTGCGCGGGAGTCATCCGACCAGTTCGAGATGCCATCTCACCCCCAGGAGAAATGAACGACAACGGCAAGATCAACCCATGCCACGGCTACAAGGCCGATGCGCAGACGTGCGGGGACGCAAAGTACAACGCCGAACACATCGGCCAAGTCGCGCTCGGGCAGACGGTAGAGCAAGTCCGACAGATCATGGGCAGGGAGCCCGAACAGCATAGTGTTCAGGTACAAGGCGCCCAGAGCCTGGAGACGTGGAGTTTCCGCACGGACTACAAAAATCGAGTCACGACTCACATCGACTTTGCTGACTCGAAGGTCGTGGCCATCAGGCAGGTGCGTCTGTAGACGTAGGCCGAAGGTGTGGCTCCTTCTACGCCGCGTTGGGGCCAGTTGTATTCCTACCCTCCTTAGCCACTCGCCATCTTGCGGGTGTGACTAGACTTGCCGCTGCCTGGGTTCGGCTACTTGCGGTCGTCTGGCTCACGGTTCTCTGTGGGTTGCACTCTACGGTGCGCACAGATGCGGGCTTCTTCCTGCTCGCTTCCATCACTCACACGTTTTTTGGTGACAGGTGGCCTACAGACCTGTCCAGCATGCGATGGCGTTCAGCTTGTAAGGCTGAGGGTTCCGGCTTTGAGGGCTTCGACCGCATGAAGGCGCTTTAACGTGTGTGCAATAAGGGAACTAAATCAGCCGCGACTTGCGCTTGGCACACCGAGCTGGTACACCGGAGCACTATTCATCAACCAAAATACCAAGCAAAACAAGGGGTTAGCAGTCTCGTCGGCGTGTCGGTGGTTCGATTCCGCCCCAAGCCACCAGACCTTCCCTAGTCTTGAATGGGACGCTCACTCTGGCGCCCGGGAATACCGAGATGACATCTGTTGATCATCGATCGGCGCGGCCCATTTCAGGCCGCGGCCTTGAATTGAATGCGCGCAGATTGTCGGAATGTGCGCCAGCCGGGGACGCCTTGGCTGCAAACCCAAGGGTGAGCCCCTGGGGTTCGTCGAATCTTGCTTGAACGAGCGCCTTCAATTGAGGGAATCAAGCGCGCGCCGACCCACACGCTCAAGTCGTGAATAGCCGATGCGCGATTTCACGCCGATTCAATCGCGGCGGAATGGAGTCGCGGCAGGAATATGGGTTGCTGCACTTCAACTGCCCGCCGATCAGACCTTGCTGACTGCGGCAGGCGAAGCGACGGAGGAGCAGACATGAACGCCGAAGTCTTCCGGGATCGCCGACACGCGGGCCGCGTGTTGGCGCAGGTGCTGGCCGGTTACGCGAACCGTTCCGATGTCATCGTGCTCGCGTTGCCGCGCGGCGGGGTTCCGGTCGCCTATGAAGTGGCAAAGACGTTGCATGCGCCGCTCGACGTCTTCGTCGTGCGAAAACTCGGCGTTCCGGGGCACGAGGAGTATGCGATGGGCGCGCTTGCGACTGGCGGTGTGCGGGTTCTCAACGACAACGTCGTACGCATCCTCGACATCCCGCCCGATGCCGTGGAGGCGGTGGTTCGAATCGAACAGCGCGAGCTGGACCGGCGCGAGCGCCTGTACCGCGATGCCCGACCGCCACCGGAGCTGCGAGGCCGAACGGTGATCCTTGTCGATGATGGATTGGCGACCGGTTCTACGATGCTGGCCGCCATCAGGGCGCTGCACACGCAGCATCCGCTGCGTATCGTCGCGGCGGTACCAACGGCCTCGGCCGAGACCTGTGAAGAGCTGCGCGCCGAAGCCGACGAAGTGGTCTGTGCCACCACACCGCAGCATTTCCGAGCCGTCGGCCGGTGGTACGAGAATTTCGAGCAGATCACGGACGATGAAGTGTGCTCGCTGCTCGCTCGTTCGCGCCTCGACGCCGTGAATGAGGCCCGTTGACATCGGGCGTGGAGAGCCGCAATGACGTCGACAGTCGACATGCATGCAGTCGACGCCATTCGCGTCCGCCGTCGGCGTCGATGTTGAACGTGGTTCAAGGCGACGCCACGCTGCCGGACACACAACGACAAGCCATCGTGCTGGCCCGTCGTGGCCAAGGACTGTTCAAGAGACGCGTCATGACCATCGAGCACGCGTGCCGGATCACCGGCGTCGACCGCGAGGAACATCTGCGCACGAGCCATTGCAAGCCGTGGCGCGACGCGACCAACGAGGAACGGCCGGACGGGGAGAACGGACTTCTCCTGACGCCCAGCATCGATCACCTCTTTGACCGCGGATTCATCGCGTTCGAAGACGACGGTCAAGTCTTCGTCTCGCCGGTCGCACATCGCGAGTCCTTGGATCGCATGGGCATCAAACCGGGCAGCCCGCCCAAGACGGGCAACTTCTCGACCGGCCTGCTTTCTGACGTATACCGTGAGAACGTGCTGCTGCGGTCGAGCTTTCTCGACAGGTTATAGGCCGAATCAGCGGCAAACTTGATTTCGTTCAATGCGAGGATGCTGGTCGATTCGCGCTCCAGCGCTCCAAGTAGTTGGGCGGCAGCGACGACCACGCGACGCGACCCCGGGATTTGCCCAACAAGACCGCCCTCGGGTTCACAATGCTTTACGGCATGCCCCCCGGGGCATCCGAAAAAAGCTGTCCAACAGTCAAGTATGAGGGAGCATGCCGTGCCGAATTTCGTGCTTGCCACCTGTGTCGTCTGCATCGCAGCCGCGCCGCTCGCGGGCCACGCGCGCGATGTCGCGCCGCAAGCGCTGGCCGAGATGTCGCTGGAGGAGCTGAGTCACGTCGAGATCACGTCGCTGTCCCGGCGTCCCGAATCGCTTTCCGGGGCCATGACGTCGATCTTCGTCATCACCGCCGACGACCTGCGTCGCTCGGGCGCCGCGAGCCTGCCGGAGGCCTTGCGGCTCGCGCCCAACCTCCAGATCGCCCGCGCCAGCGCCTACGGCTACGCGATCAGCGCGCGGGGGTTCGAGGCTGCCTCGGCGAACAAGCTCCTGGTGCTGGTCGATGGCCGCTCCGTCTACTCGCCGTTGTTCTCGGGCGTGTTCTGGGACGTGCAGGACATGCCCCTGGCCGACATCGAGCGCATCGAGGTGATCAGCGGGCCCGGCGGTACGGTATGGGGTGTCAATGCGGTCAACGGCATCATCAACGTGATCACCAGGAAGGCGCGCGACACGCAGGGTGGGCTCGCGTCCGTGGGAGGCGGGCCGCACGAGGGCATGGCGACGCTGCGCTGGGGTGGCCACACGGGGCCGGTGGACGGCGCCGACGGCGACTTCCGCGTGTTCGCACGCTATACCGAACAGGCGCATTCCGAGACGGGCGACGGCAGCGCGGTCGACGACGCGGCGCGTTTCGCGCAGGTCGGGTTCCGCACGGATTGGCGGCGCGACGCCGACACGCTGTCGCTGCATGGCGCCACCTACACCGGGCGCGAGGGGCAGGCGGCGCCGGGTTCGATCATCCTCACCGGCGTGCCGTTCGCCCTGCGCGCGATCACGACGGACGGCGCCAACCTCAATGCCGTCTGGACCCACCAGCTCGCGGACGGCGCCGCGCTGACCACGCAATTCATCTACGACCTGACCAATCGCGACAACCCGCCCCAGTTCACCGATCGGCAGCAGATCTTCGACCTGCAACTGGGTTATGCCGCGCCGGTGCGCGGCGCCCATACGCTGGTCTGGGGCGGCGAGGTCCGCCACGGCTCCGACCGGGTCACGCCCGGCACGCCCTATCTGGCGATGCTTCCGGAGAGTCTCGACCAGACCTGGGCCAGCGCCTATGTCCAGGACACGGTCGCGCTCGGCGACGACTGGCGCGCGACGGTCGGCACGCGAATCGAGCACAACGACTACACGGGCGTCGAGTGGCTGCCGTCGATTCGCCTGGGCTGGCAGCCGTCGCCGCGCGACATGCTGTGGGCGGGCGCTTCCCGCACCGTCCGCGCGCCCTCGCGCTTCGATCGCGACGTCCATGTGCCGGTCCAGCCGCCCTACCTGCTGGCGGGCGGGCCGACGTTCCGTTCCGAAACCGCGAACGTCTTCGAGCTCGGGTACCGGGGCCAGCCGGCAGCGTCGCTGACGATGTCGGCGACTGTCTACCAGTCCCGCTACGACCATCTTCACTCCCAGGAGGTCGATCCCAGCCGCACCTTCCTGACCATCGCGAACGGCCTGCGCGGCATCGTCAACGGCTTCGAGGCCTGGGCCACCTGGGAGGCGGCGCCGTCGTGGCGCCTGCACGCGGGCTACAACCGGCTCGCGATGCATCTCGAGGACCGGCCGGGCAGCAACGACACGATCTCGGTGGCGCAGAACGAAGGCGCGAACGCGCCGCGCTGGTGGCTGCTGCGAACCTCGGTCGACCTGCCCGCGCGGACCGAGTTCGACGCGACGCTGCGCCATGTGGCCGCCCTGGCCAGCCCCTTCGTCCCGAGCTACTTCGCGCTCGATGCCCGCATCGGCTGGCGGCCGACGCCGGACACGTCGGTCTCGCTCGTCGGCCGCAACCTGGTCGGCGACGATCACGCCGAGTTCACGGCCGCCGCCACGCGCTCGGTCTTCGATCGCACCTGGCTGCTCGCCCTCGAACAGCGGTTTTGATTCTCCTGCGCTGGCTGGCCGCGGGTTCGTTCCCATTTGGGATCCGGCCCGAGCGTCACTCCGCCAAGGTCTGTCGCTGTTCGCTGTCCAACACGCGCCCCGTCTTCAACAACTCCCTGCGCAAGCCGCGCTTGAGGTGCCGCAATCCGATCGGCACGCCCTCGGCGGCCGCGGCGAACGCGGCGCTCAGGACGCTGTTGCGGATCTCGCCGCCCGACATCTCGTAGTCGTCCGCCAGCGTGTCCAGCGATACGCTGTCGTCGCGCTCCGCCTCCAGCGGCAGCATGCCTTGCCAGATGCGCCGGCGCTCGGGGGCGCGCGGCATCGGGAAGTCGAGGATGAAGTGGAAGCGGCGCGTGAAGGCCTCGTCGAGGTCGCCCATGCGGTTGGTGGCGAGCAGGCTGACGCCTTCGTGTTCCTCCATGCGTTGCAGCAGGTAGCTGATCTCCAAGTTGGCGTAGCGGTCGTGGGCGTCCTTGACCTCGCTGCGCTTGCCGAACAGGGCGTCGGCCTCGTCGAAGAACAGCACCGCGCCGCTGGCGGCGGCGTCGTCGAACAGCTGCGACAGGTTCTTCTCGGTCTCGCCGATGTACTTGCTCATCACGCGCGAGAGGTCGACGCGGAACAGGTCGAGGCCGAGCTCGCGCGCGAGCACCTGCGCGGCCATCGTCTTGCCGGTGCCGGAGCCGCCGGCGAACAGGGCGGTCATGCCGCGTCCGAGCGCGATGCGCTGGCCGAACTTCCAGCGCTCGAACACCTGGCGCCGGTTGCGCACCCAGGCGATGGCGAGATCGAGTTCGGCGTTCAGGTCCGCGGGCACGACGAGGTGCTCGCGGGTGTAGGGCAGCGCCAGCCGTTGCGCGATGGTGCCCATGCGCGCGCTGCCGACGGCACGGCAGGCGCGCGACAACGCGGCGAAGTCGAGGCGGCCGTCGGCGTCGCCGATCTCGGCGCCGGCGCGCCGCAGCGACGCGACGACCAGGCCCGGCACGAAGTCGTAGCGCTCGGCGAGTTCGGCCAGCTGGCTCGCGGACACCTCCGCCGCGCCGGGCGCCGGCTCGGCCTGCAGCAGCCGCCGCCACAGCGACTCGCGCCACGCGGTCGTCGGCGGCTCGATCGCCCACGCCAGCGCGCCGCTCGGCGCGGTGACGATCGCGGCCTCCAGCGCGTCGGGGTTCAACGCGAGCGCGATGCTCACGGGCCAGCGACCCAGCGCCTCCCACAGGGGCTCGAGCGCGTCCTCGGTTGCGGCAAGCGGCACGCGCACGAGCAGCACGGCGTCGGCCCACAGCGCCTCGCGCGCCGCGGCCTCCAGGGTGGCGCCTCGATCGGTGGCCCAGGTCGTCTCGACGACGCCGCGGCCGGCCTCGCGCGCGGCGGCGCAGACCGCGGTGGCCCGCCCCGAGCCCGGCCGGCCCGCGAGCACGAGCGCGGGCAGGGGTACGTGTATGGGTATGCGGGCGCGCGCGCCCTCGCGTGACGCGCTCGCGCGCGCCCAGTGGCGCAGGGCCGCGCGCCGATTCGCGGCGAGTGGCAGCTCGTCGACGCTGGCCGGCGCGTCCTCGTGCCCGCGGATGCCGGCCAGGCGTGGCGCGGCGGCGTGGGGCATCGACAGCCGCACGAGCAACTCGGGCGCGACGCGCAGCGTGCGTTCCGACATCGGCCCGTCGCCTTCGAGCAGCAACAAACGCCAGCGCACGGCCGGCGCTTCGGCGAACCCCACCGCGGATTGCGCGGACGCGAACAGCGAGAGCGCCAGCTCCGTCGTCGGCCGCGTGCGGGCGACGTGGTCGTTGAGGAAGGCCACCAGCCGCGCGAAGCGGCCATCGAGCTCGACGCCCAGGCACAGCATCAGGACGTCTACGCCGGCGGCATCGAGCTGGAAGACGCGCGCCGCGCGCCGGATCGGCGATTCGTCCGCCGGCGCGGGTGCGGCAGGGGGTATCTCCATCGGCGCAGCGGGGACATGGCTGGCCGCGAGGTCGGAGCCGATGTCGGCCAGCAGCTGCTCGGCGTCACCCGGCTCGATCGCCACGCCGCGCAAGTCGTCGCCCGCCGACCCCCGCCCCGCCTGTCGCTGCGCCTCGACCTGGCGCGCCAGCGCCGCGAGAACGCGCCTCAGTCCAGCGCGCAGTTCGGTCGTGATCGCCAGTTCTCTGGGCATGTCGAACTCGCTGGCAGTGCATGGGTATCGCGGATTAGAAGGGGGTATCGCGGCGACGTCGACACCAAGGTTGACAGGGTGCACAGCGCCGACCCGCAGATCAACACTCGGGCCCCTCCGCACATCCCGCAACCCAGGACGCCACCCCCACCATGGCCAGCACGGATGCCATCGCACTCCTGGGCGACACGCTGGTTGCGGTGTTGCAGGAGGGGCTTGCCGGCCTGGTGTTGCCCGCCAACGTCACGCTGGCGACGCCCGACGACTTCAAGGGCTTCTCGCCACTCCAGCCCTCGGTCACGGTGTTCCTGTACCAGGTGGGCATCGCCGGCGAACTACGCAATGCGGCGCGGCGCAGCGGCCCGGGCGGCCTCGCGCTGCAGCCGCCGATGCCGCTCGAGGTGCGCTTCCTCATCACGCCCTGGACGCAGCTGACGCGCGACGCCTACCGCATCATCGGCGCCATCGCGCTGCAGCTGTACGAGAACGCGGTCCTGGGCTTCAGTCGCCTGGTCGGCACGGGCTGGGCGCCGGACGACACCGTCGAGCTGATCCTCGAATCGCTGCCGGTCGAGGAGCACTACGACATCTGGGAGCCCACCGAGATTCCGTACCGGCTCTCGCTCACCTACCTGGCCCGCATCGTCGGCATCGATCCGAAGCGCGCGAGCGGCTCCGCGCCGGTCGTCGTGGCCGATTTTCCGCGCGTGGCGTGATGACCTCCACCCAGGTCGCCGTCCTCCACCAGCGCACGCTGTGCGCGGTGTACCGCTTCCATGACGCTTTCATGACGCCGGTGGATAGCCGCACGCCGCCGATCGCCTCGCCGCTGACCGTCTCGATCGCGCCGCTGGCCTGGACGGCGTTGCGCGTGGCGGCCGACGGCACCTATCGCTTCAGCGCGGCGACGCTGACGCAACCGGCGCCCGCCGGGCCGAACCTGCCAGTGTCGGTGGTGTCGGAGACGGGCGACTACGCCAGCCTCGAGCCCATCCTGCTCACCTTGCCGCTGGCGTTGTCGGCGCCGCCGGTCGCCGCCGATTTCCGGCGCGACCTGCCGCTGTGGCCGACGCCCTCGCTGCGTCCACCGGCGGGCGAGACCGCCGTGCGCGGGCGCGTCGTCAGCCCGACCGCGCAGCCCGTCGTCGGCCTGAAGGTGGAGATCTGGCTGGGTGCCGCGGCGGTGCCGCCGCCCGGCACGCCCTACACCGTCACCAACGACGCCGGCGATTTCCTGTTCCGCCTGCCGTTGCTGAAGGCGGCCGCGGGGCAGTTGCAGCCCATTCGAATCCGATTGCAAGCGGGGCTGTTGCCCGTCAATCCCGCGTCCTTGTCCCTGACCACCGGACAGACGCAAATCATCTCGTTCCAAAGAACCTGAGGAGCGCACCATGCCCGAGTACCTCTCACCCGGCGTCTACATCGAGGAGCTGCCCAGCGCGCTGCGCGCCATCGAGGGCGTCAGCACGAGCACGGCGGCCTTCGTCGGGCCGGCGCTGCGCGGCACGGTACCCGGCTACGTATGGCCTGGGTCCACGACGCCCAACCTGCCGTTCACGCCCGCCGGGGGCTTCGTGCTGGTGCCCGACCCGTCGCCGGTGTTCGTGAGCAGCTTCGCCGAGTTCCAGCGCAACTTCGGCCCGCCGATGCCGATCGCGGCGCCGGGCGATCCGTCCGACTACGGCTACCTCGCCCACGGCGTGCGCACCTTCTTCGCCAACGGCGGCAAGCGCGCCTATGCGGCCCGCATCGTCGGGCCCACCGCCACGCCCAGCAAGGTGACCGCGCTGCAGGGCCAGGCCTACCGGCTGCTGCGCTCGGCGCTGGCCACCGACAACCGCGTGTTCCTGAACTCGACGCGCGGCATCGGCGTCGGCACCACGCTCAGCTTCGTGCGCAAGTCCGACGGCACGGTGCTGATCGCCACGGTGGCGGCCACCGCCTACGACGTCCAGGCCAACACCGTCACGTTCGGCGCCGCGCTCGGCGTCGCGCTGGACGGCACCGACGTCTCGGTGGTGCGCGTCGCCACGCCGCCCACCGCCAACGGGCCGTTGTTCATCGCACGCAACCCGGGCTCCTGGAGCGCCAACGTCAGCGTGCTGATCGCGCCGTCCGACCGCCAGCCCGTGACGGTGACGGGGGCGGTTGCCGCGGCCAGCGCGGTCGTGCCGGTGCTCAACGTGTCCAGCCTGTACATCGGCGGCACGGTCGAGATCGATCACAACACCAACGGCCGCACCGTCCACCAGGTGCTCGACATCGACCCCGGCACGCGCCAGGTCACGCTGGCCACGGCGGTCGGCGCGCCGGCGCTGACCGCCGGCGCGACCATCCGCATCCTCGAGATCGATGTCACGGTCAGCGACGACAGCGGCGTCGCGCCGACCGAGTCCTACCGCGGCATGGCGTGGGCGCAGGGCGGCAAGGCGGATCCGCGGCGCCACTACGCGTGGACGATCAACGCCAACTCGGGCCTGGTCTGGGTGCAGCCGCCCGCCGCGGCCAACGAGGGCTTCGACATCACGCGCCAGCCGATCACGCCGAGCGCGTTCCCGATGAGCCCCACCGGCGCGAACATCGGCGTCGACGGCCTGCCCACCAACGACGCGCACTGGGTCGGCCTCGACAACGGCCCGGCGCAGCGCAGCGGCATCGAGTCGCTGAAGGACCTGAGCGACGTCAGCATCGTCCTGGCGCCCGGCAAGACGACGGCGACGGTGCAGCTGGCGTTGATCGCGCAATGCGAGTACATGCGCTACCGCTTCGCGGTGCTCGACGGCGACCCGGCCGCGAGCAATCCGACGACCATCCTCACGCACCGCAACCACTACGACACGTCGTTCGCGGCCTACTACCAGCCGTGGATCGTCGTGCAGCTGGACGGCCAGTCGCGCCAGCTGCCGCCCTCGGGCTACATGGCCGGCATCTACGCCCGCGTCGACAACCAGCGCGGCGTCTGGAAGGCGCCGGGCAACGAGGTCGTGCTGACGGCCAGCGCGCTGAGCACCTACTTCACCACCGGAGAGCAGGACCTGCTCAACCCGCGCGGCGTGAACCTGATCCGCCAGTTCGAGGAGCTGGGCATCCGCATCTGGGGCGCGCGCACGCTGTCCAGCGACCCCGACGTCAAGTACATCAACGTGCGACGCACCTTGATCTTCCTCGAGGCCTCGATCGATCGCGGCACGCAATGGGTGGTGTTCGAGCCCAACGACCCCGACACCTGGAGCCGCGTCGTCAACAGCGTCAGCGCGTTCCTGATGACGCAATGGCGCGACGGCGCGCTGTTCGGCCGCAAGCCAGAGGACGCGTTCTTCGTGCGCTGCGACGAATCCACGATGACCGCCGACGACATCCTCAACGGCCGCCTCGTCTGCCACATCGGCGTGGCGATCGTGCGGCCGGCGGAGTTCGTGATCTTCCGCATCGAGCAGATCACCAATTTCGGCGCCACCAGCTGAATCGGAGAGCGACATGGCCACCGCACGCAAGAATCCCTATGCCGCCTTCAACTTCGTGGTGAAGGTCAACGGCACCGACATCGCCGGCTTCATGGAGGCCTCGGGCCTGGACGGCGAGAACACGCCGATCGAATACCGCGAAGGCAACGACCAGAAGGGCAACGACGGCGCCTTCGTGCGCAAGCAGCCCGGCATGGAGCGCTACCCGAACGTGATGCTCAAGCGCGGCATCACCGGCAGCACGGCGCTGTGGGACCTGCGCAAGGCGATCCGCAACGCCACCGACGGCCCGGCCGTGGCCGGCGCGAGTCCCGGCGTCGTCAACTGGACGGTCGAGCTGCAGGACGAGGCGCACAAGGCGGTGGTGAGCTGGACGTTGACCAACGCCTGGATCTCCAAGCTGAGCGGCCCGTCGCTCAACGCGCGCGGCAACGAGATCGCGATCGAGGCCATCGAGGTGGTCTGCGAGCGCATCGAGGTCGCCTGACCCTCCGCACGATCGCACCGCCATGACCCCCAGCTACGCCGTCCCCGGCGTCTACTACGAGCCGCGCCAGCGCGCGCAGCCGCGCCCGTTGGCACGCACCGACGTGGCCGGCTTCGTCGGCTTCGAGCCGCGCGTGCAGGACGCGGCCGACGTGCCCTCGCACCTGGTCGGCGCGCCGCCGGTGGGCCACGACTTCCGCATCGACGTCCAGGGCTTCCAGCTCCCCGTCGGCCTGCTGGGAGGCGGGCGCGCGACGATTCCGGCGGCGCGCGGCCTGTCGCTGTCGCAGAACGCCGTCGCGATCCCGATGCTCGCGGGCGGCTCGATCACCTATGGCTTGATCGCCGTCATCGACGCGGCGGGCGTCGTCGCGCTGGCGGTGGCGGCGGGGCCGAGCTCCTCCGGCCCGACGTCCGCTGCGCCGACCGACGTCGTGCTGCAGGCGCTGTCCGGCGGCAAGCCCTGGCTGCGCGTGGCCGACGTCGAGATGCTGCGCTCCGCCGACGGCCTGCATGTGTTGCCGTCGGTGGTGCCGCGGCTGCCGCCGACGCGTTGCGACGACTGGCGCGACTACGAGCTGCAGTTGGCCGGGCTGCCCGCGGTCGACGACGGCACCTTGCTCGCGCGCTCGGTGCGCGCCTTCTTCGCCAACGGCGGCGCGCGCTGCCATGTCGTCACGGTGCGGCGCCCGCGCTTCGACGACGCCGCCGGCATGGTGCGCGCGCTGATCGACCTGGTGGGCATGGCCGACGCGCCGCAGTCCGAGGCCACTGGTTTCGAGCGCCTGCTGCGCATCTTCGAGGTGGCGATCGTCGACCTGCCCGACCTGTACGCGCGCCGCGTCGACCCCGACGCCCAGTCGCTCGAGCTGCCGCCACCGGCGGTCGACGCGTGCTTCCGCTGCTGCGGCGACCTGCTGCCCGGCGGCGGCGTCGACGCCACCGGCGAACACGTGAGCGGCGCGCCGTTGTTCCCCGATGCCACCGTGCTGGACGCACAGCGCGCGCTGCTCGTGCGTTGCGCGCCCGAGCGCTGGCGCGTGTGCCTGCTGCTCGCGGCGCCCGTCGCGCTCGACCCGGCGCTGGGCGTGTTTCGCGGCCCGAACGCTGCGCGCTCGATCGCGTGGCGCCAGCAGCTCGCAGGCGCCGTCGACGACCTGCCGTCGTCGTGCGCCGCGTTCTACCACCCATGGGCGCTGACGCAGGAAAAGATCGGCGCCCCGATCTTCGAGCTGCCGCCCACCGCGCTCGCCGCGGGCGTGATGGCGCGGCGCGACCTGGCGCGCGGCCCGCATGTCTCGCCGGCCAATGAGCGCCTGATCGGCGTCGTGGGCCTCGGCGACCCGGTCGACGACGCCACCAACGCCCGTCTCTACGCGACGCCGCTCAACATCAATCCGCTGCGCGCGCTGGCCGGCCAGGGCATCCAGGTGTGGGGCGCGCGCACGCTGTCGGCCGATCGCTGGATGCGCTTTCTCGCCGTGCGGCGCTGCCTGTCGGCGATCGAGCGCCGCATGATGGCCGCGTTGCGCCAGCTCGTCTTCGAGCCGAACACGCCCACGCTGTGGTTCCAGATCACGCAGGCTGCGCTCGGCGTGCTCACGCCCGTGTTCACCAGCGGGGCCTTGCGCGGCGAGACGGCCGAGCAGTCGTTCTACGTGCGCTGCGACGACAGCAACAACCCGCCCGAGGCCATCGCCAACGGCCAGGTGCTGTGCGAGGTCGGGGTGGCCATCGCCGCGCCGGCGGAGTTCATCGTGTTTCGCGTCGGCCGCCGCGAGGCCGTGGTCGAACTGCTGGAGTGACGCCGTGCAGCCGCTTCTCGCCTTCAACTTCCGCGTGTTCTTCTCGCCGCCCGCGCCGGAGACGACCACGCTCGACGCGGGCGACGCCGTCTCCGTCGCGGCGGGCCTCGCCGGCGGCACCGTCAGCGCGGCCAACGGCATCGGCTTCGCCGAGGTGCGCGGCCTGAACTCCGAGCTCGAGCACGAGGAGTACCGCGAAGGCGGCCGCAACATCGGGCCGCGCGTGTTCCCGCGCTGGGGGCGCTACTCGAAGCTGGTGCTGCGGCGCGGGGTCACCGATTCCACGTTGCTGTGGGACTGGTGGGCCGACGTCGTCTCGCACAGCTTCACGCTCTCCACCACGCTCGCGCCGCCGCGCCGCAACGGCGTGATCCTGCTCGAGACGGTCGACCACAAGGCCAAGGCCGGCTGGTTCTTCTCGAACGCGCTGCCCGAGAGCCTGGTCGGCCCGAGCCTGGGCGCGCGCAGCAACGAGATCGCGATCGAGTCGCTCGAACTGAGCGTGGAGACGCTGCTGCGCCTGCCGCTCGCCAACCTCCCGCAATCCGTCTGAGGCACGCACGATGGCCCTGCAGAAAGCCACCATCTCCGACGTCTCGCACGCCGTCGGCAACGCCTCGCGCAAGGTCGTCACCGTGCTGTTCAACCCGACCGACCTGTCGGTGGATCGCGCGTCGCACTTCGCCTCGATGCCGGTGCCCGGGCTGTCGATGCCGATCCTGCAATACATCCGCGGCGAGTCCGACGTGCTCAACCTCGAGCTGTTCCTCGATCGCATCGACCAGGGCAGCGACGTCGAGCAGGACATCGCGGCGCTCGAGACCTTCGTCATCATCGACGGCGGCCTGCACGCCCCGCCGGTGGCCGAGTTCGCCTGGGGCCAGTTCGCGTTCACCGGGGTCGTCACGTCGATCCGCGAGCGCATGACGCTGTTCTCGGAGGACGGCCGGCGCCTGCGGGCGCGGCTGGCCGTGTCGATGAAGTCGTACAAGGCGGCCGAGGTGCAGTTGCGCGACCTCAAGCTGTCCAGCCCCGACCGCTCGCACACGCGCGTGCTGCGCGAGGGCGAGACGCTCGCGCACATCGCGTACGAGGCCTACGGCGATCCGCGCATGTGGCGGCCGATCGCGCTGGCCAACGGCATCGAGCGTCCGCGCTTCATTCCCCCCGGCACGGCGCTGCTCGTGCCGGCGCTTTGACGGAGCGCCGCCATGCCGTTGCGCATCGACCGGGTCGAATCGGAAGTGGAAGTGCTGCGCAAGGCCAGCGATGGCGGCGGCACGGAGTCGAGCGCCGCCCCGGGCGGCGGCGGCGGGGACGAGACGCTGGCGACGGTGCAGGGGCGCGCCGCGCTGCGCGAGAAGCTGCGGCCGATCGTGCTGGAGATCCTCGACGACGAGCTCGCCCGCATCAAGCGCAAGGTGGGGGCGCCATGAGCGATCCCGTGCCCGCGCGTCCGGGCCAGACCTATTTCGTGCCGGGCGTGCGCGTGTCGCGCCTGAGCAAGATGCCGCATCCCGGTCGCGACGTCGAGGCCGTGGAGATCGTCGAGCTGCGCCAGGACATCCTGTCGGTGACCGTCACGCGGCCCTGCACCGGCGCGGCGCAATACTGCATCGTGCTGAACAACTGGTTCGACTCGCTGCCGCGCGATCGCGCCACCGGCGTCGGCCCGCGCGAGGAGCGCGACAGCTCGAACGAGCCGGTGTGGCCGCGCTTCAAGTACAACGATTTCAAGGTGCTCGACTTCGGCATGCGCATCCGCATCGACATGCGCTACTTCCCCGACCCGGAGAGCACGCTGTCGACCACCGACGCGCAGGCGCAGCGCTGGGTGCCGATGATCTCGGGCCCGATCTCGGACATGCGCTTCACGTTCTCCGACCGCGACGGCGCCCGCCTCGAGGTGTGCGGCGAGGACGACCTGTGCCTGCTCAAGAACAAGAACCCGCACAAGTGCGACTACTGGGCCTGCCCGGAGAAGGCGATCGTCGACGACGTGCTGCGTCGCGCCAACTTCCCGCTGCCGCTGGCCAAGCCGCTGATCCCGTGGCCGACGTTCACCGAGAGCGAGGGCAAGGCGCTCGCCGAGGCGCACTTCGAGGGGCAGAGCTACCTCGAGTACCTGAAGAAGTTCGCCGAACGCTGGGACTTCGAGATCTTCATCGAGTACGTCTCGCTCGACGACCCCGACTCCGGGCTCGAGTTCCACTTCGAGCCCAGTCGCTGCCGCACCCCGCCCGACCAGACGCTGCACGCCGTCTACCGCGTCGAGCGCGGCCGCAACCTGATCGAGTTCCGGCCCACGCTGCGCGTCGTCGACCAGTGGACCAGCGTCGCCTTCTGCGGCCACGACCACCACTGGCAGAACCCCGCCATGATCACCGCCACCACGCCCGCGAGCCCCAACCCGCTGGCGCCGTGGCCGTCGCCGGCCGCCGACCCCGATCCCGTGGCCGACGAACTGCACATCGATCCGGCACTCGACGAGCCGCTCGTCTCCGGCCCGGAGTGGCGGCGCCGCAAGTTCGGCCTCAATCCGAACACCGAGATCAACCAGCGCGGCATCGACGCGGAGCGCGCCGCGGTGATGTCGCAGGCGCTCTATCGCAAGCGGGCGCGCGAGTTCCTGAAGATCGACGCGGTCACCATCGGCCTGCCGCGCCTGCGCGCCGGCAAGCACGTCGAGTTCCGCGGCATGCGCCCACCGTTCGACGGCTTCTACTACATCGAGCAATCGGTGCACACCTATGGCGACGACGGCCTGCGCACGCAGGTGCTCGCGCGGCGCCCGGGCATGGCCTTCCGGCCGAAGGACGCGGTCTGATCATGAGCTCGCACGACCGCCCGAACAGCGAATTGACCGCAGTGCGAAGCACGGAGATTGCCTGATGAGCTTCTTCGACGACATCTACGCCGAACGCGACAAGCAGCGCCAGGATCGCACGGTGCACGGCATCGCGATCGCCACGGTCACCGGGCGCATGGACGACGGCACCTACGAGCTCACCTACCTGAGCATGGGCGGCAACGCGCCGTCGGCGCCGGCGCGAATGATGATGCCCAACGCCGGCAGCAAGCGCGGCATGTACTGGATGCCGGAGGTCGGCGACGAGGTGGTGGTGGCCTTCGAGGGCGGCGACTCGAACGCGCCGATCATCCTCGGGGCGTTGTTCAACTCGCAGTCGCCGGTGCCCGACCAGGCCAAGCCGTCCAACGAGAACAACATCCGCACGATCGTCTCGCGCACTGGCCACGAGGTCACGATGGACGACTCGCCGTCGGCCGGCAAGGTGACGGTCAGGACCAAGGAAGGGCGCTGCATCGTGCTCGACGACACGCCGCCGGGCAAGCTGTCGATCGAGACCCCGATGGGGCTGTCGATGGTGATGGACGAAGCCACCGGCACGCTGACGCTGAAGGCGCCCACCGCGATCGTGCTCGAGAGCGCGGCGCTGCAGCTGGCCGTCGGCGGCATGTCGGTCGCGCCGGGCGCGAGCGCGGGCACGGGCACGATGAACATCACCGTGCCGGCGGCCGTCGCCATCCAGAGCGCGGCGATCTCGCTGCAGGCCGCGGCGATCACGCTGACCACCACCGGCACGATGCCCACCTGCGCCGTGATCATCGACGGCAAGCCGTTCGGGCTGCACGTGCACGGCCTGCCGCTGCCGGCGCCGCCGCTCACGCCGCCCGTCCAACCGTGAGGCCCGCGCGATGGCAAGCACCAAGGCCTATCTCGGCGTCGGCTGGCGCTTTCCGGTGAAGCCGGTCGGCGGCCGCCTGGGCTATGCCGCGTACGAAGAGGACGTCGAGCAGGCGATCCAGATCATCCTGCTCAGCGAGCGCGGCGAGCGGCCGATGCTGCCGGAGTTCGGCGGCGGACTGCAGCGCTTCCTGTTCGAGCCGAACTCGCCCACGACGCACCGCGCGATCGAGCGCGTCGTGCGGGCCGCGCTGATCGACTGGGAGCCGCGCATCGACATCGACCGCGTGCTCGTGGCGCCCGACGACACCGAGCCCAACCTGCTGTTCATCCACGTCGACTACGTGGTGCGCGCGACCAACAGCTTCTACAACCGCGTGTACCCCTTCTACCTGCTCGAAGGGAGGCCGTGATGCCGATCCAGGCCCCACAACTCGATGACCTGCGCTACGACCGCGTGGTCGAGATCCTGCTGCGGCGAATTCCCACCTACGCGCCGGAATGGACGGACTGGAACGACAGCGATCCCGGCGTCACGCTGATCCAGCTGTTCGCGACGCTGGCCGAGCAGGTGGGCTACCGGCTCAACCAGGTGCCGGAGGTCAACCACATCGAGCTGCTCAAGCTGCTGGGCGTGCGCCTGCGCCCGGCGCTCGCGGCCCGCGCGCGCATGGGGGTCTTCCTGTCCGACCCGGGCACCTTGATCGGCTTCACGCTGGACGCACGCTCGCGCTTCATGGGCAAGGGGGTATCGGCGATCTACGAGAGCGACGTCGACATCGACCTCGTGCCGGCGGAGCCGGCGGTGCTGCTGGTGACGAAGAACCCGTACCTGTGGGACCTGCGCCTGCTGTCGCCCGGCACGCGCGAGCCGGATCCCACGGACGCCGAGCTGCCGCGCCAGGTGCCGGCGGCCGACTGCCGCTGGCTGCAGGTGGTGTGGGACGGCAAGAAGCCGATCGCCAAGGAAATGCCGCTGGCGCCGATCGTGCTGGAGCCGGTGTCGGCCACCGGCGTGGCGCAGCCGTACCTGTGGGTCGGCCTGCGCTGCAACCTGCTGCGCGAGGCCGGTTTCGTCGGCGTCACCGTGACGCTGACCGTGCAGCTCGACGACGACGAGCAGCCCGATCCGCACGCCGACGTGCGCTGCGATCCGATCGATGCCAGCGGGGAACGCCAGCCGCCGCCGATCGACTGGCTGGCGTACTGGGACGCCGACGCCGCGGCGATGAAGACGGTGCCCGGGCGCATCGACGACGCCACCGACAAGCTCACGCGCTCCGGCACGATCCGCTTCACCGTGCCGTTCTCGGTCGGGCCGATCCCCGCGGCGCTGTACCGGAACCTGCGCGACGCGATCGTGCCGGTGCCCGCCGACGCCTGCTCCGGGCTCGCGCAGAACGTGCGCGACTCGCTGACCTCGGGCGGCGCCTGCGTCGACCCGACGCAGCTGCAGACCCTGCTCACCAACGCCCTCACCAAGGCCGAGGCGGCCAAGATCGACGGCCGGCCCGCCGTGGGCCACCCGCTCGATCCGGTGCTGCGCGACCCGGCCAAGCTGGGCTGCTGGCTGCGCATCGGCCCGCTCGACAAGGCGGCGCCGCCGCCGCGCCTGCGCTACATCGGCTTCAACGTGGTGCCCATCACCAACGCCGTGACGGTGACCAGCGAACTGCTCGGACGCGGCGACGGCCGGCCGGGGCAGACGTTCCAGCTCGCCCACGGCAACGTGCTCGATGGCACGCTGGAGATCGGCGTGCAGGAGGACGCCGAACCGAGCGCGTTGCTCACGAGCTGGCCGGTGGTCAATACGTTGGACGGCGCCGGCCCGAACGATCGCTTCATCGAGCTCGATGCGGAGGCCGGCGCGCTGCTCGCGGGCGACGGTCGGCGTGGCCGCATCGTGCCGCTGGTGCCCAACGCGGGCACCGTCGTGGCGCTGCGCTATCGCTGGGGCGGTGGCGTCGCCGGCGAACGCGACGCGGGCACCATCACCACCAGCGCGGCGCAGTTCAACGGCCTGGCCGGCGTCACCAACATCGTCGCGGCGCGCGGCGGCCGCGACGCCGAGACGCTGGACCTGGCCAAGCTGCGCGCCCGCAAGGAGCTGTCGACGCGCAGCCGCGCCGTGACCGCCACCGACTTCGAGTGGATCGCGCTGCAGACGCCGACGGTGCGCGTGCGGCGCGCCATCATCGTGCCGCGGCGCCGGCCGCTGGCCGATGCGGCGCTCGCGTGGCAACGGCGGCTGTGCGCGCCGGTGCTGCGGGTGCCGGTCCCGCCGCCCGGCGGCGCGAGCTGCGTCGACGGCGGGACGGCGATCGTCGTCGGCAAGGCGGGTGTCATGCCAGGTGGCGTGGCGAGCGGCGTGATCGCTTCCGCCTCCGCGGACGACTCCGATTGCGGCCCGCCGCTGCCGGCCCCGCCCACCGGGCTGGACGACGACTTCGAGGCGCCCGGCGTCGTGAGCGTGGTCGTCGTGCCCGACGGCCCGCAGCCGCCGCCGCTCGCCCGGCCGCCGCTGGTCGAACTGGTGCCGACGCCGTCGTTCCTGCGCGCCGTGTGCCTGCAGCTGGACCAGCATCGCCTGATCACGACCGAGGTGCACGTGGTGCCGCCGCAATACCTGCGCCTGTGCCGCGTCTATTGCCGCGTCAAGCCGCGCGTCGGCTACACGCGGCTGCAGCTGCGCGACGCCGTGACCGACACGCTCGCGACCTACCTCGACGTGCTGGTCGGCGGCGACGACGGCCGCGGCTCGCCGTTCGGCGCGCAGGTGCACATCGCCGACCTGATCGCGCGCGTGCTGCGCACCGAGGGCGTGGAGCGCGTCGAGGAGTTCAGCGCGCACTTCGTGCGCACCAAGAGCAACGTGGCGTTGCGCAGCGGCAACCTGGTGCTGTGCCCGACGTCCATCGACGACCACGATCACGTCGACCTTGCGCCGGAGGAGACGACCAGCATCGACGTCTCCACCTTCACCCTCGACACCGTCTGACCATGACCGCCCGCGACGCCAACGACGCGACCTGGTACGTGCTGCGCTACGAGGAGGATTTCCACGCCCGCGCAGGCGAGCCGGCGGGCCAGTCCGCGCCGTTCGGCCTGCCGTCCGCGCCGTGGCTGGAGCCGGCGTTGCTGTACGACGGCGCGCGCCAGGTGCTCGAGCTGCAGCCGCGGGCGCCGACGTTGCCGACCGAGCCGGTGCCGGGCGTCGCGGTCGACGTCGACGGCACGGTGTATCGCGTCGACGAGCAAGGCACGCTGGTGGTGGTGCGCTGCGACGGCAGCCGCGCGCCGCTGGTCTGCGAGCGCGGCATCCTGGCGCAACCGGGCGGGCTGGCGCTCGATCGGCGCGGCTTTCTCTATGTCGCCGATCCGGCCGCGCGGCGCGTGGTGGTGCTGTTGCCGGGCGATGGCTCGGTGCAGGCCGTGCTGGTCGGCGGCGATCCGGTGGGCGTGCTCGAGGAGCCCGTCGACGTCGCGGTCGCGCCGTCGGGCCGCATCTTTGTCGCCGATCGTGCCGGCGGCCGGATCGTGGTGTTCTCGTCGTCGATGCGGCCCCTGGCGGCGTTCTCCACCGCGTGGTCGACGACGATCGTCGCGCAGCCGATCGCAGTGATGGTGGACGCCGACGGCCACCTGCTGGTCGCCGACGCGAACTTCCCGCGCCTGCTGCACTTCGACGCCGACGGCACCCGGCTCGCCGACCGCGACCTGAGCACGCTGGTCTCGCCGCTGCGCGGCGGCGAGATCGCGCAGGGCGCGCTGGCGCATGCGTACGGCGGCCGGCTGCCGCGCTTCCTGGTCGGCTCGTGCGGGCCGTGCCGCAGTCCCGCCGACGACGGCCCCGAACGGCTCGCCGAGGTGCACGCGG
>FSVG01000193.1_pt1 | contig 24511 bp, 12 predicted proteins | sample 1637511 | NCBI WGS metagenome assembly FSVG01 (sample SAMEA3914816, study PRJEB12502) | metagenome | biome: forest; material: soil | place: USA | collected 2011-09-16 | depth 0.3 m
GGCAGATCCGCCGTCTCGGGCATCGATGCCGGCAAAGGCAACGACGGCGGCGGCGAACCATCGAGCTGGATCGCGTCATCCGAGCCCGCCGTCCCGCTCGCGAAGCCCGATGCATCGGTCGTCGCGGCAAGACGCGAAACCACCACTTCAGCCGTGGCTGCGTCGGCGGCTTCCGGCTCGCGCAGCGCGCGCTCGATGGTCTCGAGGACCGCCTCGCGATCGTGGTACCAGTCGCGTGCCAGCACCTGCAACGTGCGCCATCCGAACGCGCCGAGGATGCGCGGGCGCGAGACGTAGCGCTCGAGCACGTCGCGATTGGCATAGTGCTCGGCGGTGTCGACCATCACGCCGAGCGCGTAGTGCTCGCCCCCGTCAGGATCACGGATGCCGAGGTCGCACCGGAAGCGCGACTGGCCGATGCGTTCGTCGACCGCATGTCCGCGCCCGCGCAGCGCGTCGGCCAGCTGGGTGGCGACGGCTTCGACATCGGTCGTGCCGCCCAACGCCTGACGCGCGAGCGGATTGAGGCCTTCGAGCACGCGATGCGCGAGGACGCCGTCGCCGAGCGAGACCTGCTCCGAATAGCGCAGGAACGACTTCAGCGCCGCCGCGCCTTCGTTGTAGTCGTTGGTGATGGCGCTGTGGCGAATGCTCGACACCACGGCCATGTGCTGCCGGGCGCGGCTGAAGATCACGTTGAGACGCTTCTCGCCGCCGCGCTGGTTGATCGGGCCGAAGTTCATCGCCATCTTGCCCTGCGCATTCGGCGCGTAGCACACGCTCAGCAGGATGATGTCGCGTTCATCGCCCTGCACGTTCTCGAGGTTCTTCACGAACAGGCCGCAGAACTGGTCGTCCTGCTCGCGCGTGCTCTCGGCCTCGAGACGCGCGGCGAAGACCGCATCGCTCTCTCCGAGCTCGGCCAGGGCCTCCTCGATCGCCGTCTGCTGCGCTTCGGAGAACGCCGCGATGCCGATGCTCAGCCCGGTGTCGCGGCCCAGCAGCTCGCGCACGAGCCGCGCGATCGTGCGCGCCTCGCCTTCGTTGCGGCGATCGGCATACGGGCTGCGACCGACGAAGTGGAAGCTGATCGGACGCGCGAGCAGTGCATCGACATTGGCGGCGAAGTCGACGGTGCCGCCTTCGCCGGCGTCGGTGACGATGGGCCGCCGCTGCCCGCCGGGCACCGCGCGATCCGGAATCGTGAACAGCTGCCCCGCGTAGAACGCCGCGTTGGAGAACCCGATCAGCGACTCGTGGCGGCTGCGGTAGTGCCATGCCAGCAAGGTCGCCGGCAGGTTGCGGGCACCCTGGTTGAGGAGGCTGTCGGCATCGAGCACGATGGCGATGCGCTCGCCGTCCTCGTCGACGGCCACGGTGTCGTCCTCGGCATCGCGCGATGAAGCGAAGAAGCTGGTCGGCGGCAGCTGCATCTCGTCGCCGACGATGATCGTCTGCGGCGCGCGGTACAGCGCCGGCACGGCCTCCTCGACGGGGATCTGGCTCGCCTCGTCGAACACGACCAGGTCGAACAGGTCGGACGCCAGCGGCAGCGTGTCGGACACCGACAGCGGGCTCATCAGCCAGACGGGCTTCATGTCACGCACCACGCGACCCGGGTCCCCGCTCGCCAGCTCGCGGATCGCCTTGTAGCGCATCGTCTTGCCGAACTCATGCTCGAGCTCGCGGCGACCGGCGGCGTAGGCCTTCTTGAACGTCTTGCCGTCGGCATCGAGCTGGCTGGCCGCGAGCGTCGAACTCTGCACGTTGCGCAAGAAGCGATGGTGCACGCCGGCGCGCACGACGCGCGCGTTGAGCGCGAGAAGTTTCTTCTCGGCCACGGACAGGCTGCGCACATGACCTGCGAGCGCCGCGCCGTCGAATCGCGGAAGCCAGCGCTCGACCCGATAGAGGCGCTCGAGGCCTTCGCGCGCGACCGCGAATTCGATCGTGTCAGGCGGCAGCGGCAACGTGCGCAGCGATTCGGCGACGGCCTTGTCGGCACCCGCGAGTTCGCCCAGCAGCGGCAGCAAATCGGGCAGCACGTCTGCGTGCTCGCGCAAGTCGCGCACCGTCTCGCCGAGTTCGGCGAACGGCAGTGCCCGGTGATCGCGAACGAGCGTGGCCAGCGCACCATCGAGCGCGTCGATGTCCGACCCGCTCTGGACAAGTCGTGCCACGCGCGCAGCGGCCGCGTCGCCCGCCTGCAGCAACTCGCGGTGGAACGCCCCGACGCCGGGCTCGGCAAGCCCCTCGGCGCGAAGTGCGGCCAGCGCGCTGGCCCGCTGCACCGGGTCGCCGTCGCCGAAGCGAGCGGCGAACCTCGCCTTCGACGCGTCGAGATCCACACGCGCCTTCTGCTCGGCGACCAGCGCGGCAAGCACTGTCGTGAACGCCGGCCGCACCAGGTGCTTCGCGAAATCATAGCGCCGCTTGAGCTCGCCCGACAGCCGCCACCACGCGCCCGAGAACCAGCGCGAAAACCCGTGCTCCCTCGCCTTGGCCAGCGCCAGCGCGGCCTCGGCGTCGGCAGGCGCGAGGCGATCGCGCCACGCGGTCGTGTGCATCGCGGCAGTGCCGAACGCGTGCTGGCGTGCCGCGACCTCCGCGATCTCCGCGTCGAACTCCGCGACGAGCGCGGCCTGCGCGTCGAGCAGGCCTAGCAGGCCCTGGCGCACCAGCGTGTGAAGGCGGCGCGCGTGGTCGGCACGCAGGACGACGTCACGCCAGCGTGGCGACGCGCCAGGCGCGAAGGTATCGATGAGCGATTCGCAGCGGTCGGCGATGGCCTCCGCAACATCGCAGGCTTCGGCAAGGCGCGAGACGGGACGGTCGTCGTGCACGATGGTGTCCGAAAGGCGCGCGAACGGATGGCGGGCGAATACCTCGACGCCGCCGACTTCCGCGAGTGTCCGGCCAAGCCGCCCGGCGAGGCTCGCGTGGGTTTGCCACGCGGCGGCCGTCGGCAGCGCTTCACGTTGCGGCGCCGTGAGTGCGTCGGCATGCGGCGCGTGCGCGGCAAGCGTCACGAGGCGATCGAACAGCGCGCGCACCGGCATGCCGAACGCCTCGGGCACGTCGCGCATGGCCACGTCGAAACGCTCGAGCGCCTGCAAATGCTGCGCAAGACCATCGATCAAAGCCTGGCGCTGGCGCTGCAGTTCTTCGAGACCGTCCTCGCCGGCCAGCCAATGCTCGTACGTCTGCTTGAGGTCGAGGACGAAGGACTTCTTGTCGGCCTGCGAGTCGTGGATCATGCAGCAGAGCTCGTCAAGCCCCTGCTGGCGCAGCCGGTGGAAGACCACGTCGATCGCCGCGCGCTTTTCGCACACGAAGAGAACACGCTTGCCGCGACCCAACGCATCCGCGATCAGGTTCGTGATCGTCTGCGACTTGCCCGTGCCTGGCGGCCCCTGGATGATATAGCTGACGCCCTCGCGAGCGAGCGCGACGGCTGCCGTCTGCGTCGCGTCGGCAGGAACGACGGCCCAGCGGTCGGCGAGCGCCAGCGGCGCGGGCGGCGCCAGGTCGAACGTGCGGGGCTGCGACGAGAAGATGCGCTCCACGGCCGGGTTCGCTCGATCCTCGTCGATCAGCGCGTTGTAGTCGCGCACGAGAGACATCTTGCGGTAGTTGAAGTTGCCCAGCGTGACGGACGACAGGTCGACGTGCCACTCGAACGGATTGCCCGTCGTCGCGGCGTCGCGCAACGCGAACGCCCGCCGCCCGGTCTCGTCGGCGGCCGCCATCATCTGCTGGCGCCGCGGCACGGGCGCGGCGCCGGCGATGAGCCCGACCGGCAGACGCGCAGGCGTGACGCGTTCCTCGAACAGGCGCAGTCCGAGCGGACGGAAGTCGTCTCCGTCGTAGCTGAAGTCGAGCGACGCGGCCGTCGGCTGGCGCACCGGCGCGATGCGCCGGCGCCGGCGGAACTGCTCGAGCCGCTGCTTCGCACGCTGGTGGATCAGCTCGATCTCGGGCACATCGACGAGCTTCAGCTGCACGCCGGGCTCCGTGGCGGCAATCAGCGTCTGCAACCGGGCATGAAAGCGGGCAACGCCGTCGTCCAGCAGGTCGACCGTCTCCGGCAGGTCGATCCCGTAGACCTGGCGCAGTTGCTGGCGCAGCTCCGGGTTGACTTCCGCCTCGGTCGTATCGGCCTGCAGCGTGTACTGGTCGCGCACCCCCTTGCGGCGCACGAGATCGACCGGCAGGAGCAGCAGCGGAGAGGACACGCGCTCCTCGCGCGCTTCCTTCAGGTTGTGCCAACGCAGAAACGCCGGCACGAGCGACAACTGCGACAGGCCGTACTCGGCACGGTCGCGGCGCGCATCCTGGATCACGCGATCGAGGCTCGCTGGCAGCCACGGCTGATCCTCGAAGCGCAGCCACGAGACCAGCGGCACGCGCGCACCCGACAACACCTCGTTCGCGAAACGACCGCCCCACACACACAGCTGGTCGATGCGGATGTTCTTCAGGTCGACGACCAGCGGCACGCTCGCGACGGTCATGTTCACGGTCGCCCGAGTCGGCCGGAAGTGCAGCAAGCGGTTGCGTCGCGACAGGTCGAACAGGCGATCACGCAGGTGCGCGTGCACCGCGCGCCGGCGCGCCGCGGCCCCATCGCCGGGCGCCGTGGCGCGCGCGAGCGTCTGCTCCAGCGACAGCTCGCGCGGCTGCTCGCGCCACGTCTCGAGGCGCCTGATCAGCGACGGCAGGTCGCGCGCGCGTCGGTGGCGGTCGAGCTGCGTCATCTCGCTGATCACGGCGGCCAGCACCGGGTGCAGCCGGTCGTGCAGCTCGAACAGGTTCTCGTGATGGCGTGCGAAGGCACGCAGGTCGTCGAGCTCGCAGAGATCGAGTCCGCAGGCGAGCGCCGCGAGCACCTGGCCCAGGCTCAGGACGTCGGTGACGGGGTCATGGTGGCCCAGCACGCGCTCCCAGGCGGCATAGCCCGGCAAGTACACGGGGCGCTCCAGCGTCGCTGCATCGGCCGACTCGGCGACGGACAAGTCATCCACCTGCACGCCGAGGCCTTCCTCCTGCGTGACGCGACTCTCGCCGACGACGCGCAGGACCGATGCCGGGGGCGCCTGAACGCGGGCGATCGCGCCGGGCTCCGAGGTCGTCGCGACGCCCTCGGGCCGGACAAGCGCAAGCACCTGCGCGCCGTCGCCCGACTCGACGACGCGATAGGCGCGCACGCCCGACAGATCAGCCACGAGTCCGCGCTCATGCAGCGCCGCCGCCTCGCGCAGCAGCGGCAATGCGATCGCCAGCACGTCGTCGGTCTGCAGGCCGCCGCCGGCGATGCCCGCGTCGATGAGGGCGGTCAGAGGGGGGATGTCATGCATTGCGAGCCTCCGTGACCTGCGCGAGCAGCGCATCGGCCTCGTTGCGGGCTTTCGCGAACTGGCGCTTGGTCAGCTTCAGCGCCGGCGTCGCAAGCCGCTCGAACGGTTCTGGCAGCCCGAACTCGCGCGCGAGGACGATGGCCTGCGCGAGCGGCACATCGTCGAGCGAGCGGTCGGCGACGGCGAAATCCAGCAGCAACGCGGCGACGTAGCCGTGCACGCCGGCGGCGAGCTCGTCGCGCAGTATCGGATCGGCCGCATCGGCGGCCTGCGCGTCAGGGAAGAAGCGGCGCGCCCATCCAAGCAGCGTGGACGAACGCAGCGCCTGGGGTCGCAGGAACTGGCCGATCACGCGGCGCGTGATCGATGTGAGGCGGCGCTGGCCGAGCAGGTCGAGCGCGTCGATCGCGAGCGGGCCTTCGAGTACCGCGCGCAGCCAGGATTCGGCGTCCGCCGCCGCGCCCTCGTCAACGGCGGCATGCGCCTCGCACCAAAGCCGCAGCGCACGCGCGCGCACGAAAACTTCGGGATGGCTGGCGGCGTCGGAGCGAGTGGCAAGCGCGGCGCAGATCTCGTCGGCCTGACGCAGATAACTCGCGGCGCTGACGGCTGCCAGTCCCGTCTGTGACTTGACCAGCGCCGCAACAGCTGGCTCCAGCGCACCGCACGCGACGGCGCCGCCGCGGTCGGCGAAGGCCTCGGTGTAGAGCGCGAACAGGCGTGCTGTTTCGCGCAGGCTGGCGTCGCTGCGCGGGTCGTCCTGCGCCATGCCGAGCAGCCGGCTTGCGGTGAACCATGCGCCGTCGTCCCGCTCGTAGAGCAGGTGATGCGCGAGTTCGTGACCGCAGACGGCTTCGAGTTCCGAGCCCGCGAGCCGCTCGAGCAACGAGCCATTGAAAACGATGTGCGCCTCGCCGGGCAGGTACAGAAGCGCGGCGTTGGAATGCTGCTCGCTGCCTTGATAGATCGTGACCGGCGCCGTGACGCCCAGCCGCGTGGCCGCCGCCGCGCAGCAAGCGTGCAATTGCGGGTGGGCGTCCGCATCGAGGCGGTAGGTGTGCTGCAACAGGAAGGCGCGTACCTCCTGGGCACAATCGCTGCGCGCCGCCGCCGAACTCGCCCATGTCCAGGCCTCCGGCTCCTGCAGGCGCAACAGCGCGATGACCTCGTCGTGATAAGGCATCGCACGCAACGCGCCGAGCGCCGGAGCGGGTGTGCCCGCGGCAACGGGCGGCGTCTCGTCCATATCGTTCCTCCCTGCGGGTTCGCCAGCGGCTGCGACGTCGTGTCGCGTCGGCAGGCCGAGCGGCGCGGGTCGATGATAGGGGATCGGATCGAGACGTCCCCGTGAGGAACTTGACGAGACAGCAGGGATCGATCGGACGCTGTCGCAAAAGTTCTTGCAGTATCGGAGCCACAACGACATCAACGCGCAACGACAAGCGCATCGATTGCTGCTGATTGTCCCTGTCTGCCTGGCGAGCGATCTTCGCAAGCCTGGCAGCAGGTGACTTCCCGCTTCGGCACTTCGCTGTCAGCAGCGGGCGGAGGGGCCTTTCCATTGCTCATGGAGCCTCCGAGTCAACCGTGACGGCGGCATATCGATTTACCGGCCGTATCCGAGCTTGAACATGGCCACGACGTCCACCAGTTGCTGGGCCTGGCTCTTGAGGCTCATCGCGGCCGCGGCGCTCTCCTCCACCAGCGCGGCGTTCTGCTGCGTGACCCGGTCCATCTGGCTCACGGCTTCGCCGACCTGGGCGACACCGGTGCTCTGCTCCGCGCTCGCGTTGCTGATCTCGCCCATGATTTCGGTCACGCGCTGGACGGACGCAACCACTTCGGCCATCGTCGTTCCCGCCTGGTCGACGAGCGCGGTGCCTTGCGCCACGCGCTCGACGCTGGCGGTGATCAGGCCCCGGATCTCCTTGGCGGCATCGGCGCTGCGTCCCGCCAGACTGCGCACTTCGGACGCGACCACGGCGAAGCCGCGGCCCTGTTCGCCGGCGCGTGCCGCTTCGACCGCCGCGTTCAGCGCGAGGATATTGGTCTGGAACGCAATGCCGTCGATGACGCTGATGATGTCGCCGATCTTCTTCGACGAATCGTTGATGCCCTGCATCGTGTCCACGACTTGCCTGACGACGTCGCCACCCCGGACGGCCACGTGGCTGGCGTTCTCGGCCAGTTGGCTCGCCGCGCGTGCGTTGTCCGCATTCAACCTGACGGTGGAGCCGAGCTGCTCCATGGACGCCGCGGTCTGCTCCAGTGCGCTGGCTTGCTCCTCGGTGCGCTGGCTGAGATCCAGGTTGCCCTGGGCGATCTGCGCGCTGGCCGTGGCGACGCCTTCCGCGTTGCCGCGGACGTTGCTCACCACGTTGGCCAAGCTGGTCTGCATCAGTTGAAGATGCGCCATCAGGCTCGTGGCATCGCCGCTCCTGACAGCAATGTCCACGCTGAGGTCGCCGGCGGCGACGCCCTGCGCGAGGTTGGCGGCCTCCGACGGCTCGCCGCCCAGTTGCCGGAGTACCGACTGGGTGACCAGCACGGCCAGGCATATGCCCAGGGCCACCGAGATGAAGGCTCCGACGCCCAGTGCCCACTGGGTGTTGCCGGTCACCGTCGCCGTGTCGATCTGGATCCCGGTCAGCAAGGTGTTCGAGTGCTCGACCAGCTTGTCGAGCAAGGCCAGGTATTCCGTGGCGGTCGACCGCAAGTCGCGATTGACGGTTGCCGTGACGTCCTCTCCAGCGGCTTTCTTGGCCATCAGGCTCGCCCGCACCGCGATGAACACCTCGCGCTTCTTCGCCAGGTCGGCCATCAGCTGCCGGCCTTCCGCGTCCGTGATCAGGAGGTCGAGCTTCTTCAGGATCTGGGCCGTGCTGGCCGTCGTCGCGGCGCTCTCGGTCTTGATCGATTCGAGGAACACCGGGTCCGTCGATTCCAGGGCCGCCTGGGCACGCACCAGGTTGACGTTGATGTTGGTTCGAAATTGCTGCGCCAGGGAGCTGCGCAGCATCTCCGTCGTCGCGATGTGCTGGGTGGTGGCGTTCAGCGTACCGAGACGCCAGACGCCGATCGCCGAAATCGCGGCGGTGATCAATAGCACCAGGCCGAAGGCCAATGCAAGGCGGGTTCCTACTTTAAGATTTTTCATGACGATTCCATCGCGAGTTTGACGTGTATTTGGAGGAGGGGGCGCTCGGCATCTCAAGTTGTGCCGGCAGCGTGGCATCAGGACGAGATCAATGTGCCTGGCTCAACCGGTTGCGCACGGTGGCCAGGTGGTCCGCCCTGACCCGGCGCAGGACATAGTCGCGGTAATTGGTGCTGGTGAGCTGGTTCCAGGCCTGCGCGCGACCCAGAGCGGATTGCTGCGCGCGGGATGAGAGGGTGGCGTCGTCCGGGATCGGAGCGTTCGCGTCGGTCATGAATTCATAGCCGTAGGTGCGCATGTGCTTTTGCGCCACGGTCTCGATGATCTCGATTTCAGTGGCGCTCAGCTGGCTCTTGAACTTGTCCCGGTTCGCCGGGATGGGCGCGAAGCAGTTGGATGACCACAGATCCGACATCTTCGACATCTGCCGCGCTTCCGGGGAATTCGCCACGTCGAGCATCTGTGGCAGGAATTCCAGGCCGATGAAATCGCAGATCCCGCGCAGGACACGCTCCTGGTCGGCCAGGAAATCCTCGTATCGGATGGTGAGCACGCGGTCGGGATGAGCCTGGACGAGACGTTGGCCCGCATCGTGCGCCGCGACCCAGGTCATCGCATTGAGCGTGCTGTCGAAGTCATGGATGATGGCACGGTTCATCGACGCCACCTGAGCGCGCGGGTCGCGCACCACGTTCAGGAACAGCATGTCGGGAAAGAGATCCATCATGTCGGCCGCGTAGTGGATGCTGTCGAGCGATTTGTCCATCACGACGCGGGCCTGGTGGCGTTCGCCGCTGCGCAGGAGCAGCTCCCACACCACGCGATGCACGTTGCGCTTCTCGTCCTTGATGGCGTCGAAGATCTCGCCGGGGTCGAACGCCACGTTGGGCCACTTCACCATGCTTGCGGCCTGCAAGCCGACGATGTCGACGACGAGCTGGAAGTAGTTTCGATCCTCGGCCAGGTCGCCGTAGAGAGGCACCAGCGGCATGAAGTCGACGATGTGCAGCGGGTAAGGCGAATAGAAGCCTTCGCTGAAATTCAGCCTGAGCCTCAGCGCATGGCTGCCGCAGCGCCGCAGCGGCACCATCAGAAGCGGGCGCGGGCGAAGCGGGTTGGAGTCGAGACGAGATTGCTCTCTGATCATGATGCGTTCCCTGTGATGTGGTGTGAAAAGTCGGTGATGAATCGCTCGAGTTCCATCTCGGGCAGAAGGTCGATGCCGGCGGCGGCGTGCCGTCCGCCGCCACCGGGATAGCGGCGGCACAGCGCTTCGGCTGACCTGCATCGGGCGGCCGTGCGAACGCTGACGAGGAGGTGCCCGTCCGAACGGCGCGTCAGTACCGCGAAAGACTTCTGCGGCTCTTCACGGGCCAGGCGGTTCGCCAGCGTTCCCGACAGCCGCCGGGCCCACGGCGCGCCGGGCAGCAGGTAGACGTCGCCGTCGAGGCCGCGCCGATACGGTGCGAGCATCTCCAGGTGATGCTGATCGTCGGCATGGCCGGCGGCCAAGTGGCGAAATTCATCTGCGTCGGCGATGAAGTCGAACGGACTCTCGTAGCCGTGCACCGCTCGATAGAGGTCGATCGGGGGGAAATGCAGGTCTTCCACGGCCTCGCCGTAGGCGTTGTAGTTGAGCAGCAGTCCCAGCTGTTCCAGGCTCGCAGTCTGGGCCGCGGCGTGCCCGCGCAGCGCGGAGAGCTTGCGGGCGCCGTCCAGCAGGTTGTCGCCGAAGGCGCCCACGATGGCCCACTCCTGGAAGCGGCCGGCCAAGCTGCGATCCACCAGCAGCGACGTGCACGCGGCGGCCGAAGCGTCGATATGGCTTTCCAGCCGCGGGTGGCTGAACAGGCTGCGGGCCGAATGGTGATCGAAGTAGCGCACCCGCCCGCCGGCCTGCAGCGCACGGCGCACGCCGGCTTCGTTCCTGTCGAACGAGATGTCCAGCACGGTGATGTCCCTCGGCGGGTTCGCATCCTCCAGCTGCCTGAACAGATCGATATCGCGCTTGACGCCGCTGACGAGGCGGCCCGCGCGGGGCTCGGCCAGGCGCAATTGATGCAGGCTGCAGATGCCGTCGGCGTCGCCGTTGAACAGGTCGACTGCCGGCAGGCTGCCGGCACGGTCCGGCAACGCGGTTGGCGCGAGCGACGTCATGACGCGAGGCCGCAGCGGCTGGAAAGAAAATCCATCAGCTGCTCGACGGATTGGTCGAGGCAGCAGATGTCCGTGTCGATGCGCAGCGCGGGAGCACGCGGTGCTTCGTACGGCGCCGACACGCCGGTGAACGCGGGAATGGCTCCCATGCGCGCCTTTTCATAGAGTCCTTTCGGGTCGCGCGCTTCGCAGACGGACAGCGCCGTGCTCACATGGACCTCGATGAACCTCGCTTCGCCGATGATGGATCGCGCACGATCCCTGTCCTCCTGGCGCGGAGAGATGAGCGCCGTGAACACGATCAACCCCGCGTCGTTCATCAGTGCGGCCACTTCCGCGACGCGGCGGATGTTCTCGCGCCGCTCAGCGGGCGAAAAGCCCAGATCGCCGCTGAGGTGGTGGCGGATGTTGTCGCCGTCCAGCACGAACCCCAGCCGCCCCTGGGCATGCAGCCGGCGCTCCATCGCATAGGCCAGGGTGGATTTGCCGGCTCCGCTGAGGCCGGTCAACCAGACCGTCACCGGTTGCTGGCGCAACAAGGCGCCCCGTTCGACGGCCGAGACCTGGCTGGGGTGCTTGACCACGTTGGGGCAGATCGCACCATCCGTCGCGGCGCCGGCGTGCGGCAGGGTGCTCTCGAAGGCTTGTCTTGAAGGGGTCATGGCGCGGTCTCGCCTCTCAAGAAGGCGAGCAGTCCTTGACCAGCAGCGCGCCACTGGTGCGGTTGCCGGCGGGGTCGACGATGATCAGTGCGCCACCCACGCGGCTCGCTTCGTAGGTGTCGAGGGGCAGCGGCGATTGCGTCTCCACGATCACGTAGCCGATCTCGTTGACTGACAAGGCATGGGCGTCGGTCGGCCGCAGGGTGTGGATGTCGAGCCGATGCTCGATGCTGGCGATGCGCGCCTGCACCCAGCGATTGCCGTGGCGCAGCCAGTATTTGCGGCCGATGACGGCCGGCTCGGTATCCAGCCAGGCCAGCGTGGCGCCGAAGCGCCGCGTCGACGTCAAGGTGCCTGGCGACGAGAGCCAGTCGCCGCGCGAGACGTCGAGCTGTCGGTCGAGCACGATGCCGGCCGACTGGCCCGACTGCGCGGAGGCCATGGTCTCTCCGGCGTGGCGCACCGCGACGACCCGGGCCTGCTCGCCGCTCGGAAATACCTCGACGACGTCGCCGGCCTGGACCGCTCCCTGCGCGATCCGGCCCCAGTGGGCGCGGGGTTGCTGTCCGGTGCCGTCACCCTCGCGCGCGACGTACTGCACCGGCAGACGGAACGCGCCCTCCGGATGTTCATCGGCGGCGGGCAGGCGCTCCAGCAACTGGAGCAGCGACGGGCCGTCGTACCAGGGCGCAGCTAGCGGCAAGGTGACGTTGTCGCCGCGCAAGGCGGACACCGGAATGATGCCGGCGACCGCAATGCCCGCCGTCAGCGCGAAACTCTCCAGCGCGCCGCGCACCGACCTGAACGCGATCCCGGGTTGCCCCACGGCGTCGAGCTTGTTCACCGCGAACACGATATGCGGCACGCGCAGCAATTGCGCGAGCAAGGCATGGCGGCGGGTCTGCGGCAGCAACTGCACGGTCGCGGCGGCCCAGTCGAGCTTGGTGATGTCGACCAGCACCACGGCGGCATCGCTGCCGGCCGCGGCGGTCACCATGTTGCGGGTGTACTGCTCGTGGCCCGGCGCGTCCGCGATGATGAACTTGCGGGTTCGCGTGGCGAAGTAGCGGTAGGCCACGTCGATGGTGATGCCCTGCTCGCGCTCGGCCTCGAGGCCATCGGTCAGCAGCGACAGGTCGATCGGCGCACCGGCCGCGCGTTTCTCCAGCGTGTCCAGCTGGTCGGCCAGTATGGCCTGGCTGTCGAACAGCAGGCGTCCGATCAGCGTGCTCTTGCCGTCGTCCACGCTGCCGCAGGTCAGGAAGCGGAGCGCGCGAAGATCCGGCGTGGTTCGTTCGTTCAATACGGCGACCATCAGAAATATCCTTCCTTCTTGCGGCGCTCCATCGAGGCCTCGGAGCTGCGGTCGTCCATGCGCGTGGCGCCGCGTTCGCTGACCGTCAGGGTCAGCGTCTCCGCGACGATCTCGGACGCGTCGGCGGCCACGCTCTCCACCGGGCAGGTGCAGGTCATGTCGCCCACGGTGCGGAACCGCACGTCCGCGATGTCGATGGCTTCTCCGGCCTCGGGCGGCGTCACGGCAGTCAACGGCACCAGCAGGCCTTTGCGACGGATCACCTCGCGCCGGTGGCTGAAGTACAGGCTCGGCAACGGGATGTTCTCGCGCGCGATGTACAGCCAGACATCCAGTTCCGTCCAGTTGCTGATGGGGAACACGCGGAAGTGCTCACCAGGCTGGTGGCGCGTGTTGAACAGCGTCCACAGTTCGGGCCGCTGTTGCTTCGGTTGCCATTGGCCGAAACCGTCGCGGTGGCTGAAGATGCGCTCTTTGGCGCGCGCCTTCTCCTCGTCGCGACGTGCGCCGCCAATCAGCGCGTCGAAGCGATGCGCCTCGATGGCCTCCAGCAGGGCCACCGTCTGGTGGCCGTTGCGCGATTCCGTCGGCGAGGCCAGGCGCACGGTGCCGCGCCTGATCGAGTCTTCCAGGTGCCCGACGACCAGGCGCTCCCCCATCTCGGCGACACGGCGGTCGCGGAACTCGATCACTTCGGGAAAGTTGTGTCCGGTATCCACGTGCAGGAGCGGAAATGGCAATCGACCCGTGAAGACCCCGCTGCGCGCCGACTGCCTTGTCTTGAATGCCTTCTCGGCAAGGCGCAGGACCACGCAGGAATCCTTGCCGCCGGAAAAAAGCAGCGCGGGACGTTCGAACGAGGCGGCCACCTCCCGCAGGATGAAGATCGCTTCTTCTTCCAGCCAGTCGAGATGGGATTGATCGAGGTCGGCGGCCACGCGATCGAGCGCCGCGGACGAATGAGGACGCTTGCTTTCGAGCACCCCGATGGAAGGCGTCGCGTCGGGCTGCACCGCAGCTCGATCATGGAAGGCCGGATCGTCATGTCGTTTCATACGTACCTTCTCAAAGAATCACGCGGAACCCGGCTGTCAACAGCGACAGGCACAACAGCGCGCGCGTCACTTTCTCCGGCAGCGACCTGATCAATCGCGCGCCCAGCCAGATGCCGGGCAGCGATCCGACCAGCAAGCTGCCGAGCAGCGGCCAGTCGACGTTGCCGAGCGCCGCGTGGCCCACCCCCGCGACCAGCGTGAGCACCGCCGCATGGGCGATGTCTGTTCCGATCAGGCGTTGGACAGGCAGGCGCGGATAGAGGAGCAGCGTCAGGGTCGCGCCGATCGCTCCGGCGCCGATCGAGCTGAGCGATACCAGCGTGCCCAGCAGCAGCCCGGCGGCGACGGTCAGCGCACGCCTGCGCGATGCCGTCAGCCAGGCTTCAAGCTTCAGGCCGAGTGCGTGACAAAGGGGGCGACAGGCAACGGCCGCCGCGGTCAGGAGCAGTGCCACGCCCAGGACTTGCGTCATCAGGGGGCCGAGCCCTTTCGCCATCCCGGCGTGGCGCATCAGCATGAGCGTGGCGACGGTCGCCGGCACGCTGCCCAGCAGCATCCAGGCGACGATGCCGTAGTCGACGTGGCCCTGGCGATGGTGGGCGAGCGTTCCGTTGGTCTTGGTGATCGCGGCAAACCACAGATCGGTGCCGATCGCCAGCGGCGCGCTCAGGTCGAAGACGCCCATCAGGAGCGGCGTCATCAACGAGCCGCCTCCCACGCCGGTCAAGCCGACGATGGCGCCAATCGCGAGTCCACTCACCACAGCAAGCCAGTCCATGACATCCAATCGAGAAGTCCTACAAGAGCGCGACGTCCGCCAGGTCTCGACGCTCAGCGGGCGTCGACGTCACCGCCGCAAGGAAAGCAAGCCAGCACGGTCGTGTCGGCTTGCGGGTTCCAGCGCTGCGCTCGGCTCCGAAGTCTTTCGACAACGTGACAGAGGATTCTTGACGGTATCGACGTTTTCGATGACTGGATTCAGGGTCTCGTTTGGCCTCTTTTATGCCAATTAATCCGGTCAGGAATTGGATGCCCCACCCCGTATCCGATTCGCAGTGGATCACCTAGCTCATCTATTGATTTGCCATCGCATTGCGCCACTTCGGAAGTATTCGTCACACACCCCCCTACGTATTTGTGGGGAGTTCTTGACAGTCGGCTGGATCAGTGTTTCGAGACGCTTCCTTGACGTCGAAGGAATGCCTTCGCGCCGTCTGCCACGGGTCGACCGCGGCCTCGCCGCTGCCTCGAATTCCGGCATTGCCCGGGTCTGCGATCTTGTCTTCGACACCCTGGCCGAAGGCGAGCAGATCAGAAGTGACTGACCGTCATCGACGAACGCACCCGCAAGTGCTTTTCGATAGAGGTTGCCGGCTCGATCCGAGCGAAGCCCATGATCGAGGTTCCATCAAGGCCGATCGGCGCGCACGACGCGCCGCCGTACCCGCACGCGGACAATGGACCGGAGCTCGAAAGCTGCCGCCGTCGCTGAGCCTTGGCGGCGTCACTGCAACCTATGCGCCTTGCTGGAGCCGGAAGGCCATGACCGACGTCGCGAGATTGGCCGCCTGCTCGCGCAAGCTGTCGGCCGCCGCGGCCGATTGTTCGACCAACGCCGCGTTCTGCTGCGTCATCTGGTCGAGCTGGCCGACCGAGACATTGACCTCGCCGATGCCGTGCGACTGCGCCGAGGTCGCGACGCTGATCTCGCCGACGATGTCGCTGACACGTCGCACGTCGCCGACGATGCCGTCCATGGCTTGCCCCGCAGCCTTGACCAGCTTGCTGCCATTGTCGACTTTCTCGCCGGAAGTCATGACGAGCGCCTTGATTTCACGCGCCGCCAGCGCACTGCGCTGCGCCAGCGTCCGCACTTCGGTCGCCACCACGGCGAATCCGCGCCCCTGCTCCCCGGCTCTCGCGGCTTCGACCGCCGCATTGAGCGCGAGGATGTTGGTCTGGAACGCGATGCCGTCGATCACGCCGATGATCTCGCCGATCTTGCGCGACGCCTGATCGATCTCCTCCATGTTGCTGACCACCCGCGCGACGATCGAGCCGCCTTGCTGGGCTGCCTTCACCGCGGCACCGGCCAGCGTCGTGGCTTCCTGCGCCGAATCCGCGCTTTGCCGCACCGTGGTCGTCAGACTCTCCATGGACGAAGCGGTCTTTTGCAGGTTGGCCGAGGTCTGTTCGGTGCGGCTGCTGAGATCCTGGTTGCCTGCCGCGATTTCCGACGACGCCGTCCTGATGGCGTCGGTCGACTGCCGGATGGATCCGACAGTCGCGCTCAGTCTCGCCACCATCTGCGCGACCGCGCCGGCGAGCGAATCCGCGCCACCCTCGGAGCGCACGACGACGGTCAGGTCGCCCTCGGCGACCCGATGCGCCGCCTGTCTCAGGGTTTCCGGCTCGTCGCCCAGGTCGCGCCACACCGAGCGCAGCGTCAGCCACGAGGCCAGGCCGAGGGCCGCCAAGGTGACGGCGCCGGTCAGCATCGTCAGAAGAAGCAGGCCACGCACGCCCGCGAACGCCGATTCCTGGCTCGCCGAGACGGCCTTTTCCGCTTCGCCCATGTCCTGCTTCATCAGCGCCTGGAACGCAGCGTGAGACTTCTGCATCCGAGGCACCACGTCGGACAAGTCGGCCTTCGAAATCATCGCGCGCGCCGCGGTGAACGCCGAGGTCTGCTCGGCATCGAACGCAGCGCCCAGGGCCGCCGCCTCCTTGTCCCTGCCGGGAATCGCGGCCAAGGCCGCGAGCGCCTTGTGCGTCGTGTCGACGAGGGCTTGGACGTCGGTCAGCTTGTCGGCATCGCCCTCTCCCGCGGCGGATTGCAACAGGAGGCCGAACTGCTCCTCGGCGCGATCGATCTTCGTCACGCCGGCCAGGAACGGCGCGTTCACGTCGCGCAAGGCAACCAGTCCATCCGAAATGTTTCGACCGGCAACGATGCTCACCACCAAGCCGATTGCCAGGATGCTGGCCGCACTCAGCGGCAGCATCCATATTCTCGTTCTGAATTTCATGGACTGGCCTCGATCAAGGGGCGCCGAAGCGCCCCGGAGTTCATTCAACGGTGTAAAGAACCTTGACGCTCGCATCGACGGCACTCTTGTCGATGTAGCCGACTGCCTTGGGATCGGCGGCCACGGCTTTCTTGACGGCAGCGGCGTCCGCCAATTCCTTGGGCGGCGTGCCCTTGCCGGAAAAGGCCAGGCGCGACCAGAGCGCCTTGACCTGGGCCAGGTCGCGCGAGGTCGCGCGCTTGTAGAAGTCGGCGCGGATGGGGGCCGTGTCGACTTGATCCACCGGCGTCATCGCCTGGGACTTGCCGAGGAAGATGTCGGCCACCTGATCCTTCGTCAGCGGTGCTGCCGAAGGGTTGCCGACGACGACCACGTCGGCCGCGTGCGCGGTAAGGGCGATCGCCGACAGCAGCGCGACGACGACAAGGGAGCGGTTGTATGCATTCATCATGGCGGCTCCTCAGAACACGAAATCGGCGGCGACGCTGATGATGTGCGGATGCTTCGAGGGGGTGACACCAGTGAAAGTCGCGAATCGCCCGCTGGACGAGGACCCGATATTCACGCTGTCGTACTGAGCCTTGAGGGCAAGGTTCTTCATGGCATCCCAGCGCACGCCGATCGACGACGTGTTCTGAGTCGAGGCGAACGCCTCCTGGGTCGCGTTGAGGCCGCCGGCGAGCGCCGCTGCGCCGGCGGCGAGTGGGGCCGCCCCCGTCGTGTCGATCGTTTCGTGGTGGAGCTGCGCTGTCATGGTCGAGTAGGCGACAAACGGGGTCCAGGCGCCGAAACGGTAACCGCTGCTGGCGTACCAGGCCCGGCTGTCGACGAGGAATCCGGCGCCCTTGAAGTCGACGAACTCGCTCATCACGAACCAGGTACCCGGGTCATAGTTCACTCCGAGGGCGATGGCGGAAAGCGACATGTCGGTCATGGCGTATTTGCGCGCCAGTGCGGACGCCTGCGCAGCGACGGCTTGGTAAGGTGCCAGCGGCACGCTTGCGGCTGCCGCCGAGAACCCGGCCAGGCCGGCCAGCAATGGGGTAACGGTCGGGACGTCGAGATCGATCTTGAACGAGTTGTAGCCCGCGCGGACGGTGAAGGAGCCGAACTCGGCAGAATCGTTGAAGCCCCAGCTCAACTTGGACTTGGCCTTGCTGCCCTTGGCGACGTCGACGGTGCTTCTCCCCACATACGCCTGGAACGAATGGTTCGCACCGGCGAAGGTGGCGCGGTAGGTGGCGTCGACTCCGTCATTGCTGGTGATCGGGAGTTCCGAATAGACCTCGCCCGGCGGGCGAACCCACGGGCTGGCATAACCAACGAAGCGGGATTCGGAAAGCAGGAAGGACGGCGCAGCGATGCGTCCGATGCGCAGGCTCAGTTCCGAGGTGGCCTGGTACTTGATGTTGGCCCATTCGACGTGGGGCGTGTAGGTGTCGTCGTACTGGTGCTGCGAGACGACCTGGACGACACCCGAGATGCTGTCGTTCAGGTTTCCATCGGCTTGCAAGCCGAGTCGCGTGTCCGGATTGAACGACCAGGCGCTGGTGTGGCCGGCACCGTTGGGCTGGAACACCGAACTCTTGAAGTCGGATCCGGAATCATTGGAATGCACCGCCGCCACGGTCCCGAATCCGCTCAGCCTGTAGCTCGGGCCGCCATCCGCGTGAGCCGTCGACGCCATGCCGGCAACCCCCAGCGCAAGGAGCAACGGCCGCGCAGAAACGTTCGCGCGCGCTGCGGCTGCCATGAAGTGGAAGGCAAGAGGTTTCGGTTGTCTGGTCATCATTTGGCTTGGTTAATTGATCCACAGAGCCAGCGGCCAAAAGCTCCACCGGAGACACACTCATCGGAAGATGAGGAGCCAGTCTGAAGGCACAAACTTTTGCCAGGTGATGGAGTTGGCGTATCGATGCCAGCTACTTCCATTCCATCGAGATATCCCCACACAGCAATGAAAAAGCTGTCGAGCAACGCGTTACGACCATCGAGCCCCCGCGATTGCTCTCAAGTCATCGCGATGACCGTACGCTTGCCGATCCACGCGGCATGCGCCTGGCCGTGTCGAACACGACAGCCATCCTCGTCGGCGACGGCTTCGCCACCGGTGCAGACAGTTCGGGGTTTGCGCCAACTAGCCATTCGGCAGCGAGCTGCAGAGGAACAAAGGAGCAAAGGGTTGATCTTGGCGTTTGGCAGCCGGCCGCTTCAGAACTTCCCGAGCACGTTCACGAACACGCCGCGGCTGCGGTAGCTCAGGTCGGTGAGGTCGTCGGAGAAGTCGGTGAAGTTGTAGCCCGCGCCCACCTTGAAGTTCTCGTTCACGTGGTAGTAGCCGGCGGTGAGCAGGCCGCTCTTGCGTTGGCCCAGTTCGCCCGCGCGCAGGGTGCGCAACTCCAGCAGCCAGTCGTACTGCCGCACCACATTCCAATCCACGCGGGCAATCGCCAGCACCGCGCTGCTCTTGGCCCATGGCGCGCTGTCATCGCGGCTGGGGCGCAGCTCGCCGACGCGCCAGGCCAGCTTGCCGCCGATGGTCCAGCGGCCGCTGAGTTCGTAGGTGGCATCCACCGCCGCCACCTGGCTGCGCTGCTGGTAGTCGAGGCCCGTGGTGCTCACCGTGATGGGCGTCACATCGGTCACCGCCACCTGTCCCGGGGAGGACAGATCGTACAGGTAGGTGTACTTCAGCAGCAGGTTGAGCTTGTCGTTCGACACCGGCCGGAACGCATAGCCCAGCACCGCCTCGGTGTATTTGGCGGCGGCGAGCGCGCTCGCCGCGCTGTCGCTGTCGCTGTCGGCCCAATTGAGCTTGCCCAGCCAGCGCGCGTTGGTACCGTCCTGCACGCTGAGCGCGTTCTTCAGCAGCCAGCTGCGGCGAGTGTCGGTGCCGGTGCTGTCGCGCCGGTACTCCATGCCGCCGGAATACTTGATGCTGGCGTTGACGAAGCCCGCCGTGAAGCCCAGCGCTTTGCGATCCGTCTCGCCGGCGTTCTCGGCCTCGATGCGGCCGTTTTCCGCGCTGGCACCGAAGGTCCAGCGGTCGTCGGGTGCGTACTGCACACCGTAGGCATGCGTGAGGCCGCTTTGCACGCCGGTGGTCTGCTTGTGCTCGGTATAGACGTTCAGCCCGTCCGCGATGCGCGACTTGATGCCGCCCACCAGCGTGCCGCCGCGCGCGTTCAGCGTCTCGTCGGTGCGGCCGGTGTCCAGCGCGTAGGTGAGGTACACGTTGGAGCGGTCGTCGTACTGGTAGTCGACGCCCGCCTTGCCGGCGGCGCCGCCGTCGCCGCCCGAGGCCTCGCCGCGCAGCGTGAGCTTGTCGTTCACCCGGTAGCGCGCACCGGCACCCAGGCGATCGTTTTCCAGCCGCGTGCCGGTGCGCGCCAGCGTCTTCTGGCCGAAGCCGTAGACGCCCGCGCCCTTGCCGTTGTCGTAGTCGAGCTGCACGGTGCCGTCGGTGCGCTCGCCGTCCACCACGCCCGAGGTCGGCAGCAGCGGCGAGGTGTTCACCGCATCGGTGGTCTTGCGGTCGGCGCGCGCGCCGGCGGACAAGGTCCAGCGGTCGTCGACGCGCCAGGCGGCCTGGGCCTCGCCCGCGTCGGTGTTGTAGCCGTCGACCTCGTCCTTGTGGTCGGCCTTCAGGCGCAGCTCGGTGTGCTCGCCCATCGGCACGGTGGCACTGCCGCCCGCCTGCCGGGTTTCGTTGGCCGCCACTTGGCCGGGCGCCGAGAAGCCCGCCTCGCGTTGCTGCGCATAGGCTCCCGCATGGCCGCTCCTGGCCAGGCCGAAATCGGCCAGGTCGGCCTGCCCCTCGACGCGCCAGGCGTTCGCGCCACGCGTGTCGCCCGCCAGCGTGTTTTGCGAGAAGCCGAAGCCGCCATCCAGCGAGGTGGTGGCGCCGATGCCGGGTCCGTCGCTGTGCGCAGCCTCGATCTTCAAGGTGCTGTTGTCGCTCTTGCGCAGCAGCAGGTCGACGCCTCCCAGGCGTTGGTCGCTGCCAGTCTGGTGTTGCTTGGCCGCCGTGACGCCCAGGCGAACTCCATCGTTCACCCACCACGCGGTGCGACCACCGACGGCGAGCGTGTCCAGGTCGCCCGAGAGCGGGGTGTACTCGTAGTCCACCACCAAGTAAGCGGGCTGGCCTGTGAGGCCGCCTGCGCGCACCAGCGTGCCGTTGTCGGCCAGGCTGGGCAGCGGCGAGGTGAGCAACACGCGGCCCTGCAGGTAGTCGACGTCGTAGTCGCTGCCTGGAACGAGCGCGCGGCGTTGCAGCACGAAGCCCGAGTCGCGGTCGCGGATCTCCAGCCACACCTTCTCGGCGCCAGCGCTCACGTCCTGGTTGCGCAGGTAGTACAGCGACCCGCCCGTGCCTCGGAAATCCTCGTGAGCGGCCAGGGTGCCGGGCTCGGCCGCGTACACCTCCGTGCGCGCGCGGGCATCGCCGAAGGCGGTGGCATCCTCACCGACATAACGACCGTGCAGGCCGTACAGCCCCCGGTTGACTTGTGCCAGCGTGTTGTCTGTGCCGAGGTTGAGCTTGAAATTGCCCCACAGCGCTTCCGAGCGGCCGTCATCCACGCGCAAGTACATGCGGCCCTGCGTCGGCGCGTCCTCGATGCTGGTGGAGTCGTCGCCGAACGTGCCCCAGCTGTCTACCGGATCGACGCGGCGAAACAATGAGGTCGGGTCCTTGCGGTCGAGATTGCGGAACAGCTCCTTCAGCGGTCGCTCCTCGGTGTCGAGGCTGGCCGTGACGGTCCAGCGGTCGTCGAGCGGGCCCTTGCCGTAGAACGCGACCCGGCCATCGGTCCAGGTGTCGTTGTTGTAGCGGTTGTGCTCCTGCGTCACCAGTTCGGCCGGACCGCTGGTGTGGTCGCGGCCGACGGTGAGATCGGCTTGGCCGACGAAGAAGAAGTCGCGCTTGGGAAGCTCGAAGTCGCGGCGGTAGATGCGCTCGCTGCCGTCGCCACCGGTGACGACGATCTCGCCGGTCTGGACGCGGCGCGGCGCCAGTTGCTGCATCACGAACTTGCCCCGCGCGTCCACGGGAACGTCGAAGCCCAGCGCACGGACGCGCTCGCCAGCCGCGACGCCCTCGCCGCTGGCCGTGACGGTGCCGCCCGAAATCGGAATGTTCACGATCGCCAGGCGCGTGTCGCCGTAGGCCGCCAGCAGGCGCTGCTCGGGGGTGGGCTCGTTCTCGCCGCCCGGCACATGCCGATCGGCAAGCGCCAACGGGATGTCGTCGGTCTCGTCGAAGCGGCCCTGGCGGTCGTACACGCGGACGCGCCAGTAAAGCTTGCGGTGCGTCAGTTGCGCCTGCGCCCATTCGGCCGGCACGCTCCACTGGGCGTGCAGTTCCCCATCCAACGGCACGGTGGTCAGCAGTTGCGGCTGCATGGCATCGTCCGTGGTGAACACGCGCAGCTCGGCGCGCATCAGGAACAGGCGGTAGTTGCTATAGCCGGCGAACCGCACCGTGTCACCCGGCACCGCGGTCGCGGGCCACGCGGTGGCGTTGAGCCGCCGCGGCTGCACCAGGTTGTCGTATTGCAGGCGCAGGCGATCGTGCTCCAGCCGCACGTCGATGCAACGCTGGCGGTCGGCGCTGGAGCTGTCCGTGCCCACCACCGGTTGGCCGTCGATCGTCAGCCGCAGCGGCGAGTCGTCGTTGGCATACGGCGTCAGCATGTTGCAGGCGCTGGGGTCGACCTGCGTCACATGCACCTGCGTCTCGACCTGCGCCGCCACGGTCTCCTGCCAGTACACGCGCACTTCCACGCGCCGGTTGGCGGACCAGTTGGCGCGCGCCTCCTTCGGCGTGGCCAGCGGCTCGTCAGGGCCCCGGGAATCGGCCGTGTAGGCATTTTCCGGCAGGCTCAGTTGCTGGGTGAGGTAGCGGCCGACCTGCTGCGCGCGCGCCAGGCCCAACGCCTGGTTGTCCGGGAAGCGCGGGCGAAGCTCGGGCTTGATGTGCTGCACATCGGTATGGCCCACGATCTCGAAGCGCAGGGCCTGCCGGCCGCGCACCTGGGCGACGATCGCATCAAGCCGCGCCTTGTCATCGGGCTTGAGCAGGTCCTCTCCGGAGTCGAAGTGCGGCGTGTGCGATTCCTCGCGCGGCCTCGTGCTGCCTGGAAGGATGCGGCTCTGCTCCTCGCGCTGCTCCTTCAGGCTGCGCGGGTCGCCCAGTATCACGGTGAGCTTGGGCAACTCGCGCTCGCTGGAGGCAGGAAGGTGGTCGCGGCCGTCGATCTCGACGGCGCGCGGGTCGGCCTTGCAGCGGTCGCTGAAGCGGCCGCGTGCGTCGGCGTGGCAGGTGGTGTCGTCGCTCGCCGGGTCGGCAGCGCCGGCCGCGGGCAGCGCCGTGGCCAGGCAGGCGGCGGCCGCGGCGGCGGCCAGCGCCGCGTGTCGGAAGGTAGGTGGGGTCATGCGAAGGCCGCGGGTGGGGTTCGGATACAGGGTCGTCATGGCGCTCTCCTGCATCAGCGGTTCAGCAAGGCCGGCACGCGCTCGACCTCGATGTCCAGGTTGAACAAGGCTTTCCCTTCCGACTGCCCGCGCGCCTTCCAGCGCGCGAGCAACACGGACTTCAGCGCCGCGATGCGGGACTCACCGAGCTCGGGCACCTCGTTCGGCGCCGGCTGGTAGGCCAGGCGCAGGATCGAGGGCCGTGCGACGAGGGCCTCCACGGCCTGGTCCAGGCGCGCTTCATGCGCCGGCTTCAGTGCGGGCTCGCCATCGACAAATGCGGCGGCCTTCAGGTCCAGCCGAACCACCCGGTGCACGGTGGCGCCGAATGCCACCCTCACCGCCTTGCCACGCGTCGCGCGCTCGGCGGCCGGGTTCTCGGTGGTCACGCGATAGCCGGAAGGCAGCGTGCGTTCGTCCAGCTTCAGCACCAGGTTGCTGCCGGTGCCGTCCTTGGGGACGGTCGCACAGGCGATGTGGTAGCGACCATCGGCGTCGGTGTTCACCAGCAAGCCGTTGACGGTGGCGATGCGCACGTTGGGGATGCCGGGCTCGCCCTCGTCCTGCACGCCGTTCGCGTTCTTGTCGTCATAGACTTTGCCGATCACGTCGGTGCAGTCGAACAGTGCGTCGGGCACCACCCGCACCGCCGCGGTCGCAGTGTTGGAGAGCACGCGCCCGCCGACGCCCTGCGTGGCGACCACGCTGTTGACGTACTGGCCTTCGCCCACGCCGACGCCAACCGCCAGCACCATCGAGATGCGCTTGGTCTCGCCGAGCGCGAACGACTGATTGGGCACCGTGAGCTGGCGGCCGGCCACGCCGGGCTTGACCGCGATCACCGGGCCGCCGGGCAGCGTCTGCACGGTGAGCGAACCCTCCAGGTACTTGAAGCCGGGCGGCAGCGTGTCGACCAGCGCCACGTTGCCCACGGGGCCGCTGCTGGCATTGCGCGCGGTGATCACGTAGGGCACCGGCTCGGCCTTCTTCACGGTGAGCTTCGAAGTGGTCTTGCGCAGCTCGATGGCCGTGCCCGTGCCCTCGCGGTCCAGCGGGATGTGGTTGTTGACCACCGGCCGCGCGCCGCCCGCGCCCATCTGCCAGCTCATGAAGTACGGCGCCGCCGGGCCGGCCACCGGGTGAGCGGCGGCACTGACGATGCAGGCCTCGCTGCCGCGCGTGGTGCCGATGCCGCCAGGTGCGGTGCAGTTCACCGCATCGAGCGGGCCCGCGGAGGCCGGATAGGTGACCGAGGTCAGGTAGCCGGCCGGCGGGGTGACCGCCACCGTGTACCGGCCCGCC
>FSVG01000171.1_pt1 | contig 24399 bp, 21 predicted proteins | sample 1637511 | NCBI WGS metagenome assembly FSVG01 (sample SAMEA3914816, study PRJEB12502) | metagenome | biome: forest; material: soil | place: USA | collected 2011-09-16 | depth 0.3 m
CCTTTCCGCCGCAGCTTCCTCAAGACCGCCATCGCCAGCCTGGCCGTGGCCGCCGCCTTTGCCGCCATGCCCGGTTTCGCCGCCCCCGCCACTGCCGAGACCCCGAGGAGACTGCGCCGGGTCAGGCGTCCCGCTTCCGGGATCTGCGCGAGAACGTCGGCGAGTTGCTCGCCGCCGTCATGGATGTTCGATTCTGGTGACATGTGATGGATACCGTTGATGGGGTTCGGGGGTGAAAAATCGGCCGGCTGCGGGGGAGGGACCCGCGGGCGCTGATGGCATTCGCTTCAGTTGGCCTGGGCGGTCGCGGCGAGGATGGCGTTGGCCACTTGCTCGGGCTCCGACAGCTGCGGGACGTGCGACGTCGGCAGGCTCACCACGTGGGCATGGATCTTCTCGGCCATGGCCTTTTGCAGCGCGGGTGGCAGCATGTGGTCCTGCTGCGTGAGCACGAACCAGGACGACTTGGTCTTCCAGGCCGCCGCCATCGCCTTCTCGTCGAAGCTGTGAGCGCTGATCGGCCCCTGGGTCGCTGTCATCAGGCGGGTGTCGGCCGCCGGCAGGTCCTGCGCGAAATGCCGGGCCATGCCTTCGGCGCTGAGCGTCAGGAAACCCGCCTTGTCCTGGACGATGAAGGCGGCCCCGGGCGGCGCCGGATAGCCCTTGCCCAGGTCGTTCGCGGACTGCCCTTCGGAGGGGGCGAACGCGGCGACGTACACGAGGGACTTCACGCGCTCGTGCGTGCCGGCCTCGGAGATGACGACGCCGCCCCAGGAATGTCCGACGAGGACGACCGGGCCCGTCTGCGCGTCCAGCACGCGGCGCGTCGCGGCGACGTCGTCGGCCAGCGAGGTCAGGGGGTTCTGCACGGAGACCACGGCCACGCCCTTGGCCTGCAGCAGTGGAATGACCTTGTCCCATCCCGATCCGTCGGCGAAGGCGCCGTGCACGAGGACGACCGTCGTCGTCGGACGGTCGGCAGTCGGGACCGCGAGGCCGGCGAGGCTCGCGCAAGCCAGGCTCGCGGCGACGAGGACGCGTTTGATCATCGAGTTCATCACATGTCCTTCGCGTTCTCAGGCCTGGTAGCGGCGTGCCGCGCTGGCGTGCGACAGGTTGGGCCCGAGCGCCTTGCGCGCGGCCTCGAGGCGATCCCAGTCGGCCACGTCCGGCAGCGCGGGAATGGTCACCAGCTCCTTGCTGTCGAAGCCCGCGAGCGCGGCGTCGACCATCTCCTCGGCGCTCATCACGATCTCGCTCGGAAGAAGGTTCACCGGCCTGCCGGCGAGGGCCCAGAAGTCGGTGCTCGTCGCGCCGGGCAGCACGGCCTGCACCTGGATGCCCTTGGCGGCCAGCTCGTGGTGCAGCGATTGCGTGAAGGCCAGCACGAAGGCCTTGCTGGCGCCGTACGTTCCGTTGAGCCGCTCGGGCGCCAGGGCCACGATCGACGCGATGTTGATCACCGCCCCCTGTCCGCGGCGAACCATGCCCGGAGCCACGGCCCGGGTGAGCCGCGTCAGGGCCGTGACGTTCAACTGGATCATGTCGTCCAGCCGGTCGACGTCGGAGTCGATCAGCGTCTGCGTGGCGCCGATTCCGGCGTTGTTCACGAGCAGGGCGATGTGCTCGTCGGACTGCAGTCGCTGCTCGACGCGCAACAGGTCTTGCTTGACCGCCAGGTCGGCGGGCAGGAGCTCGACAGCGCGGCCCGTGGCGGAGCGAATGCGGTCCGCGACGGCCGTGAGCCTGGCGACATCGCGCGCGACGAGGACCAGGTCGTGGCCGCGCCTGGCGAGCCGGTCGGCGTAGACCGCGCCGATGCCGCTGGACGCGCCGGTCACCAGCGCGAGGCCTCTTGAATTGACGGTTGAGTTCATCGGGGATCCTTCGATGTGTGGATGGTTTGACAACCCAAAGATAGGGCCCTACGATCCGTCTTTAATGACGAACTTCCCTCGTTTTGGGACAACATGAAACGCATCGGCCTTGTGATCTTTCCCGGCTTCCAGGTCGTCGACATGGCGGTCGCCACGGTCTTCGAGATGGCCAACCGCGAGGTGCCGACGCCGGCCTACGCGATCGACGTCGTCGCGGAAAGCGGCGGGGCCGTGAAGTGCTCCATGGGGGCGGCGATCCAGGCGATCGAGCTGGACCCGTGCGCGTACGACACGCTGCTCGTTTCCGGGGAGACCGTGCCGCAGCCGGCGTCGCCCACGCTGGTGGGCCTGATCCAGGACGCGCTCGCGCCCACGCGGCGCATGGCCAGCATCTGCACCGGCGCGTTCGTGCTGGCCGAAGCCGGCATCCTGGACGGCCGGCGGGCGACGACGCACTGGCTGCGGGCCCGGGAGCTGCAGCGCCGCTTTCCTGCGATCCGCGTCGACGAAGACCGCATCTTCGTTCGCGACGGCACGGTCTGGACCTCCGCCGGCATGACGGCCTGCATCGATCTCGCCCTCGCGCTGGTCGAGGACGACCTCGGCGTCGAGGTGTCCCGCACGGTCGCGAAGAAGCTGGTGGTGCACCATCGCCGGGCCGGCGGGCAATCGCAGTTCTCGATGCTGTCGGAGCTCGAATCGCAATCGAACCGGATCCAGGCGGCGCTGACCTACGCCAAGAACCACCTGGACAAGGACCTGTCGGTGGAGAACCTGGCCGATGCCGCCCACATGAGCCCGCGGCACTTCAGCCGGGAGTTCCGCCAGAACACCGGCCAGTCTCCCGCCCGCGCCATCGAGCGGTTGCGCGCGGAGACGGCGCGCATCTTCGTCGAGGCCGGCGAGCTGCCGATCGAACGCATCGCGAGCCGGACCGGCTTCAGCGATCCCGAGCGGATGCGGCGCGCATTCCTGCGCATCTTCGGGGAGCCGCCGCAGGCCCTCAAGCGCATCGCCCGCGCGCGCCGCGTCGCGGATGTCGTGTCGAGCTGAACGGGCCCGCGCTCGACCCGTTCGTCACGTCAGCTCGAAGGGGCCGCCGCCAGCGGATGAGCCCCGGCCGCGCCGGCGGCGACGATGGACGCGGGCACCTGGCGCCGCAGCCAGGCATGCGCCGGATCGGCTGCGTGGCGGGGGTGCCATGCCATGACCACCGTCTCGCCGCACGGCAGGAACGGCAGCCGCACCAGCTCGAGCCCGAGGCCGGGCGCCATGGCCCGCGCCAGGCGCTCGCTGAGGGTGGCGACGAAGTCGGTGCGTGCGGCGACGACGGGCGCCGCGCTCGCATGTGCCACGGTGAGCACGACACGCCGCGCCAGGCCCAGCGCGGCGAGCGCGTCGTCGACGGCCGATGGCGCCCCGGCGCGCCGCTGCACGGCCACATGCGCCTGTGCCGCGTAGCGGCGTGCGGTGGCGGGACGCGCGGCGAACGGATGGCCGGCACGCACGACCGCGATCAGCGCCTGGGGGAACAGGTCGACGACCTCGATCTCCGGTTCGCGCGGGCTGAACGGGCCGATGTCGAGGTCGATGCGCCCGTCGCGCAGCGCGCCGGCGTCGTCATACGTCTCGGTCACGAAGCTGAGTCTGGCGAGCGGCATGGCGGCCGCCAGCGCGGTGCCGAGCGCGCCGGCGAACGCGATCGCGAAGCTGTCCGGCGCGCGCACCACGAACGTCCGCTCGGTGGCCGCCAGGTCGTGCGCCTGCGGTGGCTGCACGAACGTCGCCGCCTGCGCCATCCACTGCGCTACGGGCTCGCGCAGCGCCTCGGCGCGCGGCGTCGGCACCAGGCGCCGGCCGGCGCGCACCAGCAGCGGGTCGCCGATGAGCTCGCGCAGCCGCGCCAGTGCGTGGCTCGTCGCCGGCACGCTCAGGTGAAGCCGCTCGGCGGCGCCGGTGACGCTGCCGGCGGCCAGCAGGGCGTCCAGCGTGCGCAGCAGGTTCAGGTCATATATTTTCATTCGATGCAATATTGCCTTGCGAACATTGCACTGGTCAAGCGGTGCCGGCGCACGCAGACTTGCGCCATCGAGATCCCCGCCACACCGCCATGACCCGCCCAAGCCACCCGCCCGACCTGACGCGCGCAAACACGCAGCACCGCGAGCCCGTCGAGTCCTCCGCACCCCCTCGTCACGCGCCGACCATCCTCGTCACCGGCGCGGCCGGCAACGTCGGCGGCATCGGCCGCACGTTGACGAAACTGCTCCTCGACAAGGGCCATCGCGTGAGGGCGATGGTGCGGCGGCAGGACGAGCGCGCCGAGGCGCTGGCCGCGCTGGGCGCGGAGGTCATGGTGGGCGACCTGCTGGACCTGGAGTCCATGCACGCCGCGATCGAGGGCTGCGAACGCGTCTACTTCGGCATGTCCGTGTCGGCGTCCTACCTCGAGGCGACCGTCAATGCGGCCGCGGTCGCGCGCCATCACGGCGTCGAGGCCTTCGTGAACATGTCGCAGATGACGGTCTCGCAGATGAGCATCACCGAGACGACGCCCAGCCCCCAGCACAAGCAGCACTGGCTGGCCGAGCAGGCACTGAACTGGTCCGGCCTGCCCGTCGTGCACGTGCGCCCCACCGTGTTCCTCGAGGGCTTCTTCCTGCAGTTCTGCGCCCCCGCGCTCAGGCGTTCCAACGTGATCTCGCTGCCGATGGGCGACGGCAGGACGTCACCGATTTCCGCGGCCGACGTGGCGCGCGCGGTGGCGGCCATCCTCGACGAACCCGCGCCGCACATCGGCCGCGTCTACGACCTGGCCGGGCCGCGCTCGGAGACGATGGCCTTCTACGCGGGCGAGTTCTCCGAAGCCCTGGGGCGCAGCATCACCTACGAAGACGTGGCACCCGAGGCCTGGCGCGACAGGCTGGCCGCGTGGGGCCTGCCGCCGCACCTGGTCGCCCACGTCACGACCATGGCGGCGCTCAACCGCCAGAACCGCTACGACCGCACCTCGGACGACATGGTGACGCTGACGGGCGCGCCGGCGATGAGCCTGCGCGAGTTCGTGCGGCGCCATGCGTCCGCCTACGCGCTCTCGGCCTGACGACACATTGAATTTGAGGAATCATCATGAAGATCATCGCCATCTCCACCGCCGCCGCCTTGCTGGGCGCCGCGAGCTCGCTCTCCGCCCATGCCCAGACAGGCATGCCTTCCGAGGCGAAGACGGGCGCCCCGACGACCTGCGTCGTTCCCGAGCCGCCGGTCGACAGCGGCCAGGACGCCGAGATGGGCTCCTATGCTCGCTACCTCATGCTCAACGGCAAGTCCCGCGAGCGTGCGATCGCCGAGGCGCGCAACGTGGATCATCCGGCGACGAGCGACTACGCGTCGCGCCGCGCTCCGCGCCAGACGACGGTTTCCGCGGCTGCGGATCGCGTCGTCCAGTAGTCAGTGCATGGCCTGCGCGCCCAGCCAGCCCTGAAACTCCGCGACCGGCATCGGCCTGCCCAGGCAAAAGCCCTGCGCGGCGTCGCAACCGAGCTCGTTCAATGCATCGAACGTGGGCTCGTCCTCGACGCCCTCGGCGATGACGTGCAGGTGCAGGTTGTGCGCGAGGTCGATCGTCGACCGCACGATCGCGGCGCAGCCGGCGTCCGAGACCAGCCCGCGGACGAAGGACTGGTCGATCTTGATCGTGTCCACGGGCAGCTTGCGCAAGTAGGACAAGGACGAATACCCGGTGCCGAAGTCGTCGATCGACAGCGCGACATCCATTCGCTTGAGTCCGTGCAACACCTCCAGCGCCTTGACGGGGTCTTCCATCAGGGCGCTCTCCGTCAGCTCGAACTCCACCATGCCGGCGGGCGCGCCCCAGGTCGCCAGGTTGTCGGAGACGCGCTCGAGGAAGTGCGCGTCGCGCAGGTCGTGGGCCGACATGTTCACCGAGACCGGATGTTCGATGCCGCATTCGCGCCAGGCGTAGAGCTGGCGCAGGGCGTCCTCGAGCACCCAGTAGGTCAGCGACGTGATGAGCCCCGTGCTCTCCGCCAGCTGGATGAACTCGCTCGGGTTGAGCAGGCCGCGGCGCGGATGCTCCCAGCGTACCAGCGCCTCGAGTCCGCACGGCTGGCGCCGGCCCATGTCGAGCTTCGGCTGGCAGTACAGGCGCAGCTCTCCGTTCGGGATGCCCTTGCGCAGGTCGGCCATCAGCGAGATGTTGCGGTTGCAGCCGACGTCCAGATCGCTGGTGAACACCGAGATCGATTGCGAGCTGCGGCGCGCGTGGGCCAGCGCCAGGCCCGCGCGCCGGGTGAGCAGGTCGGCGTCGTCGCCATGGCCGGGAAAGATCGCCAGGCCTGCCATCAGCCGCGCGTCCAGTTGCAAATCGTCGATCTCCTGCGATTGCCCCGCGATTTCAACGAGCTTTCGCGCGACCTGGCGCCCCTTCTCGGCGCCCGCCGCAGGCAGGATCACCGCGAACTCGGCTTCGGCCGTGTGCGCGACGAACCCCGGCGCCTCCAGCGTGGCGCTCAGTCGTTGCGCCACTTGCGCGACCAGGCGGTCGGCGATGGCGCCGCCGAGAACCTCGTCCAGCTCATGGAAGCGGTCGATGGCCAGGCGGATGACGGTCAGGGGTTGGCGGGCGGCCTTGGCGGCCGCGACGGCCCGCGTGAGCAATTGGCGCAGGTGGGCCCGGTTGGGTAGCCCGCTGACGGGCTCGTACAGCATCAACTTGCGAAGGGCCTCCTCCGCGACCGCCTGGCGCTCGCGCGCGGCGAGCGTCTGCAAGCCGAACGCCAGGTCGGCGGCGGCCTCCAGAAGCGGTTCGCGCTCGAACTCGTCGAAGGCATCCGGTTCGGGCGCCAGGATGGTCAGCGCACCGAAGATCAGCTCGTCGACGATCAGCGGCAGCGAGTACACCGACCCGAAGCCGTGGCGACGATGGAAATCGCGCCACTCCTGCGCGATCAACGTGCTGTTCTGGACGTCGTTGACCAGGCAAGGCTGGCCGGTGCGCACGGCGATGTTCGTGACGGTCTGCTCCTGGTCGCTCCAGGTCATCGCCTGCAGCGCCGCAAACGCCTCGTCGTTGCCGACATGGGCGAGCGGGATCACCGAGTGGCGGTCGTCCTGCTCGGCGTGGAAGACGGTCGCGGCGCGATACCCGGCCTCCTCGACCACGACGCGGCAAATCTCCTGCAGCAGTTCCTGTCGGTCGCCGGCGCGCAGCAGCGCGCGATTGCTGCCGCTGAGCGTGCGCAGCGCCCGGCTGACGCGTTGAAGCTCCTCGTCTCGCGACACGAGTCTGGCCATGCTGGAGCCTCCGTTTCAGGGAGTGGATCGTCATCAGTATGCCCAGCTTCCCCCGGCGCCGCCAGCGGGGAAGGCGCCAGGCAGGCGATTCGAGGCGCGCCCCGGCAAGTGCCCTGAGTCGCTCGCTCGCCGCCCGTCGCAGACGCACGCAACTCGCCGCGCTCTCGCAGCATCCGCTGCATCGCGTGGCAACGGAAGGACATCCCCGTGATGGCAGACCTGCACGCCGCCGCAGCGCCCGCGATGCGAGGCTGACCCGTAGCGCACGCCGCGGAGAAGGCTCCTGGAAGGGCAGGGATCACGCGCCAACGCGGCCGAAATCGCATCGCTGCCGAAAGGGATTTGCAGGTTTCAGGATCCCATGCTTAAATTACTTCACACTTAAACAATTAAAGTGTGAAGTAAATGAGCCGACGCGCTGGCGAGCGTGAGCTGGATTCGCAAAGGAGTACCCACCATGAACGTTGTCTGCATAGGCGGGGGGCCCGCGGGCCTCTACTTCGCCCTGCTGTTGAAGCAGCAGGATCCATCGCACGAGATCGCCGTCGTCGAGCGCAACAAGCCCTACGACACCTTCGGCTGGGGCGTGGTGTTCTCCGACCAGACGCTCGGCAACCTGCAGGCCGCCGATCCGGTGAGCGCCGCGCAGATCCTGGACGCGTTCAGCCACTGGGACGACATCGAGGTCAACATCGGCGGCCACAAGGTGCGCTCGGGCGGCCATGGCTTCTGCGGCATCGGGCGCAAGCGGCTGCTCAACATCCTGCAGGCGCGCTGCGAGCAGGTCGGCGTCAAGCTGGTGTTCGAGACCGATGTGCGAGGCGACGAGCAATACCCGGACGCCGACCTGATCATCGCGTGCGACGGGCTGAACAGCCGCATCCGCACCAAGTACGCCGCCACCTACGGCCCCGACATCGACACCCGCCGCTGCCGCTTCGTGTGGCTGGGCACGCGCAAGCTGTTCGAGGCGTTCACCTTCGCCTTCGAGAAGACGGAGCACGGCTGGTTCCAGGCCCACGCCTACCGCTTCGACGCCGAGACCTCGACCTTCATCGTCGAGGCGCCCGAGGACGTGTGGCTGAAGGCCGGACTCGACACGATGGACAAGGAGGAGGCGATCGCGTTCTGCGAACGGCTCTTCGCCAGGCACCTCGACGGACATGCGCTCGCCTCCAACGCGAGCCACCTGCGCGGCTCGGCGCAGTGGATCAGGTTCCCGCGCGTGGTGTGCAACGCCTGGGTGCACCACAACGGCCGCGCTCCCGTCGTGCTGATGGGCGACGCGGCGCACACGGCGCACTTCTCCATCGGCTCCGGCACCAAGCTCGCGCTGGAGGACGCCATCGAGCTCGCGCGCTGCATCGCCAGGACGCCGGACGACCTGGCCGCGGCGCTGCGCGGCTACGAGGCCGTGCGCAGCGTCGAGGTGCTGCGCATACAGAACGCGGCGCGCAACTCCACCGAATGGTTCGAGAACGTCGCGCGCTACGCCGACCTGCCACCCGAGCAGTTCGCCTATTCGCTGCTCACGCGCAGCCAGCGCATCAGCCACGAGAACCTGCGCCTTCGCGACAAGGCGTACGTCGAGGCGTACGAGGACTGGATCGCCGAACGTGCCGGGGTCCAGCGCGCGCCGGCCCAGTTGCCGATCCCGCCGATGTTCACGCCGTTCACCGTGCGCGACGTGACGCTGAAGAACCGCATCGTCGTCTCGCCGATGGCGCAGTACTCCTGCGTCGACGGGCAGCCGGCCGACTACCACCTGGTGCACCTGGGCGCACGCGCCATGGGCGGGGCCGGCATGGTGTTCGCGGAGATGACCTGCGTCTCGCCCGACGCGCGCATCACCCCGGGCTGCCCCGGCCTGTGGAGCGTCGCCCAGCGCGATGGCTGGAAGCGCATCGTCGACTTCGTGCATGCCGACAGCGACGCCAAGATCGCGCTCCAGCTGGGCCACGCGGGCGCGAAGGGCTCGACCCGCCTCGCGTGGGAAGGCATCGACCAGCCACTCGAATCGGGCAACTGGCCGTTGATCTCGGCCTCGCCGCAGCAATACCTCGACGGCGTCAGCGACTGGTCGCACGCGATGACGCGGGCCGACATGGACCGCGTGCGCGATGACTTCGTCCGCTCGGCACGCTGGGCGGCGGAGGCGGGCTTCGACTGGCTGGAACTGCACTGCGCGCACGGCTATCTGCTGTCGAGCTTCATCTCGCCGCTGACCAACCAGCGCACCGACGACTACGGCGGCTCGCTCGAGAACCGCCTGCGCTACCCGCTCGAGGTGTTCCGCGCGGTGCGCGACGTGTGGCCGGCGCGGCTGCCGATGTCGGTGCGGATCTCCGCGCACGACTGGGTGGAAGGCGGCATCGAGCCCGACGACGCGGTCGAGATCGCGCGCGCCTTCAAGGCCGCCGGGGCCGACATGATCGACTGCTCGTCGGGGCAGGTCAGCAAGAAGGAGAAGCCGGTGTACGGCCGGATGTTCCAGACCCCGCTCGCCGATCGCGTGCGCAACGAGGCCGGCATCGCGACCATCGCGGTCGGCGCGATCTCCGAGGCCGATCACGTCAACGGCATCGTCGCGGCGGGGCGAGCCGACCTGTGCGCGGTGGCGCGGCCGCACCTGGCCAACCCGGCCTGGGCACTGATGGAGGCCGCCAAGATCGGCTACCTCGACCTCGCCTGGCCCAAGCAGTACCGCGCGGCCAAGGTGCAGCTCGAACGCAACCTCGAGCGCGAACGCGCCATGGCGGCGCAAGGTGCCGGCGGCTCCGCGATCGAGCAGGCGAACCGGGCGCTGGGGGCGTGATGGCCGGCTCTCTGCAAGGGCGCCACGCCCTCGTGACCGGCGCGGCGCGCGGCATCGGTGCCGCGATCGCACGCGCGCTGGCGCTGGAGGGCGCGCAGGTGACGCTGCTCGGCCGCCGGCTCGATGCCCTCGAGCGGTCGGCGCGCGCGCTGCCGGGCGCGACGCACGCCGTCGTCGCCGACGTGGGCGACCCCGCGCAGGTCCAGGCCGCCTTCGCGCAGGCGCGCGAGCGATTCGGCCCGGTGGACATCCTCGTGAACAACGCCGGGCAGGCCGAGAGCGCGCCGTTCGCAAAGACCTCGCTCGAGCTCTGGCAGCGCATGCTGGCGGTCAACTTGACCGGCAGCTTCCTGTGCGCGCAGGCCGCGCTGCCCGACATGCTGGCCCGGCGGCGCGGCCGCATCGTCAACATCGCGAGCACCGCGGGCCAGAAGGGCTACGCCTACGTGGCCGCCTACGTGGCGGCCAAGCACGGCGTGATCGGCCTCACGCGCGCGCTGGCGCTCGAAGTGGCTGCCAAGGGCGTCACGGTCAACGCGGTCTGTCCGGGCTACACCGAGACGGACATCCTGCGCGAGAGCGTCGCCAACGTCGTGGCCAAGACCGGCCGCAGCGCCGCCGAGGCGCTGGCCGCGTTCGCCGCCGGCAACCCGCAGCAGCGCATCGTCGCGCCCGAAGAGGTCGCCGACGCGGTGCGCTGGCTGTGCGGCGACGGCGCGGCCGCGGTCAACGGCCAGTCGATCTCGGTCAGCGGCGGAGAGGTGACGTGATGACCAACCAGTCCGCGCGATGCTTCGCGATGCAACTCAGCAAGACCGCCTTCCTGTTCGATCGTGTCGATCTCGTTGGCCGCGAGGCAATCGAGACCGAGGCACAGGTCCTGTGCATGCTGACGCAGGACTTCACGCGTGCCTGCGAAGCCGTCGCCGCACAGCCGAAGCCCCGGTTCCAAGGAGACTGAAATGAGTGACCTCCGCTACCTCGATTGGCCGTTCTTCGAGCAACGGCACCGCACGCTCGCACGCGAACTCGACGCGTGGGCGACGCGGCACATCGCCCAGGCGCATGGCCGTGACGTCGACGCCGAATGCAAGGCGCTCGTGCGCCGGCTCGGCGACGCCGGCTGGTTGAAGCACGCGGTCGCGGGAAGCGCCCACGGCGGCGCCGCCGAGGCCATCGACACGCGTTCGATCTGCCTGATCCGGGAGACGCTGGCCCGTCATTCAGGCCTGGCCGACTTCGCATTCGCCATGCAGGGGCTGGGCTCCGGCGCGATCAGCCTGGCCGGCAGCGACGCGCAAAGACGGCGCTACCTCCCCCAGGTGGCGCAAGGACGTGCGATCAGTGCCTTTGCGCTTTCCGAGCCCGAAGCCGGATCGGACGTGGCCGCGCTGAGCTGCGCGGTGCGCATCGACGGCGACCACGCGGTGCTCGATGGCGAAAAGACGTGGATCTCGAACGGCGGCATCGCGGACTTCCATGTGGTGTTCGCGCGCAGCGGCGAAGCGCCAGGATCGCGAGGCATCTCGGCCTTCATCGTCGAGGCCGGCACGCCGGGCTTCGAGATCGCCGAGCGCATCGACGTGATCGCACCGCACCCGCTGGCGCGCCTGCGCTTCACGAACTGCCGCGTGCCGCTGTCGCAGCGCGTGGGCGCGGCGGGCGAGGGCTTCAAGGTGGCGATGCGCACGCTCGACGTCTTCCGCACGTCGGTCGCGGCGGCCGCGCTCGGCTTCGCGCGCCGCGCGCTCGACGAGGCGCTGCATCGAGCCACGACCCGCAAGATGTTCGGTGGCGTGCTCGCGGACTTCCAGCTCACGCAGGCCAGGCTGGCGCAGATGGCCACCACCGTCGACAGCGCCGCCCTGCTGACCTACCGCGCGGCCTGGATGCGCGACCAGGGGCACATCGTCACGCGCGAAGCCGCCATGGCCAAGATGGCGGCCACCGAGGGCGCCCAGCAAGTCATCGACGCCGCCCTGCAACTGTGGGGCGGGCTGGGCGTGGTCAGCGAGCAGCCCGTGGAACGCCTGTATCGCGAGATCCGCGCACTTCGCATCTACGAAGGCGCCACGGAAGTGCAGCAACTCATCATCGCGCGCGAACTGCTGCGCGATGCCGAAGCGAAGCCCGCCGGCTGACGACTTCCGCCCACGGCTACGGCTCGAGACGCCCGCGATGGCGTCGAGCCGCCATTCATCGTTCCTGTGAGGTTCAATTCATGGCCAGCGCACACACCGACACCTTTGCCCGCGACAACCTGCCGCCGGCACACGAGCAGCCCGAATTCATCTTCGAACTGCCGGAGCTGCAACACCCGCGGCAGCTCAATTGCGCCGGCGAACTGCTGGATCGCCATGTCGAGGCAGGGCGTGGCGACCGGCCTTGCATCCACGGCCCGGACGGGGTGCTGTGGACCTACGCCGACCTGCAGGACAAGGCCAACCGCATCGCCGGCGTGCTGGTCGACGACATGGGCCTGGTGCCGGGCAATCGGGTGCTGTTGCGCGCACCCAATACGCCGATGCTGGCCGCCTGCTGGTTCGCCGTGATGAAGGCCGGCGCCATCGCGGTCGCCACCATGCCGCTGCTGCGCGCCAAGGAGCTCGCGGCCATCATCGAGAAGGGCCGGGTGACGCATGCGCTGTGCGACCTGAGGCTGGCCGACGAACTGCGCGATGCCGCATCGCAGGGCGCCGTCCTGGCGCACATGCGCTTCTTCAACGATTCTTCAGCCGACGGCCTCGAGGCCGCCATGGCGCGGCAGCCGGGCACGTTCCGCAACGTGGACACCGCGGCCGACGACACCTGCATCCTCGCGTTCACCTCCGGCACGACGGGCGTGCCCAAGGCGACCATGCACTTCCACCGGGACGTGATGTCGATCTGCGCGTGCTGGCCGCGCCATGTGCTGCGCCCGCAGGCCAGCGACGTCTTCATCGGCAGCCCGCCGATGGCCTTCACCTTCGGACTGGGCGGCCTCCTGTTGTTCCCGATGAGCGCCGGCGCCTCCACCGTGCTGATGGAACGGGCGTCGCCGGCGCAACTGGTCGATGGCATCCTGGCGCACCGCGCGACGGTGCTGTTCACGGCGCCGACCTCGTATCGCGTCATGGCCGCGCGCGGCGGCGAGCTGCGGGGCAGCGCGCTGCGCCGTTGCGTGTCGGCCGGCGAGGCGCTGTGCGCGGCCACGCGGGCCTTGTGGAAGCAGGCGACCGGCATCGAGCTGGTCGACGGCATCGGCACCACGGAGATGCTGCACATCTTCGTCTCCGCCGACGAGGCGCATGCGCGGCCGGGTGCCACCGGCAAGGCGGTGCCGGGCTATCGGGCCCGAGTGGTCGACGACGAGGGCAAGCCGCTGCCGGCCGGCGTCGTGGGCAGGCTTGCCGTCAAGGGCCCCACGGGATGCCGCTATCTCGCCGACGACCGGCAGCGTCAATACGTCAAGGACGGCTGGAACCTCACCGGCGATGCCTTTCTCGTCGACGACGACGGCTACTTCCACTACAGCGCGCGCACCGACGACATGATCGTCTCGGCGGGCTACAACATCGCCTCTCCCGAGGTCGAGGACGCCCTCCTGGAGCATCCGCAGGTGGCGGAATGCGGGGTCATCGGCGTGCCCGACGAAGAGCGCGGGCAGATCGTCAAGGCCTTCGTCGTCCTGCGTCCCGGGCTGCAAGGCGGCCCGACGATGGCCAAGGAACTGCAGGACTTCGTCAAGCAGACCGTCGCGCCGTACAAGTACCCGCGCGCCATCGAGTTCGTCGATGCGCTGCCTCGCACGGAGACCGGCAAGCTGCAGCGCTTCAAGCTCCGCGCCGGCAACTGAGCCCCGTCGCAACCTGATCGACCACGAGATGTCCATGACTCAACCCCATCGCTTCGAGCGCCCGCTGCGCATCCGGTTCGCGCACTGCGACCCCGCCGGCATCGTCTTCTTCCCGCAATACCTGGTGATGTTCAACGGGCTGGTCGAGGACTGGGTCACCCAGGCCCTGGGCATCCCGTATTCGCAGCTGCTGGGCGAGCGACGCATCGGGTTGCCGATCGTGAGCCTGCACTGCGAGTTCGATGCCGTCAGCCGGATGGGCGACGACGTGACGCTGGCGCTTTCGGTCGAGCGGGTGGGCACCAAGTCCTTGACGCTGTTGTTCGACTGCGTGCATCAGGATCAGGTGCGAGTGCGTTCGCGCCAGGTGCTCGTGACGACCGACCTCGCGACCCATCGCGCCATCGCCATCCCGCCGGACCTGCGCGATGCACTCGCTCGATTCGTTCGCGACTGACCCTTTGATCGGAGATACGCCAATGCAAGTTCTGCTTCCTTCGGGCTGGCCCCGCCCGCGCGGCTATGCCAACGGTGTCGCGGCCACGGGCCGCATGGTGTTCGTCGCGGGGATGATCGGCTGGGACGCCGATTGCAAGTTCCAGACGGATGACCTCGGCCAGCAGGTGCGGCAGGCGCTGGCGAACATCGTCGCCGTGCTGGCGGAAGGGGGCGCGCGGCCCGAGCACATCGTGCGCATGACCTGGTACGTCACCGACAAGCGCGAGTACGTCGCGGCCTATCCGGAGATCGGCCGCGCCTTCCGGGAAATCATCGGCTCCTTCAACGCCGCCATGACGGCCGTGCAGGTGCAGGCGCTGATCGAGGACCGGGCCAAGGTCGAGATCGAAGTGACGGCGGTGATTCCCGACTGAGGCGCCGCATGGGGTTCGACGTGCGATCTGCGGGTCGCGCGCTGGCCGTCGTTGGCATTCACCCGCGGAGCCCGCGCTGGCGGCGATGAGCGTGGCCTGCGGCCTGATCCAGCTCTGGTGCGAGCAGCGGCGCCACTAGACGTTCGTGGAGCGTCGCCAGCGCGCACAGGCAGCACGCGATGCTGACGGAGTGGAGGGTCCGTTGAGCGTCGTTTCATACACGTTGCCTTGTTGGCAGCCTCGTCCTGAGCCAAGGGCGGGACGCATGCTTCGCCCGTCGTCGACTCCTGGCTTCGCGACGAAGCTCGCGAGCGAACTCAGGGACGCGGCCTCGAAGCTGCCGCCGACTACTTCCTGGACGGGTCAGTCCGGTTGCCGCTCGCACGCATCCCGACTCTCGCCAACGCGAACTGGAGTCCGATCGATGGTGAGCTCTTGGATATCCATTTCACGAGCGTAGTTGGTGGACGGTGTCGTGCGCGCCTGCAATGGGCCTGATCCCTGGCCTGGAAAGAGGTTCTTCACCGATCTGCGTGGGCTTGGCGAGATGGGAACGTTTCACGGTTTGCCTGCGGCGCTGGCGCCGGGCGCTGCGCGCCTGGCGACCCCGGTGGCATGTCTTGGCAAGCGGGAGGTCGCCCTTCCTGCCGCTCGCCACCAAGCTCGCCCGGGAACGCCAGGCGCGCAGCGCCTGGCTCCTGCGCCGCAGGCAAACCGCTCACTCACCGTAAGGCGTCCCGCAGATCTTGATCGCGAAGGCGACGCCGCGGGCATTGGACGCATTCATGGCGCAACCGCGTCCCAACCGCTGCCGTCAGCTCGCCTGCGGCGTCGACGCGACGCGCGGGCTGTGCCGCGACATCGGTGCCGGGTGCGGCGGCAGGCGCTCCTCCACGAGTCCGCGGTTGATCGCGATCGCGGCCGCCTGCGTGCGCGAGGTGGCGCTCAGCTTGCTCAAGATGGCGTTCATGTGCGTCTTCACCGTGCCGACCTCGACGAGGAGCAGCCGCGCGATGGCCTTGTTGCTCTCGCCGGCGACGACGAGCTGCAGCACCTGCGATTCGCGCGACGTCAGCGACACGCGGGTCAGGCTCTCCGCGACGCGCGCCGCGACCGAGCGGCCGAGGTAGCGCTCGCCCTGGGCCAGCGCGAGCACGCCCTCGACGAATTCGCCGAGGGGCGCGCCCAGCAGGACGTAGCCGTGGATGCCCGCGGCGATGGCGCGCCGGATGTCCTCCTCGCGGTCGCTGGTGGCCAGGACCAGGATTCGCGTGGCCGCGAGCGAGGGCCGAGCGAGCGGGGCGGCCTGCACGGCGAGGTTCAGGGCTTGCGGGAGGTCGGCGATGGCGACGGCGACCGGGCGGCCGTCAAGATCCGCGGCGTCCGGGCTGCCTTCGAAGACGTCGAAGTCACCCTGCGCACGCAGGGAGGACACGATCCCGGCCCGGACCAGCGGGTTGGGATGCATCGCCAGGACGGCGGGACGGCAAGGGGCGGGGTGGGTCATCGGGGTGCTCCGGCAGCGCGAAGTGGCTGCGTCATGCACAGGTAGACAGTGCGGCGGCCGTTCTATTCCGCGGGTGGGGGGCGGTGGCGCGTCAATCCTTGCTAATTGGCCGGACGGTGTTCGGGCTCCACGCCTTAGCGCGGATTGACTGGCTCCGCGCAAGGATGGATTCCATGATCGACCCGAATCACCACGGACCACGTCATGCCGCATCCACTTGCCGCGGAACTCGCCTTGCAGGTCGAGCCGCTCATTCCAGCCCTGCGACGCTATGCGCAGGCCCTCGTGCGCAACCGCGAGATGGCCGACGACCTGGTGCAGGACTGCCTGGAACGGGTCGTCGCCCGGTGGGGCCAGCGCCGCAGCGAGGAGGGCACGCGAAGCTGGATGTTCGCGATCGTGCACAACCTGGCCATCAACCACCTGAAGCAGCAGACGCTGCGCGGCCCGCACGTCGACATCGAGGACGTCGACGAGTCGGTGCTCCTGCAGCCGCCGTGCCAGGAGGACAGGCTGCTGCACGACGAGCTCGTGCGGGTGCTGTGCGACCTGCCCGACGAGCAGCGCGCCGCCCTCGTGCTGGTGTGCGTGGACGGCCTGTCGTACGCCGAGGCCGCGACGGAGCTGGGCGTGCCGATCGGCACCGTGATGTCCCGCCTGAGCCGGGCCCGCGCCAGGCTTCAGCGCGCGCTGGGCTGAGCGTCGGCGCCGGGCATCGCCACCAGGCCGAGATCGACCAGCGCGGCGACCTGCGCGAGTCGGGCGGCCGTCACGCGGGTGACGACGATGGCGAAGGAGGCGCGCGTGCTCGCCAGGATCGCCGATTCGGCACGCTGCACCGACGACACGAGCACGCTGCCCGACCCGAGCGCGCGCAGCGCGCGCCGCTGGACGACGCCGCCGGCGACGTCGACGACGACGGCCGCATCGCGGCAGGCGGCCTCGAGGGCGCGCGGGCTCGCGTCGATCGCGAGCTCGGCGCCCAGCGCGCGCAGCGCCGGCGCGTACCTCGAAGGGGCGACCGCGACGGCGCGCAGCCCGTGCGCGCGCGCCATCTGCACCGCCAGGCCGCCGACGACGCTTTCGGCACCCAGGATGACGACGGTCTCGCCGCGTTCGGGGCGGCCGTGCTCGAACAGCATCTGCCACGCGGTGACGGCCGCGGTCGGCAGGGCGGCCGCCTGCGCGAAGTCGAGCCGGCGGGGCTTGAGCGCGAGCAACGAGGCGGCGAGCACGGCGCGTTCCGTGCCGGCGCGCAGAAGTCGCGGCGTGGTCACGCCGAACACCTCGTCGCCGGGCACGAGCCCGGCCACGCTGTCGGCGACGGCCTCCACGATGCCGGCAACGCCGTTTCGCGCGGCCACGGAATCGCCGGCAGTCCGATGGTGCCCGGCCGCGGCCCGGATCCGCAGGAGGAGTTCGCCCGCGCACAGGGCCGCGGCGGACACGGTCGGACCGAGGTCGTCGAGGTACCGGGCGTCGGCCGGTGACGGGGAGAGGGGGGCGAAGGCCATGTGTTGATCCAGGGCACGAGGTGGCTGCCATCTTGGAGGGGGCGCCGGCAGGTTCCAAGAATCCTTGGTGGCAGCCCGCACTCCACCCTGTGGCCTGGTGACCCGTGCGCGCCGGCGCTGTCCGCAGCCGGTCGGCGACGAGTTCGTCGAACTCGTCGAAAGTGGCTCTGCCTGCCGAGCTCGCCGTCGGGCCTTCGCGAGGGATCACCATGAGCGACTTGTGGCGAATGCGCGCAGGCGGCGATCCTCCCGGGAGGCGGTCGGATTGGCCGGTGTGCGGCGTCCCCGGCCCGGCGCGATCGGCCGGCCGGCCGCTTTCGCCTGACCGTGGGGGCCGACGCCACTTCTGCGGCGCCCGTTGCATCGCTAGACTCTCATGACCGTCCCAGAGAGGATCGTCATGTCATCGGACATCGTGACCACGGGCGCCGTCGGCGACGCCGGCGAGGAGGTCTTGCGCTTCGGCCCGTTCACGCTGCGCCCGGCGCAGCGCGTGCTGGCGGAGGGCGAGGCGCGCATCCATCTCGGCAGCCGCGCGTTCGACATCCTGCTGCTGCTGCTCGAACGCGCGGGCAACTTCGTCGCCAAGGACGAGATCGTCGCCCGGGTCTGGCCGACCACCGTGGTCGTCGACGGCAACCTGCGCGTGCACGTGACCGCGCTGCGCAAGGCGCTGTCGGACGGGCGGGACGGGCACCGCTACATCGTCAACGTCCCCAATCGCGGCTACAGCTTCGTCGCGCCGGTGACGCGCGGACGCGAGGCGGCGCCGACCCCGGTCGTCGCCGCCGCGCAGGTGCCGGCGTTGGCCGGCCCGCTGCATCGCACCGTGGGCCGCGACGCGGCCATCGAGTCCTTGAGCCGCGCGGTGCGCCGGCATCGCCTCGTGACGGTCGTCGGCGCGGGCGGCATCGGCAAGACGACCGTCGCGCTGTCGATCGCCTGCGCCGCGGCGGCCGAGCCGTCGCCCTGGAGCGGCGTGCACGTCGTCGACCTCGCGCCGCTCGCCGACGGCCGGCTCGCGTCAGGCGCGCTGGCCGGCGTCCTCGGGCTGCGCACCGACGCGGACGACGCGCTGCCCAACATCCTCGCCTACCTGCACGACAAGTCGCTGCTGCTGCTGCTGGACAATTGCGAGCACGTGCTGCCCGAGATCGCCTGGCTGGCCGAAGCCATCCTGCGCGCCGCGAGCGGCGTGCACCTGCTCGCCACGAGCCGCGAGCCGCTGCGGGCCGATGGCGAGCGCGTCCACCGGCTGCCGCCGCTCGACGCACCCCCGCCGGGTGCGGCCCTCACGCCGGCCGAGGCATTGCGCTTCGGCGCCGTCGAGCTGTTCGTGGACCGCGCGACGGCCGCGCTCGACACCTTCGTCTTCCTCGACGCCGACGTGGAACCCGTGGTCGACATCTGCCGCCGGCTGGACGGCATCCCGCTCGCCATCGAGCTGGCGGCGGCGTTCGTGTCCTCGCTCGGCGTGCGCGGCGTGCGCACGGCCCTCGAGGGCCGCATCCTGCAGGCCCGGCCGGGGCGGCGAACGGCGGTGCCGCGCCACCGCACGCTGCAGGCGATCATCGAGTGGAGTCACGGTCTCCTGTCGCCGCGCGAGCGCATCGTCCTCGCGCGCATCTCGGTGTTCTGCGGCAGCTTCACGCTGGAGTCCGCCGGTGCGGTGGCGAGCGACGGCGAGTCGACCCAGGCCGACGTCTTCGACGCGGTGACGGCGCTGGCGGCCAAGTCGCTGGTCTGCGTGGACGTGAGCCGTGAGCCGGCCACGTTCCGGCTGCTCGAGACCACGCGCGGATTCGCCGCGGAGCGGCTCGCCGAGAGCGGGCAGCTGACGGCGATGCGGCGTCGCCATGCCGAGCACCTGATCGAGCTGCTGCGCGACTCCGAAGTCGCCTGGTGCACGGACGACGCGAGCGCCTGGCGCAGGCGCTACGGAAGACACGTCGACGACGTGCGGGTCGCCCTCGGCTGGACGATGTCGCCCGAAGGCGAGCCCGAGCTCGGCATCGCGCTCGCCGCGCGCTCCGCGCTCCTGCTGTTCCAGCTCTCCCGGGCGGAGGAATCCATGCGCTACGCCGAGGCCGCGACGGACGCGATCGAGCGCCTTGGGACGGCCGACCCGCGGCTCGAGTTCGAGCTCCACATCATCTGCGGCTTCCTGCTGACGCACACGCGCGGCGATCGCGCGGGAACGCAGCGCGCGCTCGAACACGCGCTCGAGCTCGCACGCGAACACGACGACCGCGGGGAGCTCGCGCTGGCCTGCAGCGCGAACTGGGTTGGCGCGTTCATGCGCTGCGACCCGCGCGCGATGCTCGACTTCGCGACGCGCTTCGAGGCGCTCACGGCCGGCGACGCCGACCCGGCGTCCGTGCTTCTCTACGACCGGATGAAGGCCCAGGCGCTGCACGTCCTCGGCGACCAGCCCGGCGCCCGCCTTCACGCCGAGCGCGCGCTGGCGGCGCCGACTCGCGAGCGGCCGCCGTTCCTCAGCGGCGCATGGGTCGACCAGGGCATGACCATGTCGATGTTGCTCGCGCGCGTCCTCTGGCTCCAGGGCTGGCCCGACCGGGCCGAAGAGGCCGCCGCCCTGGCCGTGGCGCGCGCGCGCGCCGACGGCGAGAGCATCGCGCTGGCCTACGTGCTGGCGCTCGGCGCGTGTCCCCTGGCGATGTGGATGGGGCGCCTCGAGCTGGCGCGCGAGCGCGTGGCGCTCCTGATGCGCCATACGCTCGAGCATTCGCTCAAGCCCTGGCGCGGGTTCGCGATCGCCTACTGCGCGCTGCTCGACTGGCTCGAGGGCGGGGGCCGCGGCGAGCCCGTGCTGCCGGCGGGGTTCGACGTGCATGAGCATCCCGTGCAACTCGCCGAGCTCCTCGCCACGCTGCACCCGGCGTGGGCCGACGAGGTCGTGTTCGCGCGCGGCGACGCGGGGGACGCCGGCTGGTGCCAGGCCGAACTGCTGAGGGTGCGCGCGGGGCGCCTGCGCGCCCAGGGTCGCGAGGATGTGGCCGAGATCATGTTCCTCGCGTCGCTCGAGCGGGCACGCGGCGACGGTGCCGTGGCCTGGGAACTGCGCACCGCAACCAGCCTCGCACGGTTCCAGGAGGAGCAGGGCCGGCACGAGGAGGCGCTCGAATTGCTGCGATCGCTGCTGGGTCGCCTGGCCGAAGCGCGGGCTACGGCCGACGTTCGCGAGGCCACGGCCTTGCACGACGCGCTGGTGCGTACCGTCGCGCGGTCGCATCGCCCCGCGTCCGGACGCACGCCGGGCCAGCGCGAGCGCGACCGGCAGGCGCGGTGACGGACGCCGCCGTCCACGACGCCGGCCTTCGCGAAGGCCGGGCGGTGACCTCGCCGATGACCGGGGAGACGCCGGTGACCAGCGCCGATCGGCCTTGCAGATCAAGAAGATCGGTCACGGTGGTACTTGGTGGATGAGGTGTTGACGGACTGAATCGTGCAGGCTGCGAACCGCCGCGTAAATGCGGCGGAGTGTTCACGTGGACCTATGCCGAAGGGGGCTTACGTACCGCAATGACGCAGGCGAATCCTGTTGGGGGCGAACGGCATTCGTCCCCGGTTCGACGGTCGGCCCCATCGCGTCTTTCGCGAGCCCAAGGGGCTTCGCCGGCCGTTTCGACGTCTCGAGCCACAACCAAGGTTGGTGCCGGCACTCTGCCCTCTTGGCGTGGCTGTGCCGCAAGGCGATCCATACGATCTGGACTCCATGGACTGCTGAACGACGCCGGGCCTGCCGCGCGCGATCCGCCGTCCATTCCTCTTCAACCCAAGGATCTCGAGATGACCAAGAATTCCCTCGTCGCCGTTCTTCTGTCCATCGCCGCGGGCGTGTCCTTCGCGCAAACCGACGCGGCGGTCTCGCCCCCCGACCAGGCGGCTTCTGCGCCGAAGAAGCAAAGGCTGCTCAAGAAGCTCCGCAAGCACAAGCCGGCTCAGCCAGCCACGAATCCGGAGGCGTCCTTTGACAAGAAGGGCGGTGCCTGAGCCCTGCGGTCGCCGCCGCCTTTCGTGTCGCCACTCCGGACGCGAAGATCGTCGGGGATTTCGCCTCGCCATCCAGGGCGTGGTTGCTTCCCATCACGACGCTCAGCGGATCGCTCGAAAAGCGATGCGTGCGTGAGCGGAAATGCGCTCGCGATAGAGCCCGTCGTGCGAGGACGGAGCGGCGATGAGAAAAGGCAGGCCGGCCGAGGCTTCAAGCCCGGTCACGCGCGATCCTGGGCGCCTCCGGCTTCATGGGCGCTCCGTCATCCGGCGGACGCTGGAAGCCGCAATCGCCCGCTTGTCGATCAATGCGACTCGTACCGCCTGTGCCGCCTCGACCACCGAGTCGGGGTCGGAATGCAGGGCATCGATGGGCCTCGCTTGCCGCAGCGACCTGTTGGGTTCGACGAACCATCGGGCAACGCACTGATCTTCCAGGTACTCGCCAAGTTCGAAAGCCGAGTCGGCCACCGCCTTGTACGGCGTCATGTGCGGCCGCTCGAACTGGAACCGTGGCAGCAGCAGTTGGTCGCGCCATGAAAAGCTCACGAGCCGGCGATTCACGATCCACTTGGCGAGCACGGAGACGGGTTGACGCCAATGCGGGCGCATCAGGAAAACAACCTCGTCCGAAGTCGCCAGGCCGCCATGGACGTCGTAGGCGGCCATCAGGCGGGCAACGCTGACGTCGGTGCCGCGCCGCATCGGGCCTGCGATCGTCGAACTCGTGATGTTGGGATGGGAGCCAGAGACCTCGACGTACATGACGCTTCTCCTGAATGGGCCAAGGCCAGTCTGCGGCCTCCCCTGCGTCGGTGCCACGCCATTTGGATCGATGGCCATCTCGTTTCTTTGGTAGAGACGGCGCCGCGCAGCCCCTGCGCTATCGGCATGCCACGGGAGCTTGCATGGCGATTGGGAACGGCCTGGAAATCGGCGTCGGCGAATCGCGCTTCGCCGCAGCATTCCGACTGGAATGGCGAGCCACGCAAGCTTCATTTTCCAAGCGAAGCCTTGATTCCTAGACTGCGTTCATCGCCTCAGGAAGCCGCTCATGACCACCGCTTTTCCCCTGCCTTCTCGACTGCAAGAGCAACGCAACTACGTCGGCGAGTGCCCGAGCGACAACAGCATCTCGCCCGTTGCGCGGCGGATGGCTTTCGCATCCGCGTCGTCGGCGACAGCCCGCGACAACGCGAGTGCCCCGACCAGGGCGGCGAGGCAGGCCCATGCGTGATCGGTGCGCGAAACCCCGTCCTGGGCCGGCAGCATGTTCTCGATGAGCTGGGCCAACCCGCGCGCGCCTTCGCCAAAGACGGCACGCACGCTCTCGCCCTCGCGTTCGGCGTCCGGCCCCAATGCGGCCAGGGCGCAACCGTCGCCGACCTGTTCGGAATGGATGTCCGAAAGATAGCTCTGCACGAACTCGCGCAGCGGCTCCTTCCCGGCGTTGGCCACCATGCCTTCCCAGCGCGCCTGGTTGTCCTGCAGCGCGCGCTCCAGCGCCAGCCTGACCAGGTCCTGCTTCGATTCGAACTGGCCATAGAAGCCGCCGCGCGTGAGGCCGGCGGCCTGCATCAGCTCGTTGAGGCCGACGCCGGCAAAGCCGCGCTCGCGAAACAGCCTGGACGACGCCTCGATGACCCGCTCTCGGTTGGCTTCGGCTTGGTCGCGACTGACTTTCATCTCTGTGACTCCTTGGGGGCTTGACACATTTTAGATTCAGATCGACATTTATCAATAATGTCGACCGACATTTAACAAGCACACCCCACCTACCCGGAGTTCCTCATGAAAGCGTTGATCTCGGGCTACGCCCGCACTCCCTTCCACTTCTCCAACAAGGGCCGGCTCGCCGCGCTGCGGCCCGACGAGATGGCGGCCCAACTCGTGGCCAGGCTGCTGTCGAGCCTGGAGGTCGATCCCGCCGCGCTGGAGGACGTGATCGCCGGCTGTGCCTACCCGGAAGCCGCGCAGGGCAACAACATCGCGCGCATCGTCGCGCTGCGCGCCGGGCTGCCCGTCGAGGTAGGCGCCATGACGGTCAACCGCTTTTGCGGCTCCTCCATGTCGGCCATCCACGTCGCCGCGGCGCAGATCGAGGCGGGGCAAGGGGAGGCGTACCTGTGCTTCGGCGTGGAGTCGATGACGATGGTGCCCCAGGGCGGCTTCAACTTCTCGCCCAACCCCTGGCTGCGGGAGCACACCCAGGCCTACGTCTCGATGGGGCAGACGGCGGAAAACGTCGCCGCGCGCTACAGCATCCCGCGCCCGGCGCAGGAGCAACTGGCCCTGGAATCGCATCGCAGGGCCGCCGCGGCGCGCGCGGCAGGGGCGCTGCGCGACGAGATCGTGCCGTTGAAGCTCGATGACGGCTCGGTGGTGGAGGAGGACGGCTGCATCCGCCCGCAGACTTCACTCGAGGCGCTGGCCGCGCTGAAACCCGCCTTCCGCCCGGACGGCGTGGTCACCGCCGGCACCGCCTCGCCGCTCACCGACGGGGCGGCCGCGGTGCTCGTGAGCACCGAGGCATTCGCGCAGCGCTTCGGGCTCCAGCCGCTCGCGCGCATCCGCGCCATGGCCACGGCGGGCGTCGACCCTGCGCTGATGGGCCTGGGGCCGATTCCCGCCAGCCGCAAGGCCCTGCAG
>FSVG01000314.1_pt1 | contig 23756 bp, 17 predicted proteins | sample 1637511 | NCBI WGS metagenome assembly FSVG01 (sample SAMEA3914816, study PRJEB12502) | metagenome | biome: forest; material: soil | place: USA | collected 2011-09-16 | depth 0.3 m
ATCGAGGTCACCGACGGCGATCGTGGCCGGCCTGTCCTTGCCCTTGGTCGCCAGCACGGCCCCCTTGCGGAACGCGGCGCCGGTGCGGATGTCCTCGCCGGTGATGCGCGAGATCTCCACCGGCGCCACGCCGTTGAGCACGCCCAGCTTCAACGCCGCGGTGTACGACAGGTCGATGATGCGGCCCGGCGCGAACGGGCCGCGGTCGTTGACCCGCACGACCACCTCGCGCCCGTTGGCCGGGTTGCGCACCCGCGCATAGCTCGGGATCGGCAGCGTCTTGTGCGCCGCCGTCATCGCGTACATGTTGTAGGCCTCGCCACTGGCCGTGCGACGGCCGTGGAACTTCTTGCCGTACCACGAGGCCAGCCCCTTTTCGGTCAACGCGCGGTCGTCCGTCACCGGCACGTAGGTCTTGCCCCCGACCTCGTACGGCTTGTTGGGCCCGCCGCTGCGGATCGGCTCGATCTGCGGCACCGCGTCGGGCACCTTGTCGAGATCCACCGGCGGCTTGGCCTCGGGGCCGTCGCGCTGCGCGTTGCCGGGCGGCAGGCGCGAGACGTTGCCGGGGCCGCCGGGCGGGGTCGTCTGGCAGGCGGCGAGCACGGCCAGCAGCGCGGCCAGCGATGCGCGCCGCGCCGCGTGCAGGACGCCGGGCAACGTCAACGAGGGTGAAGGACGAACACGAAGAGGCATTCGAGAGGGCCGAAGCCGGATGCGTGGTCGCGCGCCCGGGCGGCGCTCGCGTTGCGGCGAGCTTACACCGAGTGCCCGCGCGACGGCATCGAGAGCCGGCCCTCGCTCACCGCGGACATGGCCGTCGCCATGGCGGCGATGCGCGCGGACATCGGCAACAGGGCCGCGACACGCTGGGCGCCGATGAGGGGAATGTTCACCGCCGGCTCACGCGGGCGACATGCCCAGCTCGGACATGATGAAGCCCAGCCATTCGGTCCGCTGGATCACGGACGTTTCGCTATCGAGCGACGCATGGCCGGTGTCCTTCCACACGCGCAGCAGGACGCGGCGCCCCGAGCTCGTGGCTTCCTGCAGGCGCGCGGTGAACTTGCGGCCGTGGAACGGCCGGCAACCCGCATCCTTCTCGCCGAAGACCTGGAATACGGCCGGGTAGGCGACCCCGTCGCGGAGGTTGTGATACGGCGAATACGAATAGAGGATCTTGGACATCACCGGGTCGTTCGGGTCACCGTAGTCCTGGCGGAAGATGGCCTGGATCGGGGCCGAGGCGGTGTCGTTCGGCAGCGGTTCGAGCTGGTCGAAGATCGGTACGTCCGGCACGACCACGCGAAACAGGTCGGGCCGATGCGCGATCACCGCGCCCGCCAGCAGCCCGCCGTTGCTCGCGCCCGTCATCGCCAATAGATCGGGTCGCGTGATGCCCTGGGCGATGACCTGCAGGGCGATGGCGAAGAAGTCGAGGTAGCAGTTCCACTTGCAGGCCAGGCGCCCGCTCTCGTGCCAGAGCTTGCCGTATTCGCCGCCGCCGCGGATGTTGGTGTGGACCAGCACGCCGCCCGCGCGAATGAAAGGCGTGTAGTGCGCCAGGAACGTCGGCGTGAACGCAGCGTTGAAGCCGCCATAGCCGGTCATCAGGGTGGGCCGGGGCGTGTCCAGCGCCACGTCGTCGCCGTGAACGAGGAAGTACGGGATGCGCACCCCGTCGACGCTCGGCGCGAAATGTTGCGTGACCTTGATGCCGTCGAGCCGCATGGTCGGCGCGACGACGGTGCTCAGCTCGCCGCTGTCGACCGCGTAGTGATAGATGCCGCTGGTCTCGGTGAAACCGCCGTAGTCGAACGTCAGCGCGTCGCTGCGATCGAATCGATGGAAGGCGCCGATCCAGCTGCTGCCCGGCTCCTGCACCGGCACCACGCGCTCGCGGCCGTCGGCCGGGTCCAGCACGCGCAGCCGCAGCGAGACGTCGAGCAGGTCGGCAACGGTCACCTGGCCGCCGCACACGCCGACCGCGCGCAGCACGGCCTTGCCCTGCGGCGCGATCTCGCGCCAGGTGGCGATGTCGCGCGACGTCGCCACGGGGATGGCGACGATGCGCCCGCGCGGGCTTTCGTCGCTGTGCGCGCGGGCGACGTAGGTGTCCGAGTCGAGCCAGGCGCCGCAGACCTCGCCTTCGTAGTGTTCGGGGATGAAGCGCCGCCAGGTGCCGGTGCGCGTGTCGCCGATCATGTAGGCCGTGCGTTCGTGCGGCCCGGAGACCGTGACGACCCAGCGGCCGTCAGGCGACACCTCACAGATCAGCCCCGACATGTGCGCGGGCACGTCGTCGAAGCCGAAGACGATCTCGGGCCGGGCCGCGACGCCTTCATCCAGCGGGACGAAGCGGACGCGGTGACGCCCCGCGGGATCGCGATCGTGCAGATAGAAGCCGCTGCCGTCGGGAAGCCAGCCCGGCAGCGCCCCGCTGTAGCCCATCGCAGGCAGGGGCGCGCGCACGGCCCGGCCGGTCGCGGTGTCGAAGATGTGCCACTGCCCGGTCATGTCGCCGTGCACGCAGACGATGGCGGCCAGGCGCTTGCCGTCCGGAGAGGGCTCGAACCAGAGCACGGCGCCGGTCGACGCATCGTCGGGCGGGAGGTGATCCGCGACGTCGAATACCGGCTTGCCGGCGTCGTGCAGGCTCGTGGATGTCCACACGACCCGACCACCGCCCTGCGGCGGCGGAGCGATCCAGAACCAGTGCTCGCCGCGCAGCCGGGGCGGCGTCCTGGACGAAGCGAAGTTGCTCGCGTCGTTGGCCCGGATCTGCGCAGCCAGCGCATCGAAATGCGGCCATGCGCGGGCGGCCTGCTCGGCTTGCGCGTCCTGCTGCCATTGCCACGCGAGCGTCTCCTCGGTGTCGTGCTGCAGCCAGTCGTAGGGATCTTCGAAGGTGACGCTGCCGACCGTCTTCGTGACGGGCCGTCGGGGAGTGGAAAGCATGGGGCTTCTCCAGGGTTTCGGTTTGGGGACAGAGGAACTGCGCGACCGTCAGCCTCGGCCTTCGAGCGTCGCCTTGACGCTCTCCAGGTAGCCGATCAGTCCGGCGTCGTATTGGGCGGTGATCGTCTCGACCGCGGCCGCGAGCTCCTCGCGCGTCCCGGCGGCGGCCCATTCCATCGCGAGGTCGGCATGGCAATCGATCGCGAGACGCGCGCCCGCGGGGCCTTCCTGCGCCTGGTAGGTCGCGCGGACGGTCATGCCGCCGGGCACGCACAGGTAGTCGGCCGCCATGCTGAGCCGCCGCTCGGACCTGTTCAGCTCGGTGACGCGGCAGATGCGGTGATCCAGCAAGGCGCCGTCCTTTTCGAACCGCAACGTATAGGCGCCCAGGTACGCGGTGCGATCCTGCAGCGGCTCGATCGAGTAGCCGATGGCGCTGAATTTGCGCGCCTCGACATAGTCGGCGAGGAGCGCGTCCCAGACGATCTCCGGCGCGCAGGCGATGTCCAGCGCGACGTGATTGACGATCGTGACGGGAATGCGTTGTTCAGCCATGCTTGTTGCCATGTGGAGGCCTAAGGAACTCGACGATCCGCGTCGAGGCGACCGGATGTCTCGAGTACCGGCAGCTCGAGGCGTGACGGACGCAAGGCATCGTGAAACACGCTGATCTGCGCCGTCCTCATGGTCACCGCCGTCGCGATCGGCTCGCCGGTGTTCGGGTTCGGATCGATGAAGGGGAAGAAGTCCGGTCGCAGCAGCAGCGCCAGGCGGTGTCCCGCGGCGAGCTCGTGGCTCACGAGCGTCAGCTTGAGACGAACCTCGACCGGCTCGCCCGGCACCAGCGCCACCTCGCGGTCGAAGCCCTGGCGATAGCGCAGCCGCAGCGCGTGATACGCGAGCTCGACGACCGAGCCGTCGGGCCGGATCTCGGCCAGGTGCGCGACGACATCGCTGTCGGGCGCGTCCACGGCGACGTGGAGGACCAGCTCGGACTCACCCAGGATGGTCAGCGGCTCGTCGAGCACGTCGGTCTTGAACAGCAACGTGTCGATGTGCCTGACATGCTCGTCCAGGCTGCTGATCCGGCCCATCGCCTCGGTCAACGGGGCGACGAATGGGGTCATGGGGTCGGATCGCATCCGATCGGGCCGGTCCGCGACGTCCTGCTGCCGCGTGACCAGCACGCCGGCACCGTATTCGCCATTGGCGGGTGCAGCGCTGGAAAGGAAGAAGGGACGGCGAACCACTTCCTGCGGTGGGAACGCGTCGAAGGTCTCGTAGCGGTTGCGGCCCGTGATGAAGACCTTGGCCTTGCCGCCGATGGCGGGGCCGTCGCCCTTGTTCTTCAGGTGCTTGTCGTAGAACGCCAGGCGCACCGGATAGGGATCGGCCGAAGCACGGCTGTCGATCGCGTGCGGACCGTAGCGGTCACCACCGCCGGTGTAGACCTGCCCGTGATCCCAGGGGCCCAGCAGAAGTTGCCGGTCGGCACGGTCGGCGGCATGGGCGAGCAGGCTGTTCCAGGCGGCCATCGTGCCGATGCTCGGGTCGAAGTTGCCGGTGATGAACAGCGCAGGCAGGTCCATCGCGGCATAGTCTTCGGGAAGCATCGTCCGTGCCTTCCACCAGTCGTCGAAGACGGGATGCGCCAAAGCGTCGCGGTAGTACTTGAGCTTGTCGCCCGCGAGCACGTCGTCGGCGGCGTCGACGGCGGGGCGCATCGTCAGGCGACGCAGCCAATCGGGCTGGCTGAGCATCGGCAGGGTCGCCATGAAGCCGCCGGTCAGTTCGGAAAGCGACTCGATCGAAATCAGCTTCAACCAGTTGAGGGTGTGAAGCCGCGTGAACGCCCCGCCGAAATAGGGCAGCTCGCGGAAGAAGTCTGCCGCCGGAACCTGCGGGACGATGCACCTGAGATGGGGCGGTCGCGCCGCGGCCGCCGCCAGCTGCGTCATGCCGACATACGATCCGCCGTCCATGCCGACCTGGCCATCGCACCACGGCTGGGCGGCGAGCCACTCGATCGTGTCATGGCCGTCGGTGCGCTCGAGCGGTGAGTTGAAGGCGAACTCGCCCTCCGACTTGCCGGTGCCGCGGATCAGCTGGTTGACGACGATGTAGCCATCGTCGACATAGCGAAGTTGCCGCAACCTCGCCCAGCCGAGCACCTCCTCCCGATACGGCGTGCGCCACAGGATGGCAGGAGCGGGCGCGTCGCCCTTTGGTCGCCAGACATAGGTGTCGAGCCGCACGCCGTCGCGCATTGGCAGCATCGTGCGGATGTCGGGCTCGGGCATGCGCTCGATCGCCGGCGCCTCGCCCGCCGCGGTCTTGCCCAGCAGTGCCATCGAATCCCGAGGGGGCTGTTCGGCCCCGTCGAGACCCTCTGAGTTCACACGGTCAACGCTCATCTGGTCCTCTCACCGCCGGTACTTGAAACGTTCGCCGGGGCCGCATCGCGGTCTGTTCAAGACATCGTCGAAACGCACCTTACCATACAAGACTGTACTGTCAAACCAGGAGGATTCCCGGAGGGCGACTGCGGGCTTCCTACCTCCAGGCACGAGCTTTGCGAACGTGCGATCGAATGCGTTGACATACAGTACACCACTGTTTGATAATCGACTCGCAGAAACTGATCGCCGCCGATCCAGCGCGGTGAAGCCGTCGACGCGCACGTCCTTGTGATTGCCAGGAGCCCCCTTTGACCCAACGTTATTCCGCGCTGTCCGTATTTCGCGAAGGCCTGAACGGCCAGCGCGGATGGGAGCCCGCATGGCGCGACGCGAAGCCCAAGGCGAACTACGACGCGATCGTGATCGGCGGCGGCGGGCACGGCCTGGCGACCGCCTACTACCTGGCCAAGAACCACGGCCTGCGCAACGTCGCGCTGCTGGAGCGCAACTGGATCGGCGGCGGCAACACGGGCCGCAACACCACGATCATCCGCTCGAACTACTTCTATCCGGAGACCGCGAACTTCTTCGAGTTCTCCCTCAAGTTGTATGAAGGCCTGTCGCGCGAGCTGAACTACAACATCATGTTCTCGCAACGCGGCATGTGGATGCTGGGGCACGACCGCCACGGCCTGGAGATGCTGCGTCGGTCGGCCAATGCGATGCGGCTGAACGGCATCGACGCCGAGCTCCATGACGGCGACTCCGTGCGCTCGCACATCCCCGGCCTCAATCCGTCGCCGCGCTTCCCGATCCTCGGCGGCCTGAACCAGCAGCGTGGCGGCTCGGCGCGCCACGACGCGGTGGCCTGGGGCTACGCGCGTGCGGCGTCCGCGCTGGGTGTCGACATCATCCAGAACTGCGAGGTGCAGGAATTCATCATCGAGGGCGGGCGCGTTCGCGGCGTCCGGACCAACCTCGGCACGCTCCGAAGCCAGACGGTCGGCATGGCGGTGGCGGGCCATTCGACCGTGCTCGCCGCGAAGGCCGGCGTGCGGTTGCCGATCAGCTCCTATGCCCTGCAGGCGTTCGTCTCCGAACCGGTCAAGCCCTGCCTGGACACCGTCATCCTCTCGCCCGCGACGGGCACCTACCTGAGCCAGTCCGACAAGGGCGAGCTCGTGATCGGCGCGGGCCTGGACCTCTATCTGTCCTATGCCCAGCGCGGCAACCTGCCCTGGATGGAGCGCGCGGCGGCCGGCGTCGTGGAGCTCTTCCCCGCGTTCTCGCGCATGCGCTTTCTGCGCCAGTGGGCCGGGATCGTCGATGTCGTCCACGACTCGACGCCCATCATCGGCTCGACGGAGCTCGAGGGCTTTCACGTGAATTGCGGTTGGGGCACGGGTGGCTTCAAGGCGATCCCGGCGGGCGGGTGGTGCCTGGCGCACCTCATGGCCACGGGCGAGTCGCATCCATTGGCTCGCGCGTTCGATCTCGAGCGATTCAAGACGGGCGCGTTGATCGACGAAGCCGCCGCCTCGGGCATCGCCCACTGAAGGAGTCTTCCCAAATGCTGCTCATTGAATGTCCGCATTGCGGCCCGCGCGCAGAAATCGAGTTCCGCTGCGGCGGCGAAACGCACATCGACCGTCCCGGACCCCATGCCGAGGTGTCCGACGACGCGTGGGCCAACTACCTGTTCTATCGATCGAATCCTAAGGGCAGTCATCGGGAGCGCTGGCTGCACTCGGCGGGTTGCCGGCGCTGGTTCAATCTCGAGCGCGACACCGTCACCCACCGCATCTCCGCCGTCTATCCGATGGGTGAAGTGCTGAACACGGAATCCTCGCTATGAGCGGATGGCGCGCTGCCTGCGGCACCACGATCGACCGCAGCAAGCAGATCTCCTTCACCTGGGCCGGGCGGACGTATCACGGCTTCGCCGGCGACACGCTCGCCTCGGCGTTGCTCGCCAACGGCGTGTCCATCGTCGGGCGGAGCTTCAAGTACCACCGACCGCGCGGGCTGATGGCCGCGGGGCTGGAGGAGCCGAACGGCATCGTGCAGTTGGAGCTCGGTGCGAACGCCCAGCCGAACCTCAAGGCGACGCAGGTCGAACTCTATGAAGGACTCGTCGCCAAGCCGGTGAATGCGAAGCCGAGCGCCGAGTTCGACCTGATGGCCGTGAACTCGCTGTTCAAGCGCTTCATTCCCGCGGCGTTCTACTACAAGACATTTCTCTGGCCGAACTGGGGCCTGTTCGAGCCGTCGATCCGCAAGGCCGCGGGGCTGGGCACCGCCCCGACCGAGCCTGATCCGGACAGCTACGAGCACCGTCACGCGCATGTCGACGTGCTGGTGGTCGGCTCCGGCCCGGCGGGCCTGGCGGCTGCCGAGGCGGCCGCCGCCGACCCCGCGAACCTGCGCGTGGTCCTGGTGGAGGCCGACCGCGAATTCGGCGGCAGCCTGCTCTCTGGCGGAGAGCCCCTCGAGGGAATGCCGCCGCTCGAGTGGCGCGACCGGGCGCTGGCTCGCCTGCGCGCGATGCCCAACGTGTCGCTCCTCAACCGCGCGATGGCGTTCGGCTTCTACGACCATGGGCTCGTCGCGTTGAGCGAGCGCCTGAGCGACCATCTCCCGATCGGCAAGCGCACGGGCGCGCGCCTTCGTCTGTGGAAGATGCGTTGCCGCAAGGTCATCCTGGCAACGGGTGCGTTCGAGCGCCCCATCGCGTTCTCGGGCAACGACTTGCCGGGCGTCATGCTCGCGTCGGCCGTGCAGACCTATGTGGGACGCTTCGGCGCGCTGCCGGGGCGGCGCGCGGTCGTCTGCACGAACAACGACAGCGCCTACGCCGCCGCGTTCGCCTTGCAGGATGCCGGATGCGAAATCGCGGCGATCGTCGATTCCCGCGTGCCCGTCGGCGCCTGCGTAGCCGAAGCCCGCAAGAGAAACATCGAGGTGATCGACGGCGCCATGCCGGTTCGCGCCAAGGGCCGGCGCGGCGTGCGCGGGCTGGAGATCGCCTCCCCGACCGGCGGAGCGCGTCACCTCGTCTGCGACACGGTACTGAGCTCCAACGGCTGGAATCCCGCCGTGCACCTTCACTCGCAGTCTGGCGGCTCGCTCGCCTACGACGAGCGACTCGAATCCTTCCTGCCGACGCGCGCGGCGCAGGACGCGGTCAACGTCGGCGCGGCCGCGGGTGTCTTCGACGCCGCCGCGGCGATCGTCACCGCTCGAGCGGCGGCGCGCGGCGAATCCATCAGCGTGCCGCCGTCGCGCGAGGTCGGGCCGACCCGCCGATTCGCGGACGGCGACGCCGCCGCGCAGACGGCGTGGGTCGACTTCCAGAACGACGTGACGGTGGCGGACGTCCAGCTCGCCGCGCGCGAGAACTTCCGATCGGTGGAGCATCTCAAGCGCTATACGACGCTGGGCATGGCGTCCGACCAGGGCAAGACGTCCAACGTCGAAGGCATCCACATCCTCTCGGGATTGCTCGACAAGCCCGCGCAGGCGATCGGAACGACCAAGTTCCGGCCGCCGTTCGACCCCGTGACCATTGGCGCCTTCGCCGGCCGCGCCGTCGGTCGAGACCTGATGCCGCTCGCACGCGCCGCGTCGCATGCGGCGCAGGTGGCGCTCGGCGCGAAGATGGAGCACTACGGCGCCTGGTCGCGTGCCGCGTACTTTGCGGTGGGCGGCGAATCCGAGCCGCAGGCGATCGAGCGCGAGGTCCTGGCCGTTCGCCGCGGACTGGGGCTCTTCGATGCCTCCACGCTGGGCAAGATCGAAGTGAAGGGCCCGGATGCCGCCAGGTTCCTCCAGCGCATCTATGTGAACGGCGTCCACACCCTGAAGGTCAACCAGTGCCGCTACGGGCTCATGCTCAACGAGCACGGCATCGTCTACGACGACGGCGTCTTTGCCCGCATTGGCGAGAACCACTTCCTCGTTGGCACCACGAGCGGCCACGCGGCGGCGATCGCGGACACGCTCAACGAGTGGCTGCAATGCGAGTGGAGCGACCTGCGCGTGCTGGTCGAGAACGTCACGACCGCCTGGGCAGTGATGAACGTCGCCGGCCCCCACGCCCGCGCTGCGCTCGCCGCCGTGGGGACGGACATCGATCTCTCGGCGCAGGCGTTTCCCCACATGACGTTCCGGGCCGGCCATGTCGGAGGCGTCCCGGCGCGAATCCAGCGGGTGAGCTTCACCGGCGAGCTCTCGTATGAGGTCGCCGTTCCGTGGGGTCATGGCGCGGCGCTCTGGGATGCCCTGATGCGCGTCGGCCGGGTGCATGGCATCACGCCGTTCGGCGTCGAGGCCTTGATGGTCATGCGCGTGGAGAAGGGCTTCCTCCACGTCAGCTCCGACACGGACGGCACCACGTATCCGCAAGACGTCGGGTTCGCGGCGGCCATTTCCCGCAAGCCGGACGACTTCATCGGCCGCCGCTCCATCATGCGATCCGACGCCTTGCGCGACGACCGGCGGCAGTTCGTGGGGCTCGAGATCGTCGGCGGCGACGACCCGTTGCCGACCGGCTCGCACGTGCTTGCGAACGATGCGTCCGCATCGGGTCGCACGCAGGGATGGGTGACGTCGAGCGTCTATTCGCCCACCCTCCAGCGGCCGCTCGCCCTGGCGCTGGTCGAGCGAGGAACCCTGCGCATGGGCGAGACCGTGCGCATCTGGGACCTCGGGCAATCCCGTTTGGCGCGCATCGCCGATCCGCGTTTCTTCGATCCGGAAGGGGAGCGACTCCGTGGCTGAACTCGATACAACAACCGTCCTGGCGCGCGCCTGGCCGGACGCTTCTTCCCTGGTGCGTCCAGGCCTGGGGATCCTGCTCGAGCAGGGCGTGGGCATCGGCAAGTTCCAGGTCGCCGGCGTCGACCCGGGCACGATCTTCCGACGACTCACGGGTTTCGAGCCGCCGCCGGCGTGCGAACAGATCGACCGCAACGGCCTGCTCTTCGCATGGCTCTCGCCGAACGAATGGCTGGTGACGGGCCCGGAGCACCGCGTCGCCGCCATGTTGTCGCAGATCGACGAGCGCGGCGCGGACGATGTGCTGGCCGTGGACCTTACCCACGCGCGCGCGCCGTTCATCGTCAATGGCACGCAGGCGCGGGACGCGCTCGCATCGCTGTGTCCGCTCGACCTGTGGTCAAAGGCCTTCCCCGTCAACGCCGTCGCGCGTTCGCTGCTGGGCGACGTCGGGATGTTCATCGCACGACTGCCCGACCTGACGGACGTCGCCAGATTCAGGGTCATCGTCGACCAGACGATGGCCGCCTACGCCGCGCGCATGCTCGCCGGCCCTCAGCCTCGTCCAGGAAACGACACATGAACAGCCATCTCGTCCTGCGCTTCCGAGCACCCGACCGGCCCGGGATCGTGGCCGGCGTCAGCGCGGTATTGGCCGGGCTCGGCTGCAACATCCGCAGCGCCGCCGTCCACGGTGACGAAGAGACGCACGGGTTCTTCTGCCGCATGGAACTCACCAGCCCGATCGACCGCGAATCGCTCGCGGCGCGCCTCCTGCTCGTCGCGCAGGACCTCGAGCTGGACTGGGAGATCGGGGACCTCGGCCGCAAGATGCGCGTGTTGATCGCGGTGTCGAAGTTCGGACATTGCCTGGTCGACCTGATCCACAAGCAGGAAATCGGACAGCTTCCGATCGAGATCGTCGGCGTCGTCTCGAACCATGACGAGATGCGAAAGACGACGCAGTGGCACGGCCTGCCGTTCTTTCACGTGCCGATGGCCGACGGGAAGGCAGCGCAGGAGGCGCGCTTCCTGTCGCTCATCGAGGAGACGGGCGCCGAACTCACCGTGCTCGCCCGCTACATGCAGATCCTGTCCGACGACTTCTGCTCGAAGCTGGGGGGGCGATGCATCAACATCCACCACAGCTTCCTGCCGAGCTTCAAGGGCGCCAAGCCCTATCACCAGGCACACGCCCGCGGCGTCAAGATCATCGGCGCCACCGCGCATTTCGTGACGGCGGATCTCGATGAAGGACCGATCATCGAGCAGGACGTGCGCCGGGTGAACCACACCGTGACGGCGGACGAGATGGTGGCGATCGGCCGCGAGACCGAGGCCTCCGTCCTCAGTCGTGCGGTGCGCTGGCAGGCCGAGCATCGCATCTTCCTGAACGGCAGCAAGACGGTCGTCCTGTGAACTCGAGCGTGTCGCCTTTCAGGAGAAGCAGATGAGAATCTTCGTTGCCGCGCTCATGACCGAGACCAGCAGCTTCTCGGCGGTGCCGACGTCGCGGCGCTCGTTCGAGAACGCCTCCCTCTTCAGGCCGAAGGCGTTGACCGCCGAGCCGGAGCAGAGCGCCTACGACCTCATCGGCTACGGGGCGATTCTTCGAAAGGCACGGGAACGAGGCTACCCCGTCTACACCTCGCTGCACGCCTTCGCCGAGCCCGGGGCGCCGAGCAGGCCGGAAGACTACGAGGGGCTGCGCGACGAGATCCTCGCGGACTTGCGGCGGGCGCTGCCCGTCGATGCGGTGACCCTGTTCCTGCACGGGGCGCAGATGGCCCAGGGCCTCGACGATTGCGAGGGCGACATCATCCGTCGCGTCCGCGCGATCGTCGGCGACGACTGCTTCATCGGCGTGCTGCTCGACCTGCACGGCAATACCTCGCAGGCGATGCTGGAAGGCGCGAACGCGTTGGTCGCGTGCCGCCTGTATCCGCACACCGACTTCGATTCGCGCGCCGAGCATCTGTTCGACATCGCGGAGAAATACGTGCGCGGCGAGATCCGGACGAAGCACTATTTCCATCGGGTTCCGATGCTGGGGATCTTCTACACCACGTTGCCGAAGATGGCGGCCCTCGGCCGCGCGGCCGACGCGGTCGAAGGCCTGGACGGGATCCACTCGGTGTCGCTGATGCACGGCTTCCCCTGGGCCGACCAGCCCGACACGGGGGGCTGCATCATCGTCGTGGCCGAACCCGGCCATGCCGATGCGGCAGGCCAGGCGCGCCGGCTGGCACACGAATTCTTCGCGGCGCGCGACGAGACGCGCAGCCTGCGGCGGTCCATCGACGACATCCTGGACGAGATCGCGACGAACGCAACGGACGGCACGTTCGTCATTGCCGATGCCGCGGACAACCCGGGCGGCGGCGCCGGTTCGGACTCCACCTTCATCCTGCGCCGCCTGATCGAGCGCGACGTTCAGGACGCGGCGCTCGGGATGGTCTGGGATCCGGTGGCGGTGGCGTTCGCGCACGATGCGGGGATCGGAAGCGTCATGAAGATGCGGCTCGGCGGCAAGAGCGGCCCCTTGGCGGGCGACCCGCTGGACGTCGAGGCCGCCGTGCTCTCGCTGTCCGACGATGTTCACCAGAATGACCCGGGCGGCGGCAATCCGTTGTCCATCGGCCGGTCTGCACTGCTGGGGATCGGTGGAATCGTCGTCGTGGTGAACACGCTGCGCCAGCAGGTCTTCGACCCGAGCTGCTTCACGGCGCTCGGGGTCGACATGGCCGCGACGAGGATCGTCGTGGTCAAGTCGACCCAGCATTTTCATGAGCTGTTCGCGCCGCTTGCCAAGCAGGTCTTCTACTGCGACACGCCCGGGTCGCTGACCCTTGACTTCGACGCCGGCGCCTTCAAGCGCCTGACGCACCCGATCTGGCCGCTGGACAAGGACGCCGCGCCCGAATGAGCGGCCTGCTCGTCGAACGGCGAACGAGGACATGATGCGACTCCATCTCGAGCAGATCCTGGACGGCCGGGTCGACGGCCTGACAAAGGGCATTCCGGCCTCGCACGCGATCTCGTTGCGCGACGTCGGCAGGCAAGGCTGGCGCCTGCTCGAAGGCGACACGCCGTTGCCCGCGGCCGTGCTCAAGAAGTCCGCCGTGGAGCACAACGTCCAATGGATGAGGCGATTCACCGAGCTGACGGGCATGCGCCTGTGTCCGCACGGCAAGACCAGCATGAGTCCGCAGCTTTTCGACCTGCAGCTGCAGGCGGGCGCGTGGGGCATCACGGCGGCGACGGTCTCGCACCTGCATGTCTATCGCCGGTTCGGGGTGCAGCGGATCCTGCTGGCCAACCAGTTGATCGATCCCGCGGGCATCCGTTTCATCCTGTCGGAGCTGGAGCGCGATCCCGATTTCGACTTCTATTGCCTCGTCGATTCGCTGGCGACGGTCGAGATCCTGCGAAGCGCAGTGGCCGCGAGCGGCTGCCCGCGCCCGCTCCAGGTGCTGGTGGAAGTCGGGCAGCAGGGCGGTCGCACCGGCGCCAGGACCATCGAGGCGGCGCTGGCCGTCGCCAACGCGGTGCACGGCGCCGGGCCCCATCTGGCGCTGCGCGGGGTCGAAGGCTTCGAGGGGGTGCTCGAGGCGGCGACGAAGGAGCAGACGATGGCGCGCATCGAGCGCTTGCTGGACGACATGGGCGCCGTCGTGTCGACATGCGATGCGCTCGATCTCTTTGCGGATGGCCCGATCATCGTCTCCGCCGGAGGATCCCAATATTTCGATCTCCCGCGGTCGTTGCGGCGGCGTCTCGTGACCGCGCGCGAGACCGTCCTGGTCTTGCGCAGCGGTTGCTACGTCACGCATGATTCCAGCTGGTTCAGCGAGTATGCGAAGTCCGTCGCGCAACGCATGCCGGAGGTCTCCCAGCTCGGGCCGGGGTTGCGAGCGGCGCTCGAGGTCTGGGCCATCGTCCAATCCGTGCCGGAACCCGGCCTGGCGATCGTCGCCATGGGCAAGCGCGATTGTTCGTATGACGTCCACCTGCCGACGCCGCTGGCCTGGTACCGCCCGGGCCGCGGCCGGCCCGCGCCGCTGGCTGGCCATCGAGTCCTGCGGATGAACGATCAACACGCGTATCTCGAAGTACCCTCCGACAGCGAGCTGCGGGTCGGCGATCGTGTCGGCTTCGGCATCGCCCACCCGTGTACCACCTTCGATCGATGGTCGGTGCTGATGATGGTCGACGACGACTACAGCGTCGTCGACGCCATTCGCACCTTCTTCTGAAACCGAGGACCGCAAGATGCCTGACCTGAACGCGCGCGCTCTGCTCCGGGACAGCCTGGTCTGGGACAACCACGGCTGCATGCCCCTGCGGGCCGACGACGAGTCTTTCCTGCCGCAGCTCGCCCGCTACCGTGCCGCCGGCGTCGACATGGTGTTGCTGAACATCGGCTACGGACAGCAGGGAGTCGAGGAGCATGTGCGAATGGCGGCGCACCTGCGGCGCTGGCTGTCGATGCGCGGTGACGACTACACGCTGGTGCGCGACGTCGGCGATATCGAACGCGCACGCTCGCAAGGCAAGCTCGCCGTTGCGTTCGACATCGAAGGCATGAATGCCATCGCGGACCAGACGAGCCTCGTCCAGCTGTACTACGACCTGGGCGTGCGGTGGATGCTGGTCGCGTACAACCGGCACAACCGCGCCGGCGGCGGTTGCCAGGAGGAGGACGACCCGGGGCTCACGGCTTTCGGCCGGCGCGTCCTCGACGAGATGGCGCGGGTGGGCATGGTGGCGTGTTGCTCGCACACGGGGCACCGCACCGCGATGGATGTGATGCACCACAGCAAGCGTCCGGTCATCTTCTCGCATTCGAATGCGCGCGCGGTCTTCGACCATCCGCGCAACGTCCGGGACGAGGCGCTGAAGGCCTGCGCCGCGACGGACGGCGTCGTCGGGATCAACGGAATCAACATCTTCGCCGGCGAAGGCGATCTCGTGGAGGCGTTCGTGCGGCACCTGGACTACGTGGCGCAGTTGATCGGCATCCGCCATGTCGGCCTCGGGATGGACTACGTCTTCGACCAGGGCGAACTCGATGGCATGACCTCCAGCGACCCCGCCACGTTCCCGCCGGAACTCGGCTACTCGCGGCGCATCGAGATGCTCGGCCCCGAAGCCCTGGAGCCCGTCGTCGAACGATTGATCGTCAGCGGCTACTCCGAGTCGGACATCAAGGCCGTGCTCGGCGGCAATTTCGCCCGGGTCGCCCAGGCGGTCTGGCAGCCCGTGGCCGCGCGTGCCTGAGCGGCTTCTCGCAGGAAGCAGCAGCGAATGGAGAACGCAATGAACGTCGACTTCCTGGTGGTGGGCGCGGGCATGGCCGGCGCCTCGGCGGCCGCCGGGCTTGCGGAGCGCGGCAGCGTTGCCGTCGTGGACATGGAGAGCCATGCCGGGTATCACACGACAGGTCGTTCCGCGGCGCTGTTCACCGAGATCTACGGCAATGCCACCATCCGGGCCCTCACGCGGGCGAGCCGGCAGTTCCTGTTCGACACGCCGGCGGGCTTCAGCGAGGCGCCGCTCGTGGCGCCACGATCGACGCTTTATTTCGCATCGCCGGATCGACCGGATGGCGTCGAGGAGCTTCGTCGCGACGCGGACGTCCATCGGGCCACCCGCGTGCTCTCCGCGGCCGAGGTGATGCAGACGATTCCGATCTTCCAGCCCGGCTACATCGTTGGCGGCGCGCTCGAGGAGGGCTCGGCCGACATCGACGTCGATGCGATGCTTCAAGGCTTTCTGCGCTCGGCGCGCGCCCGGGGCGCGGTCGTGCACCTGGCGAGCCCCGTGACGGCCCTGCAGCGCGCGGGTGACCGCTGGATCGTGACGACGCCCACGGCCACTTTTCGTGCGCGCGTCGTCGTCGATGCCGCCGGCGCGTGGGGCGACGAACTCGCGCAGATGGCAGGCGTCTCGCCGGTGGGGCTCCAGGCGCTGCGACGCACCGCCTGCCTGGTTTCCGTGCCCGGCGGCCATGCCGCGGGTTCCTGGCCGGTGGCCATCGATATCGGCGAGCGGTTCTACTTCAAGCCGGATGCCGGATATCTCCTGCTCTCGCCCGCCGATGAAGAGCCCAGCCCGCCCTGCGACGCGCAACCCGAGGAGCTGGACGTCGCGATCGCCGCCGACCGCTTCGAGCAGGCCACCGGTGCGCCGGTGCGCCAGATCCACCATCGATGGGCGGGGCTGCGGGTGTTCGCCCCCGACCGCACGCCGGTCGTCGGCTTCGACCCGGTCGTCCCCGGCTTCTTCTGGCTGGTCGGTCAAGGCGGCTACGGCATCCAGACCGCGCCCGCCCTGGGCAGGGTCGCCGCGGCCCTCGCGGCGGGCGAGGAGATTCCGGCCGACGTCGCACGGCAGGGCGTGACGGCGCAAATGCTGTCGAAGGCGCGTTTCGGTTGACCTATCCCGGGCCATGACGACCGCGAGTAAACGCTAATTACATACAGTACACCACTGTTTGAAAATCCGTTTGGAAGCAACAGGACTCCGGAGAAAACATCATGTCCAAGTGGATTCAGCGAGTGGTGGTGGGTACAGCGCTGCTGCCGACGTTGGCGGCGGCTCAAGCGGCGGATGGCTCGAACCCGGAGCAGAAGGCTGCAGCGCCTGCGCAGGCCGCCGCCTCGGCGGCGCGCCCGGCTGCCACTGCGGAGTCGGCCGCGCAGGTTCAACAGGTGGTCGTGACGGCGCAGCGCTACAAGCAGTTCCTGCAGGATGTGCCCCTGTCGCTCAGCGTCGTGTCCGCGGAGGAGCTCAAGTCGCGCGGTGTCGCGACACTCGACGAATTGCAGTATTCCGTGCCTGGCCTGTCCATGTACGAATACGGCGTGGGGCAGCAATTCGTCCAGCTGCGCGGCGTCTCCAACACGCTCGGCGCATCGACGGTCGGCACCTATCTCGACGAAACGCCGCTGACGCTCGACCGCCAGGGCAACGCGCTCAACATCCGCCTGCTGGACATGCAGCGAGTGGAAGTGCTGCGTGGCCCGCAGGCGACGCTGTACGGCGAAGGGTCGATGGGCGGCACGATCCGCTACATCCCCAACGATCCGAAGCTCGACGCGATCGGCGGCTCGGTCGAAGGAAAGTATTCGATGGTCGACGGCGGCGGGAACGGCTACGACGCGACCGCCGTCCTCAACCTGCCGATCATCAAGGATGTGTTCGGCGCGCGCCTGGTCGCCAACCACGAGCGCGTCAGCGGCTGGATCGACAGCACCGCGACGGGCCGCAAGGACGTCAATGCGGCCGACGTCGATGCGTTCCGGGGGACGCTGCTTGCCCAGCCCAACGACCGGCTGACGCTGTCCTTGCTCGGCCTGTACCAGAAGACGAGCCAGGACTACCAGGACTTCGGCGTGAACCGCCAGACGACCGCGGCGGTGCCGACCTACACGAAGGACGAGTACAGCCTCGCGCAGGGCAAGCTCGACTACGACCTGGACTTCGCGACGCTGACCGGGTCGGCCAGCTACATCAAGCGCAACAACACGGTCCAGGCCGATCTCTCGCCCTTCTACGTGCCGATACTGCCGTTGTTCGGCGTGCCGGCGGGAACCGTCACCTCGGTCGCCGAGCCCGTCTCGTATGACTACGATGTCTACAACGCCGAACTCCGCCTTTCGTCCGAAGGCAAGGGTGCGTTCGGCTGGACCGTCGGCGCGAGTTATCGCGACCTCAAGCTCGGCATGTTCGCGAGCTCGGTCACCGCGCCGCAGGCGGCGCCGTTCACCATCCTCCTGACCGATGAAAGCGTCAGGACCAAGACGGTCGCGACCTATGCCGAGGCGAACTACGCCTTCACGCCGAAGCTGAAGCTGACCGCCGGCCTGCGCTACTTCAAGGAGCGCCTGAGCCAGGACACGCTGACGACCAGCTTCGGGGCCGACACGGTCGACGTCAACTCGGCGACGTTCACCACGCTGAACCCGCGCGTCAACCTCAGCTACGAAGCCGATCGCGATTCGATGGTGTACGCGAACGTCGCGAAGGGTTTTCGCGGCGGCGGCTTCAACCTGACCTCGACCGGCGGGGCGGATTCGACCGTGCCGCCGACATTCAAGCCCGACAACATCTGGACCTACGAACTCGGCACGAAGCAGCAGCTGTTCCAGAACCGCGCGTTCCTCGACGCGAGCATCTACCGCAGCATGTGGTCGGGCGTGCAGTCCTATGGCTTCGCACCCGGCAATCCCGTCGTCATCGTCACCAACAGTGGACACGTCGAAGGCTGGGGCGCGGATGTATCGCTGTCGACGCGACCTCTCGTGGGCCTGACGGTGACCGGCACCTACAGCTGGAACAACCTCGCCTTCAACGAGGCCACGGGCGACAAGCTGCCGGGAGACCCGGTCGACGGCGCGGTGCGCAAGACGATCTCGGCGTCGGTCGACTACCGGCATTCGCTGGCCGACGGAGTCACCGGCTTCGCGCGCATCGACTACCAGCATGCCGGCCCCGCGCGGCTGACCTTGCGCAACTTCAACCAGATCATTCAGCGGCCCGGGCGCAACCTCGTCAACCTGCGCCTGGGCGCCGATCTCGACAAGTACGAGATCGCGTTGTTCGCCACCAACCTCTTCGACCAGAAGGCGCCCAACATCATCGGCCCGTTCGGCGTCTTCGCCGAGAACCTCGAGCAGCGACCGCGCACGATCGGCGTGAGCGGCCGCGCGGACTTCTGAAGATGGCGAAGATCGACGGAACGGCGAGCGCGATCGCGTTGCGCGAGCGGGTGGCCGCATTGGTGCCGGACTTCGTCCGGTCGACGGGACGAGCGCCGGCGCTCGCCGTGGTACTGGTCGGCGCGGATCCGGCGAGCGAGGTGTACGTGCGCAACAAGGGGGGCGCCACACGGCAGGCCGGCATGCTCTCGTTCGAACACCGCCTCTCCGTCGACGCGACGCAGGATGAACTCCTGAGGCTGGTGCATGCGCTCAATGCGGACCCTGGCGTCGACGGCATCCTGGTGCAGCTGCCGCTGCCCGAAGGCATCGACGAGGCGGCGATCATCGGCGCCGTCGATCCCGACAAGGACGTCGACGGCTTTCACATGGTCAATGTGGGCCGCCTCGCGATCGGCACCGATGGCTTCGTCCCCTGCACGCCGCTGGGCTGCCTCATGCTGCTCAAGCAAACCATCGCGGACCTGACCGGCCTGCACGCCGTCGTGGTCGGCCGCTCGAACATCGTGGGCAAGCCGATGGCGCAGCTGCTGTTGAAGGAGAACTGCACCGTGACGATCGCTCACTCGAGGACGCGCGACCTGGCGGCGATCACGCGCCAGGCGGACATCCTCGTCGTCGCCGTCGGCAAGGTGGAGACGATCCGCGGCGGCGGGGTCAAGCCGGGTGCCGTCGTCATCGACGTGGGCATCAACCGGATCTCTATCGGCGACACCGGACGCACCCGACTCGTGGGGGACGTCGCTTTCGAGGAAGCGAGCGCGGTCGCGGGCTTCATCACGCCGGTGCCGGGCGGCGTCGGCCCGATGACCATCGCCTGCCTTCTTCGCAACACCCTCGTCGCTGCGCATCGGCGCGAAAAGCTGAGCCCCCCGGTCGGCCTTTGAGGCGGTCGCGCGGCACGAACGAAACCAATCAGGAACCGCAGTCATGCAGCGCGACATCACGGCCACTGCGACCTACCGTCATGTCGAACGGTTCCTGACGACGGCGCTGCGTGCCGGCTCGAACCAGCCGTTCGAGCTCTCGGATCTCGACGTGTCGCCGGATGGTCGCACGCTCGCCGCCTCGGGCGCGCTGATGGAGCGCCTCGAGGGACTGCCCATCCAGCGGATCTGCATCGTCGACCTCGACACGGGCGAGCTCGGGCAGGTCACCAAGGGCTCGCAGCGGGACCGCATGCCGCGCTGGGACCGCTCCGGGGATCGAATCGCCTATCTGTCGGACACGACCAAGCCCTACGACTTCCAGCTGCACCTGCTGACGCTGGCCAGCGGCGAGGTCACCACGGCGCCCATCGCGGGTCACTGGGTCGAATCGCTGCAATGGTCGCCCGATGGCACTCAGATCCTGTTGGTGGCAGCCGGCCAAGGGGCGGACCTCGCCGGCGCGCAGGGCGCGATCTCCGCGCCGAGCGGCCCGACCGATGATCCCGAGTGGGCGCCGCACGTCGACACCGGCGCCGCCGAATCGCATTGGCGCAGCGCCTGGATTCACGACGTCGCCTCCGGCAAGTCCCGGCGGGCATCGCCGGCCGGCGTCAACGTGTGGGAGGCCTGCTGGTGCGGCTCCGGAAGCATCGCCTGCATTGCCAGCGATGCGCCGGGAGAACAGGCCTGGTATGCCGCCGACGTGCGCGTGATCCACCTCGGCGACCGTCGGGTCGTCACCGTGTACGGGTCGGCCGACCAACTGGGTTGGATTTCCGCCTCGCCCGCGGGCGACGGGATTGCGTTCGTCGAAGCCGCCTGCAGCGACCGCATGCTCGTCGCGGGAACGCTGATGATGGGCGGCGCCAATGGGTTCGCGGCCGTCGACACCGACTCGGTCGACGTCACCTTCACGGCCTGGCAAGGCGAGACCGACCTCCTCTATGCCGGGCTTCGGGGCTTCGAGACCGTCCTGGGACATCTCGACGTTCGCTCGACCCAGCGCCGCGAGGTCTGGGTCTCGTCGACCCGAACGTTTGGCGGACCGCTGAGCCCCGACGCGGCGCCCATGAGCCGGGCCGGTGTGGCCGTGTTCATCGCCGAAGGTCACTTGACGCCGCCGACGTTGACGGTCGTCGGGAATTCGTCGCCGAAAGAAGTCTTGCTCACCCTCGGCGCGGTGCCGCCCGAACAAGCCCATCGCGGCGCGACGCTCACGAACTACGAGTGGCTGGCGCCCGACGGGCTGCGCATCGAGGGCTGGCTGCTCGTCCCGCAGGGCCGTGGCCCGCACCCGCTCGTCATGGACGTCCATGGCGGGCCGGTCTGGCGATCGCGGCCGCGCTACGTCGGCAGAGGCGGCTTCGCGGGCATGCTGCTGCGCGCCGGCTATGCGGTCTTCCAGCCCAGCCCGCGCGGCTCCAGCGGTCGCGGCCAGGCCTATGCCCGGGCCGTGTTCGGCGACGTGGGTGGTGCGGACGCCGTCGATCTGCTGACCGGACTCGATCGGCTGGTCGAGGCCGGCATCGCCGACCCGTCGCGCATCGGGGTTGTCGGCGGAAGCTACGGTGGCTTCATGACGGCGTGGCTGGTGACCCAGGACGCGCGTTTCGCGGCCGCGGTGCCGATCGCCCCCGTCGGCGACTGGACGAGCCTGCGCCTGACCAGCCACGTGCCGGCCTCCATCGAGATGATGATGGGTGGCGATCCGGCGGCTGCCGACAGCCACTACGTCTCACGCAGCCCGGTCACGCACGCGGCAAGCGTGAAGACCCCCACCCTGATCATCTGCGGCGAACTCGACCGCAGCACGCCGCCAAGCCAGGGGCTGGAACTGCATCACGCACTCACGCTCGCCGGCGCGACCAGCGTCCTGCTCACGTATCCCGGCGAGGGGCACGGCGTGCGCCGGTTTCCGGCGGCCATCGACTTTGCCAGCCGGATCGTCGACTGGTTCGAGCGCCATATGCCGGCCGCACCGGCCTCAGTCGATTCCGCACAAGGCTGACGGCGCGCGAGGCAAGCCTATTTGGCCACCGCGGACGCAGTTCGTGCCGCGCGCGGACGCTTTTCCGCGCGCCCCTTCACCTGCTTGATGGCCAGCAGCGCTTCCACCATCCCTGCGGGCGCAGGCGATCCCGTCAAGGCCAGGTAGTAATACGGCGCGAGCTTGGCGCGCTCGGTGAGGTCCTCGTCGATCGAGAGCGCGAAGTAGCCGACCTGGTGGAAGTACATGATTCGAGCGCGCACGAAGCTCTCGGGCGCGGTCATTCCGCCGCGTTCCAGGTGGGCCTGGAACAGCGAAATCCAGGCCTCGTCGATCTTGCGGACCAGTTTGGAAACCGCCGGGGACTTGCGAGCCCAGACCCGGATGGCGATATCGAACGCCGGAAAGGACGGATCCTCTCCAAGCCAGATTCGAAAGAGCTCGATGAGGGCTTTGCCCTCCGCCGTGACGATCGCCTGGATCGCATCGATCTCGCGGCGATTGTTGGTCTCCCAATCTTCCAGCAACGCATCGAGCAGGTCCTGGCGGCTCTCGAAATGCCAATAAAAGCTACCGCGCGTGACCTTCAAGCGGCGCGCCAGGACGTCCACCTTTACATCGTCGACACCGGAGGTGATCAAAGCCTTGCGTGCGATCGCAATCCAGTCTTCCCGTGTCAATCGGCTGTTCGCCACCGTCATGTTGTCTCCAAGGGCTGCTTCCAGGCCGTGCAGAGGGCCGGTTACATGGAGTACTGTATCGTCCAATCGCACCTTTTGGGAAGTGCGCGGCCAGGATCCGGGGGGCACGCGCTGCCGTTCGTGATCGCAGCGCGTTTGTGCAGCCGGAGCGCGAGTGCCGGCCTGTCAGGTTGGCCGCTTCAGATGTCGCTGGCCAAGAATGGCCTGTACGACGTCAACGACGCAGCCAATGGCTTGGCTCTGTCGAGCGATCCATTCTTGGAGCTCGATTGCTCGCGCAGGTCGGTAAGATCCAGCAGAACTTGTCCTCTGGCATCCTCACCGGAGCGCTCTGGTTGAACAAAGCGGATGCGGCAATGAGGCAGATTGGCTATTTCTTTGTCGCCCCACAAAACCGCAAGATCGCGATGATTTACTTTCTCCAAAGCGATGAGTCTCCAACTGGAGCGCTCCCATATGTTGCGGCAGGCGATCTGCTTCCCGATCGTGTGCCGCTGATGGGCGCTCCTCCCGTTGCGAGCAAGCTGCCAGCGAACCTGACTTTTCGGGTTGAAGATCAATCGCGGGCTTCTGGCTTGGCCGATTTCATGGAGAGCGTCAGCTTCATGGTCGTGTCCAATGCACTCAAGCAAGTCTTGATCGACCTGAAGGCGGTGGTGGAGTTCATCCCGATCAGCCTGCAATACCGGGGTCAGTTGCACGACGGCTATTTCATTGCCAACCCCAATCTATTGATCGAGGGCATGGACAAGACGCAGTCCGATTTTGAATTGAGCCCTATGGGAACTGCGATTTCAATCCGCAAGTTGGTCCTCCACGAATCCAAATTCGAGGGCGTGCCCATTTCGGTCGTCAAGGAACTGCGACAGGTCGCGGTCTCGGAAGCAGCCATGAAGGCCATTCGAGACGCGAACTGCACCGGCTGCAAATTCGTGGAGTCATCCCGGATTCGCTACTGACCACTCGCGTCTTCGTGGCATGGGTCATGCACAGAGGCGACCAAATGGGGCCGAGCCGTAGGCTGTTCATTCAGACACACGAAGTGCGCTACCGGGGCTCCAGCATCGGTTGCTGCCCGTCGCCGCTCATCGTGGCCGTGGCGGCGATTGTTCCGGGTCTCCCTTTAGCCCACTTTTAGCCCACAACTCGGCATCGATTTGTCGACGCAAGCGGCGATGGAAGATAAAAAGCCCCGTAAATCAATGACTTACGAGGCCTGCATCTGGTGCGCCCGACACGGTTCGAACGTGCGACCCCTGCCTTCGGAGGGCAGTACTCTATCC